>Ga0105047_10004487_pt1 | contig 24262 bp, 25 predicted proteins | sample MAT04_FD_78384 | JGI IMG/M metagenome (GOLD analysis project Ga0105047, IMG submission 78384) | Freshwater microbial communities from Lake Fryxell liftoff mats and glacier meltwater in Antarctica - MAT-04 (megahit assembly) | ecosystem: Environmental > Aquatic > Freshwater > Ice > Liftoff...
AACGATTGAGACCTCACCTGCGTGACGGTGCCGCCGAGCATGTCGTAGTTGCAACGGTGGGCTTCAAGGGATTCCACGAGCCACGACCAGCCCACTTCATGGGCGAAGGGATCGGCCGCCATCTCGGGCTCCACATCGGCCCGTACGAAGGTGACGACACGGAAGGTGCCATTCCACGAACTGTGGCCCTCGGGATCGTGCAGGAGCACGAACCTGCCCGTCGCAATCTCTTCATCGTCGATCACCACGTCAGCAGTCAGCGCCACGGCGTGAGGTGCCAGCCGTTGGGGGGCGGGAGCCTCGTCGATCATGATTTCTGGCCGGGGCCGAAGTGAACGCATTGATCGCAGAGCCGAGCGGAACTGCTCGGGGGCTTCATCCTGTTCGCGAGGCGCGTTCACGAAGGTGAGAGTAGGTCGCTTCGGGCCGCGAATCCGGTAGCCGGCGATCGTGCGCGTGCTGCGGCGTGTCGGAGGGGTGGCTGCGTCCCAAGGACGGCCATGGCACGCGGATAGCCTGCCGTGATGCCCATCCTCCTGGCCCTGGCGTCCAGCCTGCTCTGGGGCACGGCTGACTTCTTGGGTGGCACGCTCACGCGCAAGCGCTCGCCGTACGTGGTGGTGGGCTGGTCACAGGTCGCGGGCTTGGTGCTGATCCTGGCGGCGGCCGCGGTGGTGGACCGGTGGGCCGTCTGGCCCGACGTATTCCTCGTGGGGGCGGCTGCAGGAGTGGTCGGCTACGCGGGGTTGATCAGTTTCTACACGGCCTTGGCGCGCGGAACGATGGGCGTGGTCGCACCGATCACGGCCTTGGGTGCTGTGGTGCCGGTGGTCTTCGGTTTGGTCGATGGTGAGAAGCCGTCGGCTGTACAAGGTGCCGGTGTGGTGGTCGCGCTGGTGGGAGTTGTGCTCGCCAGCGGTCCCGAAATCAGAGGAGCCAAGGGAGCCGGAGCAGGCCCGCTCCTACTCGCGGTGGTCGCTGCAGTCTGTTTTGGTGTGGCATTGACGCTGATCGCCGTCGGGAGTCGCACGGATGCTCTCGCCACTCTCGGCGTCATGCGCGTCACCACCGTCGCGGTCAGTGTGCTGCTGCTTGCGGTTGTGATGCTTCGGACGCGTCGTCGGCCGGCCGAACTTGCTGCGGTTACTCGTCCCGAAGTGCTCCCCCTAGTAGCAGTGGGTGGCTTCGACGTCACGGCGAACGTGACCTATGGAATCGCCTCGACGATGGGACTGCTGTCGATCGTGTCGGTGGCGGGATCGTTGTATCCGGTGGCCACCGTGCTGCTAGCTCGCTTCGTTCACCACGAACGTTTGATGCGCGTGCAGCAGATCGGTGTGGTTCTTGCGTTGATCGGCGTCATGCTGATCGCGTCTGGCTAGGACTCCCGCGCTGGTTCTGCCGATGAGGGGGCAGGGGCGTCATCGCTTGATTCCAACGTGATGCTCAACGAGTTGATGCAGTAGCGCAGGTCGGTCGGGTTGTCGTATCCCTCGCCGGAGAACACATGGCCCAAGTGCGAACCGCAGGCGGCGCAGCGCACCTCGGTGCGCGCCATCCCAAATGATCGGTCGGTGATCTCTTCGATCCGGTCGCCGGCCAGCGGGCTGAAGAACGATGGCCACCCACAGTGGCTGTCGAACTTCGTCTCGGAACGGAAAAGTTCGGTGGAGCATGCGCGGCATCGATAGATACCCACCGTCTTGGTTTCGACGTATTCGCCTGACCAGGCCGGTTCGGTTCCAGACTTGCGCAGTACCTGGTACTCGGCCGGATTCAACTTTTCGCGCCACTGCTCATCGGTGAGGTCGATGGGGTAGTCGCGATCGGAATCGGACGGCTTGTCGGTACGAAAGAGGCCCATGGCCAGAACCTATGCCGAACACCTTGCTGGCCGCACCTGTTAGCGGCCAGGCGTTACCGTCTGTTCATGGCTTCACAGGCAGTCATCGTTGATGTGTTGGGCGTTCCTGTGCGCGTGAGCAGTCCTGACAAACCGCTGTTTCCGCACGCTGGTCCCGGGGGTGAAGCGCTCACCAAGATGGCCGTCGTCGAGTACGTCTTAGCCGTCGGGCCCGGCTTGCTTCGGGGACTACGCGATCGGCCGACGACCTTCGAACGTCGGCCCGACGGGCTTGAAGGCGAGGCCTTCTTCCAGAAGCGCGTACCCAAGGGTGCCCCTGATTTTGTTACCACCGCGACAGTCACGTTTCCCAGTGGTCGGACTGCTGAGTCGGTCGTGGTCGATCATCTGGCAGTGGCTGTGTGGGCCGTTCAACTGGGAACCACGACCTTTCATCCCTGGCCTGTGCGATCGATGGACGTCGACCACCCTGATGAGTTGCGGATTGACCTCGATCCGCAGCCCGGCACTGACTTTTCCGATGCAGCACGCGTGGCTCATGTGCTGAAGGGCGTTCTCGACGAACTCGGGTGGGTGGCGTTTCCCAAGACCTCCGGCGGGCGTGGACTCCATGTGTACGTGCGCATCGAACCGCGATGGGATTTCATCCAGGTGCGACGCGGGCTGATTGCTTTGGCGCGAGAGGTGCAGCGGCGCGATCCCGATCGCATCACGGTCGAATGGTGGAAAGAGCAACGCGGTGAGCGCGTCTTCATCGACTTCAATCAGGCGGCGCGTGATCGCACGATTGCCTCGGCGTACTCGGTACGACCTCAACCCCACGCGCCGGTGTCGACGCCCTTGAGTTGGGATGAAGTGTCTGAGATCGATCCCCGCGACTTCACGGTGCTCACGGCCCCCACGCGATTTGCCGCGCTTGGCGATCCTCATGAACACATTGACGACGTGGCTCACGACTTGTCGCCTCTTCTGGCATGGGCCGCACGCGATGAGGCCGATGGGCTCGGCGATCTTCCGTATCCACCGGACTTCCCCAAAATGCCTGGCGAACCGCTGAGGGTTCAGCCGAGCCGAAAGAAGACAACTCCCTGACCCAAAGGGCCAGGGAGTTGTCTGTGACAGGTGTCGTTAGGCGACGTCGCTCAGGTATTAGGGCGCCGTTGTCGGAACGACGAAACCTGGCACGGTTGCTGCGGGTTGGGTGGGAACCACTGCGCCCGGATCGGTCGGTGCAACGGCTCCGGGCTGGGTGGGCACAACGGCGCCAGGCTGGGTAGCGGCAGGCTGGGTCGGCACCGTGAAGCCAGGCGCCGTTGCACCCGGTGCCGCTGGGGCTCCCGGTGCGGCCGGGGCCGCAGGCGCTGCGGAGTCGGGCGCGGTCAAGCGTCCCGCGAAGAACGCCGCAACCAGGAGGACGACCACCGCCAAGATCAGACCGATGAGCTTGCCTCGTCCAGACGAACTCTTCGCCGGGACCATGGGCGCAGCCGCGCCACCGAGGGGCGGCAACGTGGTGACCGTGGTGGTCTGTGTGCCCCCCATCGGCGGGATCCCCGCAATCGGCGCGATTCCGCTGGCAGCAGCCGGAGGCGTCGATCCCGCAGCAAGCGGGCTCTGGGCCACGGGGGGCTGCGCCACGGGGGGCTGCGCCACTGGAGGCTGCGCCACCGTCGGCGCGGCGCTCGGTGGTGGGGTGATTGGCGCTGGTGCTGCCGGTGCCGCTGCCGGTGGGGGGCTGGCCGCCGGAGCCTGCGGCATGGCGGCAGGTGGACCTGCCACGGGCGCTGCCGCTGGAACTGCTGCCGGTGCTGCTGCCGGTGCTGCTGCCGCTGGTGCGGCTGATGCTGCGGGGGCATTGCTAACGGCGCGGTGCACCGTCCATGCGCTGCCGTCCCAGTATTGGAGTTGGGTGGGGTCGTCCGGGGCTGGATACCAACCGGCCTGAATGTCGCTCATGGTCCGCCTTCCAAGATCGTTCAGACCATCGAACCAGTCCCAGGCCCTGTTGTCCTGCCGCGGGGTCACACTGGTGGCATGAATTCGGCATTCGGCGGCATGGCGCGCTCGCGGATGGGCCGCGGAGCGCAGTTGCTCAGGCTCCCCAGCGGCGCAGTTGCAGACGCCGTCGAGGGGTTCATTCTCCAGCGTCGCGGGCATGATCGGGCCGCTGTGCGTAGCCGATTGCGACGTCGTCAGGCCGATCGCACCACCAGTGTGTTGACCGGACTCAAGGGTGGCGCACAGAAGAGCGGCCAGTTGTTGTCCACTCTCGAAGCGCTTCTTCCGCCCGACCCCGAGAACACCTGGTCAGGGGCCCTCACGCTGATGCAGGAGCAGGGTGAAGCGATGCCGCTGGCGGTGATGGAACCCATGCTCCAACGAGCCTTCGGTACTCGTTGGCGCGAGCGCTTCTTCGAGTTCGATGAACTCCGGCCAGCGGCCGCGTCCATCGGTCAGGTGTACCGCGCTCGTTGGCATGACGGTCGCCCCGTGGCCGTCAAGATTCAGTACCCCGGGATCGAACAAGCAGTCGCGAGCGATTTGTGGATGTTGGCGGGCGCGCTCCGCCTCTCTGGTGTCTTTGCCAAGGGCATGGCGATGCCCCCACTGATCGCCGAACTGCGCACTCGGTTGCGTGAGGAATTGGACTACCTCGGCGAGGCGCATCGGCAACGACGATTCGCCGACGCTTACCGCGGCAGCTCCGAGGTGCTCGTGCCAGAAGTCGTCGACGCTGCTCCGGGGGTCCTGGTCACCGAATGGATCGATGGCATCCCGTTGGCCGAACTCATCCGTAACGGAACGCAGGAGCAGCGTGACGCGGTGGCGGTGCGCTACCAACGCTTCATGCTGGGCTCAGCAGCCACGTGTGGGTTGCTGCACACCGATCCGCATCCCGGCAACTTTCGTTTGATGGCTGATGGCCGAATCGGCGTGCTCGATTTCGGATCGGCCCTGGAGATGCCCGGCGGATTGCCCGACACCTTTGGCCGCCTGATCACAGCGCTTCTAGGCGATGATGACGAGCAGGTGCTTGCGCGATTGCGTGAACACGGCCTGGTGCGGGCCGGCCGTGACATCGACATCAAGGCGCTGCGCGACTACCTCAAGCCGTTCACAGATCCTGCGCGCCACGAGGTATTCACGTACTCGCGATCCTGGCTGCGCGAGCAGTTCGGAAAGGTGAACGATCCGCGGAACCCGGACTTTCTGGTGGCCTTGCAATTGACTCTGCCAGCCGAGCATCTGTTTACCCACCGGGTGTGGCTGGGTGTCGTGGGCGTGCTCGCAGCTTTGGAGGCCACGGTGCCGGTGCGCAGCGAACTGCGCGCACTCATGCCCGGTTTCGACCCGTCATAACGGCGTCGAGCGAATATCGAGTGGGCGTTTCGAGCTGATCGAAGGTGCACGAGGCCGCGTCGCGATCTGGACGCCAGCGCATAAACGAGACGGTGTGTCGAAACCGCGTGTTCTGCAACTGGTCGTACGCCACTTCGCACACCCTCTCGGGGCGAAGCGTCACGAACGAGGTGTCTTTGCTCGAATTCCAACGGTTGGGTTCTGCACTGTCGCGACCTGTCACGAGATCGGCCAGTTCGGCAATCAGCTGCTTGCGTTGATCGGCGGTGAACGCCGACGCACCACCCACCATCTGCAGATCACCGGCATGGTCGTAAAGCCCGAGAAGCAGCGACCCGACGGCGGGCGCGTCTTCGGTTGACGACTTGTGGAGCCGGTATCCGAGGAGCACGACGTCAGCGCTTCGGCGATGCTTGAACTTCAACATGCTGCGTTTGTCGGGCATGTATTGGGAGTCGAGGTCTTTAGCGACGACTCCATCCAGACCGGCCCCTTCAAAGCGTTCGAACCAATCCTGGGCTTGGGCTGGGTCTTCTGAATCCACGCTGACGGTGAACGAGCCCGTGGTCCACTTCGGTAGTAGTTCGCGCAGCAGCGGTTTGCGCGTTCGCAAGGGTTCGTCGAGAAGTGAGTGCTCGTCGAGCCCGAGAAGATCGAAGGCGACAAACGACGCGGGAGTGTCCGCTGCCAGTTTGGCCACCCTTGAGGCCGCTGGGTGCACGCGCGCCGACAGCGCATCCCAATCGAGTTGGTCATTGAGCGCCACCACGATCTCGCCGTCAATGACGCACCGGTGGGGTAGATCGAGACGGGCAGCGTCCACCAACTCGGGGAAGTAGCGGGTCAGGTCTTTATCGCTGCGGCTGCTGAGCACCACCTCGTCGCCGGTCTTGAAGAGCAGACAGCGGAAGCCATCCCACTTGGGTTCGAACAGCCACCGGCCGGGCTCGTCCGTCGGAATCGTCGCCATCGCCTTGGCCAACATCGGCCGCAGGCCACGTTCTGGCATCGGGCCGGGGGTGTTGGCGAGCCGGTTCATGAGCGGTTGCGCACGTAGCGGGTGAGCAGCACGCCGTCATCCTCGATCAGGTGGCCCAACGCGAAACGTGCGTCGATGTCGTCGGTTTTTCCCAGAAGCTGGTGGCCCTTGCCTCCGACGATCAGAGGAGAAATCGTCAGGCACAGTTCGTCAACGACGTCTTGATCAAGTGCATCACCGAGTAGTTGTGGCCCGCCTTCGGTGACGATATGTAGCAACTCGCGCTCGCGCAGCGCGGCAATTGCGTCCGCCAAATCGACGGTCGATCCGGGCGTGCAGATCACCTCGACTTGTTGGGCTGCGCGTTCGAGCGCGTCAGGGTCAGCGCTCTGGTCGGTGATGAACACCATCTGGCCGCGCGTGTACAGCGGATTCGATGCGTCGAAACTCAACGATCGGCTCACCACCGCAATGATCGGCGGTTGGTGTCGACCGCGGGCGCGCCTTGCGTCAGCGAACTCGGCTCCGACTTTGGCCGGCCGGTAGTTCTCAGATCGTGCAGTCCCGGCCCCGACAAGGACGACGTCACTCAAACTCCGAAGGAGCGAGAACACCACCTTGTCGGCACCTGATGACAGACCACCGGAGACATCGTCGGATCCGGTGGTGCGGCCATCCAGTGAGACCACCATGTTGGCGCGCACCAATGGGGCGGCGTCGTCGACGGCATACAGGTCCAGTAGGTCGGCTGTGGTGAGGTCGGCCTTGTGGTTGAGGTCGTGACCGGAAAGCAAGCGCACTCTCACACTGTGACACAAGCATCCCGTCGGGCCAGCACGATCGAGATCACCGAGTCGGCGGCACCCAGCGGCGGGAGAAAGTCAATGGCGCCCGCTTCGAGTGCCTGACTGCGGGCGAGTTCGGTCAACGCCCCACGTGCCAAGGTGAACGGCACCACCACCACAGCCCGTCCACTCTGGACTTCGCTGCTGACCGCGTCGGTCACGTGGGGTGCCCCGCCAGCGATGAACGCCGCCATCGCTCTGTGGTCGGTCGTGCGATCGGTGCGGGTGGCCGCCCACTCCCCGACAGCGGCGCTGAACGCAGTACGTGCTTGCTCGTCAGAGCTGCCCGCAGCGCACACCACGATCGTCACCTCACGCGAATCGTGTGGCCATTGGGCGCGAGCGGCATCGAGATGATCGGTGACGGCTTCGAACAGCTGCATGTCGGGCCCGATCGGATCGGCCAGCGTGACCGCGACAGTTGACGTGAGGGTGTCGATGGCTGCGGGCACGTCGACGCCAGCGTGAAAGGCGTGAGATAGCAAGGCGGGAACCACGATGATTGATCGACAACCGGCATGCACCAGATCTGCGGCTGCTTCGGCCAGCGTCGGCCCATGGTGATCGAGGAAGGCTGGTCGCCAGGGGGTGTGATCCTGGGCTTGGGCTGCCGCGGCGATGTCGCTGATGACAGCGAGCTGGCCGGGGGAGCGGCTGCCATGAGCCAGCAGAATCGTTCCGGTCGTGGGTGTCATCAGGAGCTGGCGTGGTACCTAGACGCCGACGCGCGTGAGTGTTGAGCCAATGGTCTCGGTGAGCGAGCACACGTCTCCGACCACGATGACTGCTGGCGACGTGACGTGCGCCTGCTGTGCAAGCGACACGATGGTGCTGAGTTCACCTGTGGTCACCTGTTGATCGGGCAGTGTGCCGCGCTCGACGATGCTGACCGGCGTTGACGGTGAGCGGCCACCGGCGACCAACGCCTGCACGATGGCCTGCAATCGACCCACGCCCATGAGAATGACGAGTGTTCCTGACGACGGCGCGTCAGCCAGTGCCGTTTCGACGTCGTCATGAGCCGAGATCACGCTGAACTGCGAAGACAGACCGCGATGCGTCACTGGAATTCCTCCAGCAGATGCGGCGGCGACGGCGCTGGTCACACCGGGAACGCATTCGACGGCCACACCCGCCGAACGACACGCCAGCACCTCTTCGCCACCACGCCCGAGAACGAACGGGTCGCCGCCTTTGAGTCGCACGACTCGTTGTCCTTGGAGGGCTCGTTCGACGATCACCGCGTTGATCTGATCCTGTGTAAGGGTGTGTGCATCGGGGCCCTTGCCCGCTTCGATGACCTCTACTTCGTGGTCGAGTCGATCCAGCAAGGCCCGTGGCGCCAACCGATCAACCACAACGACGTCAGCAGCGCTCAGCAGTTGAAGTCCGCGCGCGGTGATCAATCCCGGATCGCCGGGGCCGCCGCCGACGAGTGCAACCCAACCGGTCCCTGGAGCGACATCGCGTTGGCGACGCAGTGGCAGTTCGCCGGTGTCGATCGCTTGGGCGAGTGCATCGCGAATTCGCTTGCTGCGGCGCGGATCTCCGCCAGCCGTGACCGCCAGCGTGATGTCGCCGCTACGGATCGCGGCAGGTGTCCAAGCCCTCGAGGCCTTCGCGTCGTCTGCCCTGACGCACCAAATGCGTGCGCCATCGCACGCCTGCGCAACCGCGTCATCGACCAGTCGGTCGCCGGTTGCCGTGTGCACGACCCACGCACCGTTGATGTCGGGCTCGGCGAACTCACGCAGGGTGATGTTCGCGTGACCGGCATCGACCAGGGCCCACATCGCTTCGCAGGCCCACGGTGTCACCACGCACACCCGGGCACCGGATTCTGCGAGTCCTTCGACACGCCGAGCCGCCACCGGCCCGCCGCCCACGACGAGTGCGCGGCGTCCGGAGAGGTCGAGCATGAGCGGATACAGGGAGCGTGTCTTTGCGGGGCTCATCGTTGATCACCAAGTCCGCGGGCGCGCAGTACGCGTCGTTCGAGCGGAGAAAAGAACGCGAACTCAACCACCAGGCCGACGAAGAGAATCGCGACGATGGTGGTGATGGTGAGTTCGACACTTGAGGTGTCGCGACCGATGTTGAGCAACTGCCCCAACGACAATCCGAGCTCGGAGGAACCGACGATGATCTCGGCGGCCATGAGCGAGCGCCATGCGAACGCCCACCCTTGTTTTAGGCCCGCGATGAACCCCGGCATAGCGGCCGGGAGTTCGACGTAGCGGATCATCGTCCAACCGTGGGCACCCAGCACCTTGCCCACGCGGCTGTAGATCTGAGGTGTCTGGTCAAAGCCAGCCACCAAACCGTTCGCGATCGAGGGCACTGCTCCCAACAGAATCACCGCATACAGGGTGGTGTTCGAGATTCCGAACCACAGAATCATTAAGGGCACCCACGCCACTGAGGGCAGTGTCTGGAGCGCCGAAAGGATGGGGCCGATGGCATTGCGTACCAATTTCACCCGCGCCACGAGCACCCCGAGCGGGACCGCCACCACGATGGCCATCGCGAAGCCGACTAAACCCTTGCTGATGCTGAGCCAGATGGCCTTTTGGAGTGTGCCGTCCTTGAACTGATCAAGCATCTCGGTCCAGACGGCGGCCGGTGACGGCAATCGGTAGTTCGGCAGTGCGCCGGATACGTACACCAGTTGCCACACGACCACGACCAACGCCAAGGCGACGAGGGGTGGAACCACTTTGGTCAGCGTGCGACGCCATAGCGGCGTGGTGGCAGTGATCCGCGACTCGAGCGCATCGAGCCCGGCTTCGAGCGCTGCTGTGTCGTCAGGCTCAGGGCCTTGAGTGCCTGGTGTGCGATCAATGATGGCCATGGCGACGGATCTCCCTGCGTAGGTCATCGGTGATCTCGAGGGAAAGTTCGGCAACGGCTGGTGACTCAATGCGCCGCGGGCCATCAATCGAAATATTCCACTCGCGCACCATGCGTCCTGGACGCGATGACATGAGAAGCACGCGTTGGCCGAGGCGAACAGCCTCGCGAACGTTGTGCGTGACGAACACAACAGCGAGCTTCTCCCGAGTCCAGATATTGATGAGTTCCTCGTGGAGCACGTCGCGGGTAATGGCATCAAGTGCAGCAAATGGTTCATCCATCAGTAACACCGACGTGTCCTGTGCGAGGGCACGTGCCAGCGCCACGCGTTGGCGCATGCCACCGGAAAGTTCGTGCGCCTTCTTGTCGTAGTTACCCCTCAAGTGAACGAGCTCGAGAAGCCGCTCCACTTCGGTGCGGCGGTCGCTTCCTGGCATGCCGCGCAGTTTGAGGGCTAGATCGATGTTGCGGCCAGCACTAAGCCATGGCAGAAGCGCAGACTCTTGGAACATCAACGCGGGCCGTCGACTACTAGGCAGCTCGACCGTGCCTGATGTCGGCTTGTCGAGACCGGCGATCAGATTGAGAATCGTCGACTTACCGCAGCCCGACGCTCCGAGGAGGCTGACGAACTCGCCCGGCGCCACGGTGAGCGAGACGCCTTCAAGCACGGGTGGAAGGGGGCTGGTGGGATCGAACACCTTGCTGACCCGAGTGAGCCGCGCGGCAAACGGAGCCGAGAGGTCGACCCCTTCGGCGTACGCCAACGGCTCCGTCGCCGCGCTGCTCATCGAGCTACTCCTTGCCCAGGCCTGCTGAACTGACGGGCTTCTTGCCCGCAGCCACCAGGATCTTGTTCAGCGCAGTCAGGTCGTAGATCCCTTGAAGATCAGCCTGCTCTTTGATGGTGCCCACCTCGAATGCGTGATCGGCCGACGTCTTCAGGGTGGTGGGAAGGGGGTCTTCGGTGATGGTCAGTTGCTTCCACGCGCGATCAAGAACGTCTTGCGCCAACTTCTTGGTCGTCAAGGCATCGAGCTGACCGTTAGCGGCTTGCTTGGCATCGGCCGGATTCGCAGCGATCCAATTCGTGGTCTTGACATGACCTTCGAGCAACGCCTCGACTGCGGCAGGGTTTGCGTCAGCAAACTTGGTCCGCACGACCAGTTGAGTCGTGACGAACTGGCCATTGGGCCAGGTGTCGGCCTCGTTCACCAAGACCTTGCCGCCGCCCTCGAGTACCAACCGTGAAGCCCACGGCTCCGGAACCCAGGCGCCGGCGATCGCCTTGTCCTTGAACAGTTGCAAACTCGTCGAGTTCTCAGTCGGCGCGAGGGTGACGTCCGAAGAACCCGTGATGCTGGTGGCAACGCCTTGCTTCTTCAACCAGTAGCGAAGGGCGACGTCTTGAGTATTGCCCAACTGGGGCGACGCCACTCTCTTGCCCAACAGGTCGTTAACGCCCTTGATGTCGGGCTGCACGACGAGCGACGCGCCGCCCGACGTTGCACCCGCGATGATTCGGATGGCTTCGCCCTTGCTCTTGACGAAGGCGTTGATTGCGGGGTTCGGGCCGATGTAGGCCGCATCGATCGAGCCAGCGAACAGTGCTTCCACCGCTGCTGGCCCTGCGTTGAACGTTTGGGGCTTCAACTCAACGTCGCCAAGGGCGTCCTTTAGGAATCCTTCTTTGACACCCACCAGCGCTGTTGCGTGCGTGAGGTTGGCGAAATATCCGAGCCGCAGTTGTTTGGCGGCGTTGGCTGAGGAGGCGTCAGAACGTGAGCAAGCGGTCAAGCTGCCGCCAGCCAGCGACATCACAAGTGCCACCGTGCCGACGCGAGCGATAAGCCGGTTCATGGAACGTTCCTTTCGAATGGGATGCGAAGGCGTTTGTAGGCCAGGAAGTGGCCTACAAACATCGCGCCGTTCGCAACTCATCCAGGGCGAGCACCATGCCCGCAGCCAAAGTTGTTCCATCGGCTTCATCGATGATCAAGAAGGCTCCTGAGTGGCGATGGGTCCGGTAGTCGTCAATCGGAAGGGGTTCAGCGAGTCGGAGCGTGACGGAACCGATTTCGTTGAGGGCAAATGGTTCGACATGGGGAACGATGTCGAGCGAGTCGATGTCAAGGCGTTCGTTAAACGACTGCACCAGCGCGCGCACCGTTCGAGTGCCGCTCTTGACGAGCACCCGGCTGCGCACGGAAACGGTTTGTTCGGCCAACCAGCAAACGGTTCCCTTGAGATCTTGCGTCACCTCAGCGGCGTCGTCAGCGGCGCTGAGGAGGTCGCCGCGCGAGATGTCGACGTCGTCGGCCAACCGCAAGGTGACCGATCGCCCGGGCAGGGCCTCATCGAGTGGTCCATCGAACGTATCGATCCCGGTGATCGTGGTAACACGTCCGGCCGGCTGTACCACCACCTGATCGCCGACCTTGGCGACACCGGAGGCCACATGGCCCGCGTAACCCCGGTAGTCGGGGTATTCCGCCGACTGGGGGCGAATGACGTACTGCACCGGGAATCGCAAGGCTTCGTCGCCGGGATTCACAAATACGGGAACGGCTTCCAGGTGTTCGAGGAAGGTCGGACCTGAATACCAAGGCATGCGCAGAGATCGTTCGACCACGTTGTCGCCGTCTAACGCCGACAGCGGCACCGCGACAACGTCGCGGATACCGAGGCCCACTGCGTAGGCTTCGAATTCCTTCGCGATGGAGTCGAACACCGCTTCATCGAAGTCGACGAGATCCATCTTGTTGACCGCCAACGCCACGTGGGGGACTCCCAGTAGGGCGGCCACCGTGGCGTGGCGTCGAGTCTGCTCGACCACGCCGTTGCGAGCGTCGACGAGCACCACGGCGAGTTCAGCGGTGGATGCACCGGTGACCATGTTGCGCGTGTACTGCACGTGCCCTGGTGTGTCGGCCAAGATGAATGAGCGCGTCGGCGTCGAGAAGTAGCGATACGCCACATCGATGGTGATGCCCTGCTCACGTTCGGCGCGAAGGCCATCGGTGAGCAATGCAAGGTCAGGGCCCGTGAGTCCCCGCTCACGACTGACGCGATCCACCGCCGCCAACTGATCGGCCAGGACCGACTTGGTGTCATACAGAAGCCGCCCCACCAACGTGGACTTGCCGTCGTCGACTGAGCCTGCGGTCGCCAACCTCAAAAGGTCGCCCATCAGAAGTACCCCTCACGCTTGCGGTCTTCCATGGCAGCTTCAGACATGCGGTCGTCTGCTCTGGTAGCACCGCGCTCGGTGAGCCTGCTAGAGCCCACCTCGGCGATCACTTCGTCGCAGGTGCTGGCATCGCTGTCGACTGCGCCGGTGCACGACATGTCGCCAACGGTTCGGTAGCGGATGCGACGGCGCTCGATCACTTCGTCACCCTGCGGCCCGCCCCAGGCACCGGCGGTGAGCCACATGCCATCGCGCAGAAAGACGTCACGGTCGTGCGCGAAGTAGATGGACGGCAGAGAGACGTCTTCGCGCTGTAGGTAGCGCCATACGTCGAGTTCGGTCCAGTTGCTGAGCGGGAAGATGCGCAGGTGCTCGCCGGGTCGGTGTCGCCCGTTGTAGAGATCCCAAAGTTCGGGTCGCTGACGTCGAGGGTCCCAGGCACCGAATTCATCGCGCAGGCTGAACACGCGTTCCTTGGCCCGTGCCTTCTCTTCATCTCGACGTCCGCCGCCGAAGACTGCGTCAAATTTGTTGTCGACGATGGCATCGAGCAACGGCACTGTCTGCAGCGGATTGCGGGTGCCGTCTGGTCGTTCGCGCACGCGTCCTGAATCGATGGCCTCCTGCACGCTCGCCACCACGAGGCGCAAGCCGAGTTCGTCGACGGTGCGATCGCGGTACTCGATCACCTCGTCGAAGTTGTGGCCGGTGTCGACGTGCATGACGGGGAAGGGCACCGGCGCCGGCCAGAAGGCCTTGCGGGCCAGGTGGAGCATGACGATCGAGTCTTTGCCGCCGCTGAACAACAGCACCGGTCGTTCAAGTTCGCCCGCTACCTCACGGAAGATGTGAATCGATTCAGATTCGAGCACGTCCAACTGATCCAGATGGTCCTGGTGGTCGCGCGCGATCTTCTCGGCCGCTGTGATGGCGCTCATGTGTGCAACCCGCATTCGGTCTTGTCAAAGCTGGACCAGCGGCCGGCGCGTGGATCTTCACCCTCGGCCACCGGCCGGGTGCAAGGGGCGCAGCCGATTGAGGCGTAGCCCAGTTGGCGAAGCGGATTGACGAGCACACCGTTGGCGGCGATGTAGGTGTCAACATCGCTTTGGGTCCAGGCAGCTAGCGGATTCAGTTTGACCATGCCCCGCTTCTCGTCCCACCCGACGATCGCGATGTCGGATCGCGTGGGCGCATCCTCGCGCCGCATGCCCGTGATCCACGCCTTGTAGGTCGATAGGCCGCGCTCTAGTGGTTCGACCTTGCGCATTGCACAGCAGCGATCGGGCTCACGCGAAAACAGTTCGGCTCCGTACTGGGCGTCCTGTTCGGCAATGGTCAGAAGCGGCAGAGCTGTCTTCACGTTGATGTTGTACGTGGCATCGAACGCATCGCGGGTACCGAGCGTCTCGGCGAAGTGATATCCGGTATCGATAAAAAGCACATCGACGCCGGGAGCGGCGACCGACGACAAATGCACGAGTGCTTCGTCGCCCATGGACGAGGCGACCACTAGTCCGCCGCTGAAGGTGTCGTAGGCCCAAGCGATGGCCTCAGCAGCGGTGGAATCGGCGAATCGCTCGTGGGCTTCGTCGGCAATCGCGCGCAGACCCTCTGGTGCCGTCGAAATGTCAGGCATGGGATCCATCCCTTCGATGCGAAGCCGTTGATTGCACCGCGGTGAGAGCCTGTGCCGAAAGACCAGCGAACTTCACGGAGAAAATCCGAATGCAGTCCAGGCACTCCCACTGGCCTTCGGTCTCGGTCGGGCGCAGATCCTGGTCACCGCAGTAAGGGCAGTAATGCGGCGCCATCCGCGAACTCATGAGAGTTGCTCATCAGTCGCACGAGCGGCCCACGAAGCGAACGACTCTTGGGATTCGTGGTCGGCGTCGTAAGCCGTGAGGACGCGTTCGACGTAATCGGTGAGGCCCTCTGACGTGACCTTGAGTCCCCGCACCTTGCGCCCGAAGCCGGACTCGAGACCAAGTGCGCCACCAAGGTGCACTTGGAAGCCCTCAACTTGTCGGCCCTGGTCATCAACGACGATCTGACCCTTGAGCCCGATGTCTGCGACCTGAATACGGGCGCACGAGTTCGGGCAGCCGTTGACGTTGATGGTGATGGGACTATCGAACGTCGGCAATCGCTCTTCAAGCTCACCAATCAGCGCTGTGGCCCGACCCTTGGTCTCCACGATGGCGAGCTTGCAGTACTCAATGCCGGTGCACGCCATGGTGCCCCGATGAAATTCACTGGGGCGCACGCGAAGCCCGAGTACCTCAAGACCATCGACCAACGCGTCCACGCGATCGGCGGCTACGTCGAGAATGAGCATGTTCTGCTCCACCGTCGTACGCACGCGGGCACTGCCCGCCGCTTCGGTCAGATCAGCGACCTGCTGGAGCAGCGTGCCCGACATGCGGCCGACCGCAGGAGCGAAACCGACGTAGAAGCGGCCGTCCTTCTGCTCGTGAACGCCGATGTGATCCAGTCGCTGCGCACGCGGCTCGGGAGCCGGTCCGTCGATGAGTTTGCGCCCCAGGTACTCGTCTTCCAGAATCGCGCGAAACTTCTCGGTGCCCCAATCGGCCACGAGGAACTTGATACGTGCGCGGTGCCGCAAGCGGCGGTAGCCGTAGTCGCGAAACACTGATGCGACGCCCGCCCACACCTGGGGCACCTCATCAAGGGGGATCCACGTCCCCAGCCGCTGGGCGATCATCGGGTTGGTCGATAGCCCACCGCCGACCCACAGATCGAAACCCGGGCCGTGTTGAGGGTGGTTGACGCCAACGAACGAGATGTCGTTGATTTCGTGGACAACGTCCTGCGAACCGCTGATGGCCGACTTGAACTTGCGCGGCAAGTTGGACAGTTCCTTGTTGCCGATGTACTGCTGGTAGATCGCCTCGATCGCTGGCGTCCCATCGATCAATTCGTCCTTCGTGATTCCTGCGACAGGCGATCCCAAGATGATGCGCGGTGTGTCGCCGCAAGCCTCGGTGCTTGAAAGACCGACGCCCTCGAGCCGTTGCCAAATTTCGGGCACGTCTTCGACGCGAATCCAGTGGTACTGGATGTTCTGGCGGTCGGTGACGTCGGCGGTATCGCGACCGAAGTCGGTGGCGATCCCGGCAAGGACGCGAAGCTGGGCGAGTGAAATCTGGCCGCCGTCGATCCGGGCTCGCAGCATGAAGAACTCGTCGTCAAGCTCGTGCGGCTCCATGGCTCCAGTGCGTCCGCCATCGATCCCTGGCTTGCGCTGGGTGTAGAGGCCCCACCAGCGCATGCGCCCGCGCAGGTCGCTGGGGTCGATGCTGGCGAACCCGGCCTTGGAGTAAATGTTCTCGATCCGGGCCCGCACGTTCAGACCGTCGTCGTCCTTCTTGGCTTGCTCGTTGGCATTGAGCGGTTCGCGATGGCCAAGGGCCCACTGGCCTTGACCGATCGGACCTCGTGGCTTGGGGGGAGCCATGGCAGGCGTACTCCGAGACTGTGCGGGGACACACGCATGACTGACCGCTCACCGAATGAGGTGGAGGAACGACCGGCGCACACGGATGTCGCAGGAACTGCGGACAACGGGCGTCAGATGGTCGGACAGGACATACCGCACACGCGCATCAGATCGACGTGCCGACGCACGACGAGCCGGATCGCGGTGATGTCCATGGCGGTCACCCTGCCAGTACTGGCAGGGCGAGTTCAAAGCGGGTCCAGATACTGAGATGCTCGTGTCGCCATTCGGACACGGCATCGTGACCGTAGGGTCGTTTCTATGTCGTCCCGGTCAGTTTCGCCTACCCACGCGTCGGGCGCCCCACGCTTGCTGGTTGTTGTGGCTTTGAGTGCGGCCCTTGCCCTGTCTCTGGCGGCGTGTGATCAGGCCCAAGGGGTGGTGGATCAAGCGGCCGGAGTAGCGCGGCAAGCCGCCGAATCAGCCACGGCCGATGCCGCCAGCGCAGCAATCGGTACCGCGACAGCCAAGGCTCTGAGCAGCACCGGAATCACCCTCGTCTCGCCGCCTGACTGCACCAGCGACCTGACGGTCGACGGAGTGGCCGTCAAAGCCAGCGGCACCGTGACGTGTGTAGCCCGTACCACCGATCGGCGCGCGGTCCGTTCAGTCTTCGATGGCTCGTTGACTCCGAAGTCGTGCGTGGGCTCGTTGACGATCAGCATTCAAGACCGCGAGCCGATCAAGATCGACCAAGTAGATGGCTGTCGCATCGCTCAAATCGTCGGGGGAACAGGAGAAGGGTCCGCGTCATGACGCTGCAGGTGACGATGATGTTGTGCGACTACGCGCAGGTTGCTGACGGAAAGCTCTTCCTGAATGGCGGTGGATGGAGCCTGGTGGATTCGCACACACCTCCGTTTGCTATCGCGATGATCGTCATGGTGCCGTGGGATCGCGCCAATGCACCCCTGGACATCGAGCTCTTGCTAGTGAATGAGGATGGTCATCCTGTGGTGCAGGGCATCGAAGGTGCGAGCAATCCAGTGCGTGTCGATGGTCGGATTGAGGTTGAGCGTCCGGCAGCACAGCCAGCCGGAGTGCCGATTGATGTGCCGATGGTGATCGGTATCCCTCCGTTGCAACTCACGCCATACGGTCGCTTCGCCTGGCAATTGCGCATCGATGGCCAAGAACGTGAAGATTGGCGACTGGCCTTCTCGACCCGCGCCTAGCCGGAGCGATCGGCGTTATTCGAGACCTCTGAGTCAGTTCGCTCGATTTCGTCGAGGAAGTTTCCGATCGCGTCGGAGAACTGTTTCTTGTGCTCTCGGCCAGCCACTACGTGTGCGAGTTCGGGTAGCAGCACACCGCGGGCGCCGACGATCGATGCTTGCAGCGGTTGCGTCAGACGCGGTCCGGTGAGCAGATCGGCGCCAGCGTGCACGACGAAGGTGGGAGCCGCGATTTCGCCAAGGGCTTCGCGCGCATCGTGGCCGATCGTGGCTTCCACGAGTCGAGTCATCCCCGCAAGGTTGCCGAACAGGTGCGACCAAGGACCATCGGGCTGCAAGAACTGCCTCGAGTGCGCGTTGTAGTAGGCGGGGTCAAAGCACCACTGAGCCGACAGCCGTTGAAACTCGGCAAAGCCCATGTGGGCCGCGACCGACAACAACGTGTTCATCTGGTCGGTAAACATCGGATCGGGGCCAGCCCACCCGCCAGACATCGTCAGCGAACGCACGAGGGCGGGGTGATCGATCGCCAGCCACTGGGCCACACATGCTCCGATGCCCACGATGCCGACGATGTGGGCGGGTGCTCCGCCCACGTGCTCAAGGACCGTGGCCGCATCAGCCGCATGCGACCTGGTCGTCGCGGGAATCTCGTCGGAGTCCTCGCTTGCCCCAAGACCGCGCCAGTCGATGAGCACCACGCGTCGACCCCGCGCGACCGCCCACGGCACCTGGGCGAAGGCACCGTGCGCGTACGTTCCCCAGCCGACCATCACCAACACGGTCGGACCTTCGCCATGGGTCTCGTAGTAGACCGGTACGTCTTGACTCATCACATGGCCGTGACTGAAACTGCCGCCCGCTGCGGCGTCGTCTGACCGGGCCGATATGTCGTTGCTCATAAGGACAATCCTGGCGGTCGGAATGAAGAAAGACCCCGATCCCAGTGTGGGCGGGGCCTCTCATGGTGGGCGATACAGGACTTGAACCTGTGACCTCTTCCGTGTCAGGGAAGCGCGCTAGCCAGACTGCGCCAATCGCCCGTGCTGGTACACCGTTCCTACTACGAGGTGGAGACGGGATTTGAACCCGTGTAGACGGCTTTGCAGGCCGTTGCCTCGCCTCTCGGCCACTCCACCGGAACTCGGGCCCAGAAGGCCTCTCCGAGCGGACGACGGGATTCGAACCCGCGACCCTCACCTTGGCAAGGTGATGCTCTACCAACTGAGCCACGTCCGCGTGACACCAAACGGGCCGAGGGCATAGCCCGCGTTCCGTGCTTAGGTGCGTGGGGAACCCTAACCCATGACACCCGTGAGGCATACGGGGGTGCGTGGGCGCGTGGGAGCATCTACACCTCATGACGCAGCAGATTCCACTCGCCTGGTTCGGCGACCGGGTCGCCACCGGCCTGCGTGACGTCACAAGCGACCTCAGTGCACTCGACTCGTCTGGCTGGTGGGCGGTTGTCGTGACGTTCGAAGGGCGCGCGCTGTGTGCACGGTTCGATGACGTGCGTATCGGACGTCCTGCACCGACTCGTTGGAAGGGTCCTGCGCTCGACACGTGGGTCTCATCGCTCGACCAGTCCGCGTACATCACTGCTGTCGACAAGGTGCGTGCACTGATTGCCAGCGGCGATGTGTACCAAGTGAATGTGTGTCGCGTTCTGTCGGCGCCGATGCCTCGTTCAGGTGCGATTGATCTCGTCGGTCTGGCGCAGGCCTTGGACAGCCGAAATCCGGCCCCCCATCAGGGTTTGGTGCGGCTTCCTCAGCAAGGTGTGCAGGTGGTGTCCGCCTCACCCGAGCTCTTCCTCGGCAGGCAGGACAGCCACATCGTGTCGAGACCCATCAAGGGGACCGCGGCGCCCGGTCAACCGTTTTTGCCCAAGGACCACGACGAGAACGTGATGATTGTCGATTTGGTGCGTAACGACTTGGGACGAGTGTGCGAGACCGGATCAGTCACCGTCGACGAGCTGTGCGTGGTCGAGGATCATCCGGGTCTCTCTCATCTGGTGTCCACTATCAGCGGTGAACTTCAACGGGATGTCGGTTGGGCACAGATCATGTCGGCGACTTTTCCGCCGGGCTCGGTCACGGGCGCTCCGAAATCCTCGTCATTGCTGGCGATCGCGTCTCTTGAACAACACGCGCGCGGCCCTTACTGCGGTGCAGTCGGATGGGTCGATGCCGATCGGGGGACTGCCGAACTTGCCGTAGGCATTCGCACGTTCTGGTGGGAGCACGATCGGTTGAATCTCGGCACCGGCGCGGGCATCACCTGGGCCAGCGATCCCGATGCCGAGTGGGCCGAGACCGAACTGAAGGCGGCGCGGCTTCTCGCCGTCGCCAGCAGCTCCTGGGATGGTTCTGCGTGATGACAACGCCAGGCGCCGCAAGTGCCCAGCAGATTTGGGTGGACGGTGGCTTGAAGCCGATCGACGCCGCGCAGATCAGCGTGCTCGATCGGGGCTTCACTGTGGGTGATGGCGTGTTCGAGACGCTGAAGCTTGTTGACGGTGTGCCGTTTGCCCTCTCTCGGCACTTGGGGCGGCTGACGGGGTCGGCGCGCGGATTAGGGCTTGCTCTACCTGACCTCGACGCAGTGCGAGCAGCAGTGGCCGCCACCGTCGAAGCGAATCGGTCGTCAATGGCACCGGTAGCACGCTTGCGGATTACCTGGACCGGCGGAAGCGGTGCCTTGGGCTCCGAGCGTGGCGATGAAGGTTCCACCCTGGTGGTGGCTGTCGGGCAGGCGACAGCGTGGCCGGCCAGCGATGCTGTCGTGGTGGTGCCATGGCGGCGCAACGAATTCAGCGCCGTGGCCGGACTCAAGACGACGTCGTATGCCGAAAACGTGGTGGCATTGGCGACAGCGCACGCGGCTGGTGCAGGGGAAGCGTTGTTCGCCAACACCGCAGGGGATCTGTGCGAAGGCACCGGATCGAATGTGTTTGTCGTGCTGGAAGGGCGTGTTCTTACACCCGCGTTGCGTAGCGGTTGTTTGGCGGGTATCACGCGATCCCTGGTGCTTCAGTGGTGCGAGGCCGAAGAGGCCGACCTACCGCTGTCGGTCTTGCGTGAGGCAGACGAGGTGATGCTCACGTCGTCCACGCGAGATGTTCAGGCAGTGCATGCAGTCGATGGCCGTGAACTCATCGGTTCGGACGGACCGATGACACAAATGGTGCAACGTAACTTCGCTGAACACTCCGCGGACGAGCTCGATCCCTGACCCTCCGGCTGCGCAGCGATCGAGGACTGACGTAGTCGCGATCCTGAGCTCCTCGCGAACCAGAACTATTTGCGTTCAAGCAGAAGCGCGATGGCTTGATCAAGGTCAACGTCATCAATCTCGTGCTCGCGCGGAACCACGGCCTGGGTTTCGTCGAGAAAAGCGGCGAGCTCAAAGGCGTCAATGACGAATTCGGCCATCCCGGTCGGTGAATGCAAACGCAATCGAATCGCATCGCCGTCGGGCTGAACGCGCACATCCCCTTCGCCGATTGGCCGGCGCATGCCTTCCCACAACAAGTCGCGCGCGAAGGTCCACTCGACGCCTCGATCGGCCGCCATGAACGTCATAGTGACGGCCACGGGATCCATTCCCGAGTAACTGAGTCGGGTGCGCACCGGAAGTGTGGGCTCATCCTCAACCACCAGCAGGATGTCCAGATCCTGGTTCAGCGTCTTGGTCGCGGTCATGGTGCCCCTTCGAGGCGTGGCACCACTCGAATGTGGCGCGTCAAAGGAGTAGTTCCCCGGGCTGGGATTTCTATGCGCCCTAGTCTGTGAGGCGTGACACAAGAGCCAGACGGCCCCACACTCGGTGCGGGTGAAGGCCCTGACGACGATGCGGCCTTGCACCACAGGATCGAGCAAGACCAGCAGGACTACATGCGGCCCGAATGGCTTGAGCGCTGGCGGCTTCGCATCGCGCGCAACAAGCCGCTGGAAGCGGCGTACCGGGTGTTCGTTCTGGTGATCGGCGTCGCCATCGTGCTGGCCGGTATTGCCATGCTGATCTTTCCGGGTCCTGGCTGGGCGGCCATCATCTTGGGCCTGCTCGTCTTGGCGACCGAGTACCGATGGGCCGAACGACTTCTTGACCCTGTCCAACGCTTCGTCAGATGGTTGGCTCGACGGGCCAAGGATCCCGCCGCGCGCGCAGAGAACATCGCCTTTGCTGTGATCGTGCTTGCGATCATCGCGTTGGCCTTGTGGTGGTACCTGGCTCGCTACGGAGTGACGCTGGAACCATTGCCGTTTTTCAACTGAGGTAGGGTTCTGCGCGATCCGCATCGCGAGGCGATGACGGGCGATTAGCTCAGTGGTAGAGCGCTTCGTTCACACCGAAGAGGTCACTGGTTCGATACCAGTATCGCCCACCAATGCTGGTGTTTCTGGCCCCGTCAAAGGCTGGCTGTGGCTAACCTCCGTAGCCGAAGTCCTGCACCCAGTAGTGCCGATAGGTCGACGCGGTGACGTAGGAGTACCCGACGCCCAGGTGCTTCCAGTTCGGGCCCATGAGGTTTCTGCAGTGGCCTGGAGAATCGATCCATCCCTGGACTACATCGGCCGGCGTCTGGTAGCCGGCGGCGATGTTCTCACCGATACCGCCGCCGGTGTATCCGGCCGCGGCCGTGCGATCCCAGGGCGCGCTCCCATCGAGCGAAGTATGGCTGAAGTAGTTGTTGACGCCCATGTCGACGGCGTGGGCGCGGCCCGCGGACGTGAGGCTCGCATTGGAGGCCACTGGCGCTACTGCGGGAAAGAAGCCGTAGGAGCCGCAGGTGCGTCCGACGGCACGAGCCGCATTCGTTCGCGTGAAGACCTCGGACTCCTGCGCGTTCATTGACGTGGGTGCAGGGTTCGATAACGAGGGGGCGTTGCTCTGGGGGACCTTGCGATTAAGCAGAACGTTTTTGGTCTCGCCTTTTGCGCACCCTTGGTAGGACCAGATGTGCCGCACCGAGCCGAAGCGGTCCTTGCAGAAGTAGAAGTCCGATACGGCGGTCGTCGGCGTGTTGACGCCGGCGATCGCGCCGGTGCTTCCCAGTCTCAGGACGAGTCGCGTCTGACCTGACGCGCAACGAGCGAACGACCAGATGTGGCGCACCTGTCCCGATGCGGTTTTGCAGAAGTAGTAGTCGCCCACCTGGACGGTCGCGGTCTTGAGCCCTGGAGTGGGCGCGCTTGAGCGGTCCTGCATCAAGACCATGCGCGTCTGGCCAGGGGTGCATGGCTGCGACGACCAGATATGTCGCACAAGTCCGCTGTCGGCGCGGCAAAAGAAGTAGTCGCCCACCTGGGTGGCCCCGGATGCTGCGGTCGCTTGGGCAGGAGCAGAGCTCAGGCTCACCAAACTTGCGGCAATGGCCACGATCGAGCCAGCCACGCCGAGCACCAGACGCGAGCGCCGACGTTGGAGCATGAGGTCCTCCCACAGATGACTTGAGATCCTCGTCAAGGCCTCACAGAATGGGTCGGCCTTGTGGCGCGAGGCCCAAATCACCCAAACGGGCGAACCTCGTCGGTGGAGTTCGGGTGTTGTGCTGGCGACGTAGTGTGGCCTCACACCACTGCCGGAGGTCTTCATGCGTCGCTCTCATGCCATCGTCCCGATGGTCCTCGCCCTCGTAGGTTCAGTGCTGCTGGGCCTGACGACGATCGTCAATCCTGCTGCAGCGGCAGCACCCAGCGTCACGATCGTGCCGGTACTGCGCGCAACGGGGCTTCAGGTGCCTACTCAGGTAGTGGCGGCCAACGATGGCACGAGCCGGCTGTTCATCGCTGAAAAGCGTGGTGCGATTCGGATCTTCACCGGTACTGGGATGCAAGGGCCGGCCTACCTCGACATCCGGGGCAAAGTTGACAACAACGGTGAGCGCGGACTGCTCGGTGTCGCCTTCGCACCCGGGTTCCGTACGTCTCCCTATTTCTGGGTGACGTATGTCCGCAAGGGCGATGGCGCCCTGGTGGTCAGCCGCTTCAAGGCCGCAACGGCCTCAGCCCGACAGGTGTCGGCGGCGACAGAGCGCGTCGTCTTCGTCGTGACGCGCCCCAATGCGTCCACGACGAATCACAACGGTGGAGCCGTCGTCTTTGGCAAGGACGGCTACCTGTACATCTCAACGGGCGACGCAGGAAGCGCAGGCGATCCCTACAACACCGCACAGCGCGGTATCCCCCTGAACGGGAAGATTCTTCGGATCAATGTGAACAAGGCTTGCGGCACGAAGGCCTACTGCATCCCGACGTCTAACCCGTACTACGGCAGCACAAAGACGCAGTGGGTCACGCACACGATTGGTTGGCGCAATCCGTGGCGGATGAGCGTTGATCCGGTCACCGGCCACCTGTGGGTGGGAGATGTAGGTCAGGACCGACGCGAAGAGGTCAACATCGTCACGCCGTCGGACGCTGGCAAGAACTACGGATGGTCGTGCCGCGAGGGCGACGAGGCGTATG
>Ga0105047_10004488_pt1 | contig 24262 bp, 19 predicted proteins | sample MAT04_FD_78384 | JGI IMG/M metagenome (GOLD analysis project Ga0105047, IMG submission 78384) | Freshwater microbial communities from Lake Fryxell liftoff mats and glacier meltwater in Antarctica - MAT-04 (megahit assembly) | ecosystem: Environmental > Aquatic > Freshwater > Ice > Liftoff...
GCGAGCCGGGACGCCGCGATGTCGTTCTCGATGAACGCCCGCTCCTGGACGAGCGGGTTGGGGTTCACGAACAGCGACTGGTTCACGAGGGCCAGCAGCAGCGCAGCCACGGCAACCAACGCCCACGCGCCGACGGCTGCGATCGCCCACTGGAACCGCTGGCGGACGATCGCCGCGAACACCACGACCGCCACGATGACCGTGAGCACGGTCAGGATGTCCATGGCCGGGATGCGCACCGCAGCGTCCGTGGCATTCACGCCCGCCGGTAGCGGGTAGGCGCGCTGCTGGAACGCGAGGGCGTACTTGTCGAGCTGGAAGCCGACCGCCCCGATGGCCACGCGAAGCGCGATGAGGATGCCCAGGTGCAACGCCCAGATGCGCCCGTTGGGGCGCGACAGCGAGCGGCGCGCGAGGGCCAGGTACGCGATGCCGGTGAGCAGGATCAAGGCGTCGAGCACGCTGCCGACCGCCTCCGCTGCGGCTCGGAAGAAGGGCATGTCGAAGAGGTAGAACGTCAGCGGCCGTCCGAAGATGGGATCCACGGCGGCACCCACGTCCGTCGCCGCGCCGGGCCCTGCTGCGGCAGCCGCGAGAGCGGCCTCCGTGGCCTGGTTCTGGAACAGCATCAGGGTCTGCCACTCCGCGCTCGTGGCGAGCCCGATGAGCAGCGCCAGGACCACGGCGACGCCCGTCAGCACGAGTCCCAGGACGCGCGGCGAGATGTCGCGCGCGACATCGTCGAGGGTCGCGAGGACCTCCGCGATGACGTCCTCCGCGGGCGGCGGCTCGTACCCCTGGGGCGTGGGCCGACCGCGGATCGACTTGCGCACCCGGGTGAGCCGGGGCGCGGCATCACCTGCGGACCGGACCGCCAGCCAGACGCTGGCCGTCAGCACCACGAACGTCATCAGCGACACCGGGACCCACAGCAGCAGGCGCGAGAACGTGTTCAGGTCCCAGACCGCGAGCTGGTCGATGCTCTCGAACCACATCCGGTCGACCAGCAGGCCGTTGAGCGTGAAGAACAAGAGCGCCACGACGGCCACGGCGACGACGGCCAGCGCGACGATGATGCCCATGACGCTACGTCGATCGACGCTCGGTCGGGCGGACTGGGGACGGGAACCCTGGTTCATCGGTGGTGTGCCTCGATCGCGGTGCGGGGCGCGTACCGCGCACGCCGACTCTCCCCACAAGCATGGACGAATCCGGCTGAACCTGCCGACCGGTCGTGCGGGACCCTCGTGCGTCAGCGTCCCGGGGGTGCCCCGTGGCAGGCACCGCTGCCGCGGTCGGTGAATGAGCCGCCCGCGACGGGCAGGAACCGCCAGCCATAGCTCCCCGGCTCCAGCCGAAGGCACAGTACACCGTAGGTGGACGAGCTGCGCACCTCCGAGTTGGGGGCGGTTCGCGACCGCAGACCGTAGAGCCCGGCACCGCCCGTGCCGACGATGATCTGCTGGATGCCGGACTCGGCGTCTGGCGTGCCATCCGGTCGAGCGCGTCCGAACCGCTCATAGACGTGATCGTGTCCGTTGATGACCAGCTCGGCACCGGCGTCGTACAGAAGCTTGAGCAACGGAAACGGCTTGGAGCTGTTACCGTGCGGCCCGCTGCTGAACCGCGGATGGTGCCACACGGCCATGACGCAATCCCGGGGCCGTGCGGCGAGATCGGCTCGCAGCCACCGGGCCTGGTCGGTGCCTGGTCCACAGCTCGAATCATCTCGAGCCTCACCCGCGCCTCGGAAGCACAGGTCGCTGGCCAGCACGTAGATGCGCCACTCCCCGAGGTCGAAGGCGTAGTAACCGCGTCCCTTCGGTCCCGCCCGCTTCCCGAAATAGCCGAAGTAGCCCGAGGCGCCGGGCGTCGCCCAGTCATGGTTGCCGGGCGCAGGTCGCGTCCGGTCAAGGAAGCGGCCCCAGGTCGGACCGTAGCAGTCGCGGAACTGCGCCGAGGTACCCAACGGGTAGGCATTGTCCCCTGCGGTCATCACCAGTCCGTTATTTTCTTCGATCAGCCGTGCGGTGCTGGAATCGCCGTTGCCGTCGCAGCTCGCGATGTCACCCGCGATCAGCACGGTCTCGCTGGTCGCGGCCAGGGGATCGCGGCGCGCGGCGCCATCGACGACGGCGTCGACCTCTGCACTCCACGGCCCGAGGTTGCCCGCCCGGTCCAGCGCCCGCACCCGCAGGACGGCATCGCCATCACTCGGAACCTCGATGGTGGCACCCATCTCCGAGCCCGGTGTGAACGTGACGGTCTGCCACAGCACCGGAGCTCCGGACACCTCGCCCAGCGCGACCTCGAATCGGGCGATGCCGCTCCCGGGCCCATCGGTCGCTGCCGGCCAGCGGAGCTGAACGAGGTCCAGGCCCGCGGCGGCGGAGGATCCGGCTCGGCTCACGCCCAAGGGACCAACGACCGGCGGCTGGCGGTCGTCGATCGGGGGCGCAGCGCCGGCGGCGGACGCTGCCAGCGAGGTCATCCCCAGGGCTGCGGCGACGATGAGCGCCGATCGGGCCCGAAGGAGGCCCGCGACGGGTTCGGTCGTGGCCATCGGTCGATCTCCCTGTACGGACGCACGGGATGCGGGCACACCCCAAGAGAGTCCGATGATGGAACCGGAATGTTGCGAGCACGTTTTTAACTGGGTTCGCCTAGACCGACGATGTGGTGCCACCCACGATCGAAGTCGCGCCGACCACCCGGGCGCCGGGAACCATCGCTCGTCGGTGGTCTCGACCGGGTGCGAGCGTTGATGCGCATCGCATGAGGTGTCACCGTGGATCGCCACGTCCGTGGTCCGCTCACCGTGGTCTTCGCGCTGCTGCTCCTGCCGAGCGCGGCCATCGCAGAGGTGGGCGCGACCCCATCCAGCCAGTCGACGCCCGCGGCCAGCGTGGTCGCGGCCAGGATATCGATGCAGGGCAGGGAGCCACTCCCCGTCGTGCCGGTCGCGTGACTCCGGACTTCGATGGAGACGGCTACGCCGATGTCGCGATCGGCATCCCCAACGAGCGTGTCGACGGGGCCCTGGCGGCCGGCGCCGTCGCCGTGCTGTACGGCTCCAGGACCGGGCTGGACGCGGCACGCAACCAACTCTGGTCACACGCGTCGCCGGGTATCCCGGGTCAAGCCGTCGCACGCGACCTGTTCGGGTTCGCGATCGCCACCGGGGACGTGGACGGCGACGGCCGTGATGAGCTGGCCATCGGCGCGCGGTACGACGACGAGGGGGCCGTGAACGGTGGCGGCGTGGTCATCATCCGCGGCTCGCCGAGCGGCCTGACGGCGGTCGGCAGCCAGCGATGGGACCAGGACCAGCCGGGCATGGCGGACTCGTCGGAGCGGGCCGAGCAGTTCGGCTGGTCATTGGTGATCGCCGACTTCAACGGTGATGGACGGGGCGACCTGGCGATCGGCAACCGATACGAGGACATCAACGGTGCGGGTTCCGGAGCCGTCCAGGTGCTGTACGGATCCGGAGCCGGACTCTCGGCGGCGGGCAGCCAGGCGTGGAGCCAGGACTCGCCGGGGGTCGCGGACCGGTCGGAGCCGAACGACCAGTTCGGGAGGACGATGGCGAGCGGTGACTTCGATGACGATGGCTTCGAGGACCTGGCGATCTCGGCTCCCTATGAGAGCCACCACGGCAACCGGACCGGGCGCGTCCACGTGCTTCACGGATCCCGACGGGGGTTGACGGCAGCGGGCTCGCAGGTCTGGGATCAGGACGCCCCCGGGGTACTGGAGCAGGCGGATCTGCGCGACGAGTTCGGGCTGTCGCTCGCGGCTGGGGACTTCGACGGCGACGGCTCCGACGACCTCGCGGTCGGCGTCTGGTTCGAGGACCAGTGCTGGATCTGCAATGAGGGTGGCGTCGCGGTGCTCGACGGGTCGCGCAGCGGGCTGCGCGCAGCGGGCAACCAGTTCTGGACCCAGGACTCGCCCGGGGTCGCCGACCACGCCGATGTCGGGGACCAGTTCGGGCAGGCACTGGTGGCCGGCGACATGGATGGCGACAACGTGGACGATCTCGTCGTGGGCATCCCGTGGGAGGACTTCAATGACCGGAACGTCTTCCAGGACCGCGGCGCGATCGCCGTCCTGTATGGGTCTCGACGGGGCTTGACAGGCGAGCGGGATGGGTGGCTCCAGCAGGGTGGTGCCGGGATCGGGGAGAGGGGTGGCAACCATGATCACTTCGGGGAGTCACTGGGTGCGGCCGACGTGGATGGGGACGGCGACGCCGATCTGATCGTCGGGGTGCCGTGGGAGGATCTGGACCGCGGCGACGAGGGCGTCGTGCACGTGATCTTCGGCTCCCTCGACGGGGTCGGCGCCGAAGGTGACCAGATCTGGTCGCAGGACTCCCTCGGTATCCTGGGTTCAGCCGATCGTGGCGACCGGTTCGGCTGGTCGGTCTCCAGCAGCCAGCCCCGGACCGGAACCCCCCGCTCGTGCGGCGGCCGTGACGGAGGTGCATGCTAGGCGCCCGCGCGCGCATCCGCTCGCCTCGAGGGGCGCCGGCGCGTCCGGTGCAGCATCGGCATCAGGGTTCTCCCGCCGTCCGGTCCCGCAGTACGCTTCGGCGATGTCCGACCGCGCTCCCATCATCGGCCCCATCCTTGCCGGCTGGTCCGCCCGGCCGCGCCCCCCGCGCGAACCGATGGGGGGCCGCTTCGTCCGCCTGGAGCCGCTGGACCCGGCGCGCCACGGCCCGGCCATCCACGAGGCGAACCTGTGGAACACGGACGGCTCCATGTGGGCATACCTGCCGTACGGCCCGTTCGCGACGCTGAACGATTGGAGCGCCTGGGCCGCACCGATGGCGCGCTCGGAGGACCCCCTGTTCTTCGCCATCGTGGACCGCGCGACCGGCCTCGCCACGGGCGTCGCGGCGTACCTTGCGATCATGCCCGAGCACGGCTCCATCGAGGTAGGCCACATCGCGTACTCGCCGGCGCTCCAGCGCACGCCGGCCGCCACGGAGGCGATGTTCCTGCTGATGCGCACGGCGTTCGAGCTGGGCTACCGCCGATACGAGTGGAAGTGTGACGCCCTGAACGCGCCCTCCCGCGTCGCCGCCGCCCGCTTGGGGCTCTCCTTCGAGGGCGTCTTCCGGCAGCACCGCGTGGTGAAGGGCCACAACCGCGATTCGGCCTGGCTCGCCGCCGTCGACACTGAGTGGCCGGCCCTGCGAGCCGCCTTCGAGCGGTGGCTGGACCCCGCGAACTTCGACGCGGATGGCCGTCAGCGCGTGCGCCTGTCCGACCTCACCGCGCCCATCCTGGTGCCGCGCGGCTGATCGCCCGCGTCCAGGGCGTGCGCGACCGGAGGCCGTCATCGACCGATTCATATGACGTATGCTGTTCTCGTGACCGACGGCACGCGTTCCCGATGGGTGGCCCTCCTGGCACAGCTCAGCGCCGGATTCGTGCGCGCCATCCCCGCGGCCGGGTCTCCCGCGTGGCCACACCTGCCGGGCGCCGATGCGCAGAACCGCATCACCGGCATGGAAGGGTTCGCGCGGATGTCGGTCGCCTGGGGGGCCTGGCTGGGCGGGCCCGGGAACCCGACCACGCTCCAACACCGCGACTGCTCGATCGACGTGCTGGACCTCGTGGTGCGGGGGCTCGCGGACGGCACGGATCCGCAGGGACCCTGGTTCTGGGGCCACATCGGCGATCGCGACCAACGGATCGTGGAGGCCGCGGAGCTGGCCTTCGCGTTGTGGTCCGGCCGTGACCGCATGGTGCCCGCCCTCGGTCGGGACGGCATCGCGCAGGTGCTGTCCTGGCTGGCAGAGGTGCATGGCCGCGACGTCTACGCGGACAACTGGGTGTTGTTCCCGGCCATCGTGGCGACGGTCAGCCGAGCCCTCGGCTGGCCCGTGGACAACGGACTGATCGACGAGGGCATCGACCGGATGCTGGCCTGGGATCGCGGGGACGGCTGGTACTCCGATGGCGACGGTCACGCGTTCGACCGCTACACGGGCTGGGCCGTCCATTGGCATCTGCTGCATTGGGCGGACATCGATGGCGACCGGCGGCCCCGGGTCCGTGACCGCGTCCGTGATGCGGCGCGGACCTGGCTCACGGACCTGCCTGCGTTCGCGGCCGCCGACGGCGGCATCCCCTTCTTGGAGTGCGCGTCCAACGGGGGTTGCGCACCAGCCTCTTGCGTGGTCGCCTCGGGTGCGGTCACCGTTCGCCGATCCCGCGTTCGCTGTCACGCCTCGGTCGGCGCAGCGGGAGCGGACGGGCGTGCATGGGAACCTCAGGAGGTGGTCAGTCGTATGATGACTGAACGGTACCGCCCACCGCCGACGACGTCAAGCGCACCCCGGTCGGCGCCCGGGCGGATCAGCCTGCGGGTTCGACCGGACCCGGGCCGCGTCGATAGACGTGCAGCTCCATCACGCTCGGCACATGCCACTCGTGGGAGAGCATCACCGGTCGGCCGTCGGCGTCATAGTCGACCTGCTTGATGTGCTGGAGCAGCGCCCCGGGGGCGACCGCGAGATGGCGTGCGAGCTCCTTGTCCGCGATCGCAGGCGACAGCACCGACTCGCCGTGGTCCACGGCATGACGACGCAGGGTCAGCAGGCGATAGAGCGATCCACCCAGCAGGTCCCGGTCCGTCTGCATGTCTGCCAGATCCCCCGGCAGGTAATCCACGGAGTACACCGCGGGGTGACGGTCCGCGGTGCGTACGCGGCGAAGCTGGATGACCAGGACACCGTCATCGAGGCCCAGCCCCTGTGCCGTGTCCGCGTCGGCGGGCATCGCCCGGATGGACAGAATCTGGCGACCGGCCCGGGCACCGCTGGACTCCAGGTAGGCCGTGTAGCTGAAGTTGCGATCGAGCGAGTTGCGCAGCTGCGGGCGGCGCGTGACGAAGGTGCCGGCACCCTGTCGACGCACCACGTAGCCATCCTCGATGAGCCCGCGCACGGCTTCCCGGATGGTCACCCGACTGACGTTGTAGCGGACGCAGAGCTGCTCCTCGTTGGGCAGCTGGGCGCCGAGGGGGAACTCGCCCGACAGGATCGCCGCCCGCAGGCTGGCCCGGACCACATCGGTCAGGAGCGGGCGGGCGCGCGAGGGAGCGCTCACCCGGTCACCTCCTGGTGGTCGCTCGAGTGGTCGCGCGACGGGCGCGGTCGTGGGACATGGCGGCTCATCCGGGCCTGGCCGGGCCGTCCGCCAGCGTTGCCACGTCGTCGCCCATGATCCCATCGACCGCCAGTGCCCGGCAGCGTGACACGGCCGCACGATCGTTGACGGGCCAGGCCCAGACGGCGACCCCGGCCGCATGCAGGGCGTCGACGGCGGGTCCGGTGAGGTCCGCGTGATGGTGCTGGATGATGGGCGCGGCCAGCCCGACGGCCTGGTGCACGAGGTCCGACGGGTCCGGGGTGCCGCGTTCGGGCAGCCGGTCCCGGCGCGATGACGAGGCCCGTCGTCGCGTCCCGAGCCGCGAGCAGAGCCGGGTGATCGAACGAGGCGAGCACGTGTCGATGCAGCGTGTCGCGTGTCGCCATCGCACGCGCCGTGGCGATGGCGATGCTGCGCGTCTCCGCTGCATCCGCGCCCTTCGCTTCCAGACACAGCCCGACGTTCACCTCGTCCGCGAGATCCAGGAGCGGCTCCAGCGATGGGATCCGCTCGCCTGCGAAGGCGGACCCGAACCAGGAGCCAGCATCGATCATGGCCAGCTCCTCCCAGGTTCGCGTGTTGATCGGGCCCGTGGCGTCGGTGGTTCGGTCCAGCGTGTCGTCGTGGAGCATCACGAGGGTGCCGTCGCGTGTCCGGTGGATATCCGCCTCGATCATCGCCGCGCCCAGCCGGACCGCCTCCCGGAATGCGACCATCGTCTGCTCCGGCAGCGACGTGATGTGGCCGCGATGCGCGATGACCAGCGGTCGGTCCTCACGGAGCCACGGGTTGGGCGTCGTCATGGTCACGCGGTCATCTTACCTTTGCGTCCGTCCGCGGCGAGCACCGCGGCACTGCCTCCGGCACAACCTGCCACCATCGGGCGGATGTGGCCGCCGGAGATCGACAAGGAAGCCGTCGCGGCGCCGTTGCGCGCGATGCTCGCGTCGCGGCCCGTGCGCGAGCGCGTCGTGGCGCACCTGGGCCCGACGAACAGCGGCAAGACGCATGCCGCGCTGGAGCTTCTCATCGCAGCTCCGTCCGGCAGCTACGGCGGCCCGCTGCGCCTGATGGCCCAGGAGGTCCACGAGCGGCTCACGGAGCGCCTGGGGGCACGCCACGCCGGCCTCATCACCGGCGAGGAACGCATCAACCCCACCGCGGACCATGTCGCCTGCACCACGGAGCTCGTCGCGTCGCGGGACATCGTGGTCATCGATGAGGTCCACTGGTTGGCTGATCGCGATCGCGGCTCCGCGTGGACGCGGGCGCTCCTCAGCCTCCCCTGCCGCGAGCTCCACGTCGTCGGCTCGGCGGACATCCTGCCCGCGCTCCAGGCCGCGTTCCCGGAGCTGGAGGTCCACGCCTACCAGCGCCTGGCGCCGCTGAGCTACATCGGGACCGTGGCAGTGGACCGGGTGGAGCCTGGCACCGCGGTCATCGCGTTCAGCCGCAAGGCGGTCCTGGCGCTCGCGCGCGACCTGTCCGTGGCCTACCCCGGGCGCGTGGGCGTCCTGTATGGCGCCATGCCCCTGGGTGAGCGGCGGCGCCAGGCGGCCGGGTTCCGGGCGGGCGAGCTGGACATCCTCGTGGCCACGGACGTGCTGGGTCATGGCCTGAACCTGCCCATCCGGACGGTGCTGTTCGCGGAGTCGGACAAGTGGAATGGCACCGCGCGGGCGGACCTCGAGCCCTGGGAGGTGGCCCAGATCGCGGGCCGAGCCGGCCGCTTCGGGATGCATGACGAGGGCGGCGTGGGCATCCTGTCCGGCCACCACTGGGCCACGCCGCGGGCGGCCGTCATCAAGGCCGGCCTCCACCCGCGCACCAGCCGCGAGGGCCTGGCCACCTTCCGCAGGTTGACCACGATGAACCTGGGGCCAGCCTTCACGGATGTCTCGGACGCTCCCACCGAGGCCTGGCCCACCCTGCTGCTCCGCTGGGAAGTCATCGCCCGGTCGCTGGTGGCCGAGCAGCTGGGCCCCTGGCTGCGCGTCGCGAGCGTGGACGCCATGGTCGCTCGACTGTCCACGATGGGCCGGCGCACGCTGCGCAGCCTGGATCCGGCGGATGCGTGGTCGTTCGGGCTCGCACCCGTGGACCCCCGCGACCAGGGCGACATCCTCGCGAGGCTGGCCAAGGCAGTCCTGGGAGACGACGACCTGCGTGACCTGGTGGACATCCACGATCTGGACGACGCGACGTCCGCGCAGGCGGAGGAGGTCGCCGACCGGGCCGCGATGCTGCGCTGGTTCACACGCCGCTGGCCGGACGCGGGCGGCATCACGGCCGCGGACGCCGACCGGCTGGAGCTGCTCGCGGCGGAGGCCGTGGGGCGTGCGCTGCAGCGGGAGATCGCGCACAACACGTATGGCGTGTGTGTCACGTGCGGCAAGCCCGCGATCCCCGGTCGTCCCCAGTGCGACGCGTGCTATCGCGCCGGCAAGCCCGCCCGCGGCCCGGCCCGGCCTGCCGCCAACGCCAAGCCGTCGGCCCGGGGCAGGAAGTCGGGCGTGCCGGCCAAGGTCCGCCGTCCCGCGGGCCGCCAATGGAAGGGCAAGCTCAGGTAGGCTGGAGTCCAGGACATCGAACCGATCTGAAACGGAGCGCCCTTGAACGTGCGGGCGTCAGTGTGGTCTCGCGTGATGGTCGCGGCGGTGCTTCTCCTGTGCTGAACGACCAAGCCACCTCCGACCTGACGCAGGCCCTCTCGGGCCTTTCTGGTGCACCCTCGGGGCCGACGAGTGCCACGGCGGATCTTGACCTCGCGGGCTTCGAGCGTGCGGCACTGGAGGCGGTCGGGTGGCGCTTCGACGATCCCGTGCCCGATGCCGCCGGGATGCGCCAAGCCATCGAGGCGTGCGGCGTCCTCGAGGGCATCAGGCCCCACCTGCAGCAGGGGGCCGACGACATCCTGGGCGGCAGGCTCCAGGGCGGGTCGCGCATCGGTGTCGGCTTCTGATCGTCGCCACTGGTGGCGGCTACTCTGAGGTCATCGCCACCCGCAGCCCGACCCCGCGCCCCAGGAGGCCCACCCGCCATGGCATCGACCCCGTTCAAGGCTGGCGTGCTGGTCTGGAACCAGTACGCGACGTGGCAGGACATGAAGCAGGCCGCGCTGGACGCGGACCGCCTCGCCTACGATTCCCTCTGGACGTGGGACCACCTGTACCCGATCCTGGGCGACCCGAACGGCCCCTTCCTGGAAGCCTACACGGTGCTGGGCGCGTGGTCGCAGATCACCACGACACCGACGATCGGGCTGCTGGTGGGTGCCAACACGTTCCGCAACCCGGCCATCGTGGCCAAGATGGTGACCACGCTGGACCACCTGTCGGGCGGGCGCGCGTATCTGGGCCTGGGCGCGGCCTGGTTCGAGACGGAGCACACGGCGTTCGGCATCGAGTTCGGCACCAGCGTGGGCGATCGGCTGAACCGGCTGGATGAGGCGGTCGAACTCATCCGCGCGATGCTCCCCGGCGGCCCGGCCACAGCGCGCGGCACCTTCTACCACGCGAAGGACGTGCGCAACGACCCGCCGCCCGTCCAGGCGCGGCTGCCGATCCTCATCGGTGGCGGCGGCGAGCGCAAGACGCTCCAGACCGTGGCGCGCTACGCGGACGCCTGGAACATCTCGATGGTCACGCCGCCGCAGGCCGCGGAGAAGAACGCGATCCTGGACCGCTGGTGCGCGGAGGTCGGTCGCGACCCGTCGGAGATCGAGCGCACGATATCGCTCGGCCCCATCCTCATCCGCGACGATGAGGAGGAAGGCAAGCGCGCCGTGGAGCGGCTGCAGGCCGCCAACCCGGACATCAAGCGCGAGATCATCATCAAGTCCGGCGTTGCCATGACGGAGCACGTCCAGGCGTTCTACGACGTGGGCTTCACGCACGCGATCTTCCACCTCGGCATGCCCTACGACGCGGAGACGCTCGAGCGCTTCGCGAATGAGGTCCGCCCCGCGATCGGGTAGACGTTCAGGCGCGCTTCGGGCGCCGGGTGGTGCGGCGCGGCTCACCGGTCCGCGTCGGCGTCATCGCCTCGAACTCGAACGCGTCCAGCAGGTCGAGCAGGCTCGGTGCCTCCCACGCCCGGTTGCGCTTGCGCCCCACGAGGACCTGTCGCAGCACGCCGGCCTCCTCCAGCCGGAGTACCGCCTCGCGGGCCTGGGGATAGGAGACCGCGAGCAGCTCTGCCACGGACGGGATGTCCAGGACCGGCCGCGCCGCGAGCAGATCGATGAGGCGATGGGTGGCAGACGTCCTGCGAGGCGCACCCGCGGCCGCTCGCCACTGTTCCTGAAGCTCGTTCAACTCGCGGCCCAGGGTCGCGGCCAGGGCGACCGAGTCGGTGAGGGCGTGGGCGAAACGGGTCGACCAGGCTGCGATCCCGCCGGCGCGATACATCGTCAACCCCTCGACGTACGCCCGCCCGTTCGCGAGCAGCACCAGGCTCACCGGCGGTACGTAGCGGGAGACGGTCCCGCGGCGGCGGAGCACGATGTGCACCAGGGCCCGACCCACGCGCCCGTTCCCGTCCACGAACGGGTGGATGGTCTCGAACTGCGCGTGCACGATGGCCGCTTGGACCACCGCCGGTACGTCCACCCGCGCCACGAACCGACACAGGTCTTCCATCAGCTCCGGCACCAGCTCCGGGGGCGGTGGCACGAACTCCGCCTTGCGCGGGCTGAGAGACGACCCCCCGATCCAGTTCTGGCGGTCCCGCAAGCGACCGCCGAATCGCTCCATCTCCGTGCCTGCGAAGAGCCGGGCGTGGATTCCCAGGAGGTCGGGCACCGTGAGCGCCACGGATCCCGCCCCCAGGGCGACCGCCGCGTCCATGGCTTCGATGTTGCCGACGACGCTCCGGGCCGTACGGTCGGTGCCGTCGGGGTCGAGCGTGGCCCGGGCAAGCCGTCGGTGCGACAGGGCGAGCCCTTCGATGCGTGATGAGGCGACGCTCTCCGCCCGGAGCAGCTGGCGACTCAGCGCCTCCAGCCCCCCCAAGGACGGCTGCGTCCCCAGCTCCCGGATAGACCGCTCGGCGGCGGCCGCCTCCTCCGCGTCAGAGAGCGGGAACGACGGATCGATCGACGCGATGGGGTCGGGTACGAAGGCGTCGTACAAGAACGTCTTCGCGGTCTCGCCGAATCCCCCCGCCTGTCCGTCCCAGCGGAGTCGCACGGTCGTTGGCATGGCTTATGAAGGGTACGCCAGCCAGACCTACGGATACAACCCCGTCACGAAGGGTTGCGCAGGCGAAGCGCTTGCCCGTGGGTCACCTCTTGTGGTCCTTTCGCCGGTCGACAAGGGGCTTGGGGGGATGAGACCGATCCTTCGGGCCGATACTGCTTGCAGCGTCCTTGGCTGCGCCGGTAGCTACTTGGCTTGGGGTCATCTGGCTCCTGCCGACGCTGGAAGTCACGGCCGAGGGGCATCCGCCACGGTTCACCCGCTTCCGCACCTATGTCATCGGCACGATCGTCATCGGCCTGATGCTGGGGCTGGCGACGACTTGGCTCTGGACCGTCGTCGTCCAACCCGTGACGCCGACCCCGTAGCGCAGCACGCCGGGCCCCAGCGCCACTGGGCATAGCGTGACCAACGGGCTCGGCCGGAGGACGACCGCGACGACATCGTCTGGGCCTTCGCGCCGGACCCGTCCGCGCGCTTCCGTCAGGGCATGGTGCCCGTCTCCCTCCTGGCTCGGTCCGATGAGGTGGCCACGCGGGCATCACCCTTCGACCATGTCGCCGTGATGAGGGACACGAACGCCGTCATCGGCATCGGTCACCGGCTCATCGGGGTGCGCCGCGAACTCGACCCCTGCCGATGTTCCGGGGGCCTTCGCCTGGGCTCGGCGCAAACGGGGCTGCTCGTGGCCACCGGCCCGGATTGCAGCGGGCACCTCACCGTCCGTACCGAGCTGGACGATGCTGGCACCGCTGGCCGGAGCTGAGCGCGCCAACTACCAATCTAGTACTCATTGCTAGTCAGCGAGTAGGTGGTCCCCAGCCAAGTACTAACTTCATGCCGCTTGACAGTGGTCGGGCGGCCGGGCCATGCTTCTGATCCCAGTGCCGCTGGTAGGTGCTCCTGTGAAGCTGCCGCTCGCCCCGCCCGACCTCGAGAAGCTCCTTGGGTCCGACCCCCCGGGGTCCGGCGACGTCATGCGCAGGATCCTCTCGGGCTCCGTCCGATCGACGGTGGATGGCCGCTATCGCCATTGGGACGCGCTGCGGCAGCTGACGCCTCCCGAGGGTCTGACCCACGAGGAGTGGTGGCTCGGCATCAAGATGGCGCGCATCGCGAGCAGCCGGAACCTGCCGCTGACCGATGCCAAGGAAACTCCGTTCGTGCACTCGGTCCCAGACGAGGCACTCGAGATGTTGCAGCGGATCGACCAGCACGCACGCGGCGAGGTCGAGATCAGTGAGCTCGCCACCAACCGCCAGTCTCGACGCAGGTACCTCGTCAGCTCGCTGATCGAGGAGGCCATCACGTCCAGTCAGCTTGAGGGAGCCAGCACGACGCAGCGCGTGGCGAAGGACATGATCACGTCCGGCCGTCCTCCACGAGACGCCAGCGAGCGGATGATCTTCAACAACTACCGAGCGATGAACCTCGTCCGCGAGTGGACGCACATGCCACTCACGCCCGAGCGCATCCTCGAGCTTCATCGGGTGGTGACCGAAGGGACCCTGGATGACCCGCTCGCCGCCGGACGGCTTCAACGACCCGGCGGGCAGCGCGTCTCCGTCGTGGACCGCATCGACGGGAAGGTGCTCCACGCACCGCCGCCGGCCGAGATGCTGCCGGAGCGAATCGCAAGGCTGTGCGAGTTCTCCAACGGGGGCACGACGCAGGGCTTCCTTCACCCGGTCGGGCGGGCGATCGTCGTCCACCTCTGGCTGGCCTATGACCACCCGTTCGAGGACGGCAACGGTCGGACGGCGCGTGCCCTGTTCTACTGGTCGATGCTGTCCCAGGGGTATCGGCTCACGGAGTTCCTGTCGATCTCCCGGATCCTGAAGCAGGCGCCCGCTCGATACGCGCGAGCCTTCCTGTTCACGGAGACGGACGGCCTCTACGCGACGTACTTCATCCTCCACCAGCTCGGCGTCATCGGTCGGGCCATCGATGAGCTGCGTGGCTACCTTCGACGGAAGATGCGGGAGGTCCACGCGGCTGACGAGCTGTTGCGGGAGAGCGATCTCAACCACCGGCAGATCGCGCTCATCCAGCGCGCGTTGCGTCATCCGGACGCGGAGTACACGTTCAAGTCGCACATGACCAGCCATCGCGTCGTGTATCAGTCGGCCCGGGCAGACCTGCTCGCGCTGGAGGAGCGGGGCCTCGTCATGCGTCGGGTTGTGGGCAGGGAGTTCCGCTTCCGGCCCGTGGCCGATCTCGCGGATCGCCTGACGGCGATGAGGACCGCGGGGGCGGATCGCTAGCCCGGGGAGTGCCGCGCGCGACGTGGTCATCCTCGGCATCAGCCGCCGCGTGAGACCCCCGGGGCCACCCGAATGCGTGCTCCGCGACCGCGAGCGCCAGGTCTACCGGATGGCGGAAGTCGTGAGCCGCATCGTCGGAGGCACCCCCGAAGGCGGCTCCCTACTCCAGAAGATTCGCTCCGGGCGCGTGGCGCGACCGGGCGTCATGCGTCACGCGACCCGGGCGGATCAGGCGGGCTTCTTGGGCTGCTTCTTCTTGGGCGGGCGATTCGGCGTCTTGTCTCCCATCGGGGCACCTCCTTCCTGACGCTCCAGTCTGCGCAACCGGAAGAGGCTGGTCAAGTCGGCCCGCGCCACGCCCGTGGCCTGCGTAGCACCCGACCCTGGTGATTCTCACAACCACCGACCGACTCAGTCGGTCCAAGGGCACCTGGCGGTTGTCCGGCACCCCTCTGGACCCAGCGGAGTCCCCCGAACCCGACAGATCGTCAGAACGACCGACCTTTCTGTCATCTTCCCGGGCCCGATTCCGAGCGTCGATGCTCCCCGGGCACCCAGACAGTCGGTAGGTCTGACACTCTGTCGTTCGGACCGGGCCGGAGACGCGCTGCCCCGCCTCGCCACTCCCCTCGCTGCCCCGCCTCGCCGCTCCCCTCGCTGCCCTCGCGCCCGGCCGCCCGACGGGCGTCGCACCCGGCTACCCCGCCGCCCGCGACCCCTCCCCACGTCGCGCGCGGGCGCGTTACCCTCCTCGGACCACGACGCACGAAGGAGGACGACCGAGTGAGGAAGCTGCTGCCCTGGGTCCTGGGCGCTGCCTTGGCCATCCCCGTCGCCGTGCCGGCGGTCGCACCGGTCGCGGTCCTCGCACAGGGTGGCTGCCCGGCCGCCTCTCCCACACCGGCGCCGTCCGCTGAGCCGCTGCTGATGCCGGAGGTCAACCGCCTCGCCCTGTTCGACGCGGTCTGGGGCTCCATCGACGCGGGCTACCTGGACCCGGCGTTCAACGGCAAGGACTGGGACGCCATCGGCGACGCCTACGCGCCGCTGTTCCTCCAGGTGGAGGACGCGTGGGAGATCTACGACCTCACCACCGAGATGGTGGACGAGCTGGGTGACGACGAGGTGCGCTTCATCAGCCCGCTGGTGATCGAGAACCTGCCGCCCGCCGAGCGCGACTACGTGGGCATCGGCGCGCTCGTGGACACGACCGCGGCGGAGGAGGGCGGCGAGGGGCCGCGCATCCTCTACCTGTTCCCGGACAGCGGCGCCGCGGTGGCCGGGCTCGCCATCCGCGACCGCATCGTGAGCGTCGATGGCGACCCCTGCGTCAGCATCCGCAAGATCCGGGGGCCAGAGGGAACCATCATCACGCTGGGCGTCGAGTCGCCCGGGCAGCCGGTGCGTGAGGTCGCCGTGGAGCGGCGACGCATCGACCCCACTGTCTCGCCCATCTCGACGACCCTGGGCCCGAGCGGATCCATCGGCTACCTGCGGATGCCCTCCATGGAGGGCCAGAACACGATCGACGGCGTGACCGCCGCGCTGGAAGAGCTAGAGACGCAGGACATCGAGGGGCTCATCCTCGATGTCCGATCGGTGGGCCTGGGTGGTCTGGGCGTGACCGTGGGCATCATCGCCCACCTCCTGGACGGCGAGGCCGGCACGTTCTTCACGCGCGCCGAGACCTCGCCCCTGGAGCTGCCGGAGAGCGAGCTGCTGGACACGTTCAAGGACATCCCTATCGTGGTGCTGGTGGATGAGGACTCCTCGGGTGAGCCTGAGCGCCTGGCCTGGATCCTCCAGTCGACCGGCCGCGCCACCGTCGTGGGGCAGAAGACGCCCGGCCGCACGCGCGTCATCCAGGAGCTCCCGATGGGCGACGGCTCCATCCTCCAGCTGGTCACCGTCAGCCTGGAGCTACCCGACGGCACGAAGCTCGAACGCCAGGGCATCACGCCGGATGTGACGGTCACGGACGATTGGCTGGACTTCCCGCAGGCGGAGGACCCCTACCTGCTCGCCGCCCTGGACCTGCTGGGCGCGACCGCCGGGCCATCGCCGAGCCCCATGCCGACCCCGAGCCCGAGCGCGAGCGCCGGGCCGTCGCCGACGATCGCGCCCTCCCCCGATGCCACCGACAAGCCGGCCGCGACGAAGAAGCCGCGGAAGCGCACGCCCAGGCCGTAGGGAGCCGACCGCGTCGCCCACCCCCGCCGCGCTGCGCCGCGTGCAGCGTGGAGTCATCCAGCTCGATCGGCGTCCGGCTCCGCCCGTTCGTGCACCGTCAACGGCTGCGTCTTCCGGCCGTACGACCACCCCAGTGCCGCGCCGCACCGACCCGCATCGTCAACGGGTCATCGCGGCGAGCCGGCTCCGCCTCATCCGGGCCGCGCCGCGTGCATCGTCAACGAACCGCCTGCGCCGCCTCCGATCCAGGGTCCAGCTCGCGGTGGCAGGCGACCAGGCCGCCGCCGGCACGCTCCACGAGCGGCGGGTCGGTGACCTCGCACACACCCGCGATGGCGACCGGGCAGCGGGTCCGGAACGCGCAACCACTGGGCAGGTCGCTGGGGCTCGGTGGTTCGCCGCCCACGACCGGCCGCGGCCTGAGGCGGTTCGCTGCGTCCGGCTCCGGCACGGCGGCAAGGAGCGCCTTCGTGTACGGGTGCCGCGGCTCCTCCACCAGCGATCGGGACGTGGCGACCTCCACGACCCGGCCGGCGTACATCACGGCGATCCGGTCCGCCGCGTGGCGCGCACTCGCAAGGTCGTGGGTGATGGACAGCATCGTCAGGCCGCGCGTGGTCTGGAGGTCCCGGAGCAGCGCCAGGATCTCCGCTCGGCTCGAGGCATCGATCATGGACACGGGTTCGTCGGCGACCAGGAGGTCGGGCGCCAGGATCATGGCGCGGGCGATGCTCACCCGCTGGCGCTGCCCGCCCGAGAGCGTGTGTGGGTAGCGCGCCACCAGTTCCGATGCGGGTGAGAGGCGCACCGATTCCAGTGCCGCCAGCACACGCGCCTCCCGCTCCGAACGCGGCACCGGCCCGTGGACGATGAGCGGCTCTGCGACCAGGTCCATGACGCGCATGTAGGGGCTCAGTGCGCTATACGGGTCCTGGAACACGATCTGCGCCCGGCGCCGGAATGCCAGCAGGTCCGCGCCCTTGAGCGTGCCGATGTCCGTGCCGTCGAACAGCACGCGCCCGGCCGCGGCGGGCACGAGCCGCAGCGTGGCGCGTCCCAGGGTCGTCTTGCCGCTGCCGGATTCACCCACGATGGCGACGTGCTCGCCACGCTCCAGGGTGAGCGAGACGTCGCGGACGGCGCGCACGGGCGTGGATGCGAAGAAGCCGCGGCGGACGTGGAAGTCCACCGACACGTGCTCCAGGCGCACCAGCTCGGTCATGGGGTGCAGCTCACCATGCCCGGTCGGCGCGGGTCCGCCGCGGCGCTGCGGCACTCCCCGGCGCCGCGGCACTCCCCGGCGCCGCGGCACTCCCCGCGGGTGACCGCCAGCAGCGGGCCACGTGACCCGGCGACACCTCCACCAGAGGCGGCGGCTCCACGCACCGCTCGAACACCACCGGGCAGCGCGCCGCGAACCGGCACCCGGTGGGCGGCGTGCGCAGGTCGGGCGGCGCTCCCGCCAGGAACCCCGGCGGCGCGTCCCCCCGCAATCGGGGGATGCTCGCCATGAGCCGCTCGGTGTACGGGTCGCGCGCGTCAGCCAGGACCGCCTCGGCGGCGCCCAGTTCGCGCACCTGCCCGGCGTAGACCACCGCGATCCGGTCGCACAGGTCGGACGCGAGCGCCAGGTCGTGGGTGATGAACAGCATCGCGATGCCCCGCTCGCGCTTGAGCTCCTTGAGCAGATTCATGATCTGCGCCTGGATGCTCACGTCGAGGGCGCTGGTGGGCTCGTCGAGGATCAGCAACGGCGGGTCATGGGTGAGCGCCATCGCGATCATCACGCGCTGCTTCATGCCGCCCGACAGCTCGTGCGGGTACCGCTCACCGGTCCCCCGCGGCAGGCCCACGCGCTCCAGCAGCCCCGTCAGCCGCGCGTCGGCGTCGCGCCGGGACACCCCATCCTGACGGAGCCGCTCGGTCGCCTGGTCGCCCACGCGGATGACGGGGTTGAGCGCATGCATGGCACCCTGGAACACCATCGCGATGCCCTTCCAGCGCACCTCGCGCCGGAAGACATCGTCGGGCAGGGCGGTGATATCGCGCCCGGCGAGCGACACGCGACCGCCCGCGATCCGGGCGTTCCGCGGCAGCACCCGGATGATCGCGTTGGCCAGACTGCTCTTGCCCGACCCCGACTCCCCGATGACCCCCAGCGCCTCCCCGGGGGCGTCGATGGTGAACGACACGCCGTCCACCGCGCGTACGGCTCCCTTCGACGTCGCGTACTCGACCACCAGGTCCTCGACCCGTAGCAGCGGCCCCGCGGCGGCCCCGGCGCTCACGAGTCCCTCCGCAGTCGCGGGTTGACGATCGGCTCCATGGCCAGCGACAGGAGCATGAAGGTGACCGCGGTGACGACGATGGCGAGGCCCGGCGCGATGACCCACCACCAGTAGCCCAGGAACACCGCGCCCGTCCGGAACCCGTTCTCCAGGATCTGGCCCCAGGTCGGCAGCGACGGATCGCCCAGCCCCAGGAACGCGAGCCCTGCCTCCGCGAGGATCGCGGCAGGGACGAAGAAGATCATCTGGGTGAACACGAAGGGCGCCGTGTGGGGAAAGATGTGGCGCCGGATGATGTGCCGTTTGTTGGCGCCCAACGCGACCGCTGCCTCCACCTCCTGCCCACCCCGCAGCCCCAGGATCATGGAGCGGATCAGGATCGTGAGCCCGGGCCATGAGAACGCGACCAGCACCAGCAGGATCAGCCACAGCTGTGAGCCGAGCACGAACACCATGAAGATGAGCAACGGCAGCAGGGGCACGTTGTTGACGATGTCCGCACTGCGCTGGATGAGCAGGTCCACACGCCCGCCCATGAAGCCGCTGATGAGCCCCAGGCCCGTCCCGATGGCGGTGCTCACGATGGCCGCGGACAGGCCGATCAGGAGCGCCACCGGCAGCCCGAACAGCAGGCCTTCCATGAGGTCCCGACCCTGCGTGTCCGTGCCCGCCAACCCGTACACTGCGCCACCCACGACTGTGCCCACCTCGGACACGGTGTCGGTCGTGTCGGCGACGGCCAGCCGCACCTCCATCCGGTACTCGCCGTGAAGCGGCGTGAAGCGGCCGGAACCATCCGGCACCCCGAACAACGCCGCCTCCGGCCGGCCGCGCAGGTCCGCCGGATCCACGGTCACGCCGTACGCCTTCGCGAGCATCTCGGCGGTCGCCTCCGCGGCACCCGTCTCTGCGCTCAATAGCACCCGCACCGGCTCGTCCGCGTTGCGCACGTACGGTGGCTCCTCGCCCGGCCGGGGACCGTTGACCGTGCCGCGATACAGGGCCACCTCGGTGCCATCCGGCCGCACCAGGACCACGGAATACGAGGGTGGACGACCGGTATAGCCCACCTCGCCCAGCCGGAACGAGAGGAACGTGGGCGGCTCTGACTCGCGGTAGGTGAAGGGCATCGCGTAGGTGCGGATCTCCGCCGGGCCCCGTGTCACGACGCCCGCCGGCTCCGTGGCGGACAGGATCCGATGCTGCGCCGGCTCGCCCCCCAGCAGCGCGGTCCAGGACGGCGGCGCCGCCTTGGGGAAGTCCGCCCAGACGGATGGATCGCTCCAGCGGGACGGCCCGAAGTCCGCAGGGTAGGTCGCCAGCACCCAGACCGCGAGGGTGGCCAGGATCGCCGCCAACGCGACACCGACGCGCCCGACACCAGAGCGCAGGAGCTCCCTAGACAGCCCGCGCACGGCCGTCCTCGTAGCGGACCCGCGGGTCCAGGAACACGTACAAAATCTCCAGGATCAGGCGCGCGATGACGTACAGCAGAGTGAACATGAACGTGAGCGCCACGATCATGCCCTCATCGGGGGTGCCCGCGATGGCGTCGTAGTAGAGGCGGCCCATCCCTTGCCACTCGAACACGGTCTCGACCAGGATCGATCCGCCCAGCGACCCGGCGAGGCCCAGGATGAGGCCCGTCACGATGGGCGGCGCCGCGACCCGCAGGATGTGCCGGTTGCGCACCGTCCGCTCGTCAAGGCCCTTGGCGCGCGCCAGCGTCACGTGGTCCTCCTGGGCGACGCTCATGGTCATCGTGCGCACCACGTACACCGAAGGCCCGATGCTCACGATCACCAGCGTCAGGATGGGCAGGATCGCGTGGTAGAGCAGGTCCAGGAGGCGGCCCAGGGGGTCCGTGGGCGGGGGCGTGCTGAACATGCCACCGGTCGGCAGCCAGCGCAGCGCGAACCCGAACACGAGGATGAGCAGGATGCCCGTCCACCACCCCGGCAGGGCGTAGGAGATCGCGGCCACCCACGACACGAGCCGATCGAGCCGCGAGCCGATGCGTGTCGCCAGCCACACGCCCAGCACCAGCCCGAAGGCCGCCGTGATACACAGCGAGGTCGTGAGCAGCAACATCGTGTTGGGCAACCGCTCCAGCACGATGTCCACGATGCGGTTGGAGCCCTCCGTGCTGCGCAGCGTGCGGGCCGTGCCCAGGTCGAACGTCAGGACGCGCGCGACCATGCCGGGCAGCCGCGAGTACCAGGCCTGGTCCAGCCCGTACGACTGCTCCAGCTCCGCCTGTCGGACCGCCAGCGTCTGGTCCAGCTCATCGGGGTCCCTGATGGTCTGGGCGAGGGTCGTGCGCAGGCCGCGCATCTCCTCGCCCACGACCGCGTTGAGGATCCGATCCGAGTAGCCCGTCGCTCCCAGGCTGATGACAAGCAGCACCAACACCGCGAGCAGCACCAGGAACAGGCTGCCCGCGCGCAGCGCCAGGGGTCGCCACAGGGATGGCGCTACGGCGTCACCTCGAGGTCGACCTGGCGCTCGGAGACGAGCGCGACCTCATCGCTCGACGCGGCGAGGTACAGCTGGTACAGGCCCGGGAACAGCGTGGCTGTCACGTCCGCGCCGATGTCCACGGTGAAGGAGCCGGCCTCCGCTCCGGGTGTCGCGTCACCGGAGACGACCACCACGGCCGTCGCGGGATCGACCAGCAGGTAGCGCAGGGCGAGCGTGCCCGGCCCCTCCACGCTGACCGCGACCGACGCGTCCTGGGCCATGGCGATGGGCTGCACGGCCGGCTGTGCGATTGCCAGCGTGGGCGGCTCGCCCAGCTGGAAGTCGGTGGCCGTGAAGGGATACCCCGGGTCGCGGAACGCGGTCAGCTCCGCGTACTGCGCCGCCGGGTCATAGCGCTCCAGGAGATAGGGCCCGCTGCTGATCACGAGGTGACCCCGGGCCTCAAAGAACGCCTGGGCCGCGGCGTATCGGGCGACCGCCTCATCCTCGGTGGCCAGCGACCGGCTGCCGACCTGGAGGTAGCCCGCAGGCACGATCTTCTTGAGGCCCAGCTCGCGCAGCGTCCGGTCGACGAGGCGCGCGTCGCGGGTCATCACGAGGCTCAGCCAGGGCACGTTCTGGCGGGAGGCAGCCGTGTCCGAGTAGGCCGCGCGGCGCTGCTCGAACACGAGGTCATCCATCGCCGCGAGGAGCTCCCAGGGCATGGTGAACGACGTGGGGCTGGCATAGCCCGCGATCTCGTTCTGGTCGAAGTGCCAGTAGTCGACGTACACGCTGATCGTGTCGTCCTCGTTGATGCGGTAGCCCTTGATGGTCTCGAGATAGGGGCGCGTCGTGGCCGCGAGGGACACCTCCACGCGCGACTTGTCCGGGTCGTAGGCCAGGTCGAAGCCCTGCGCGATGCCATAGAACGCGTCTGCGAGGGTGATCGGCTGGCCCGTGTGCCAGGTGGACCCGAGGTACTTCGCAAGGTCGTAGGTGACCGCGCTGACCGCGGTCGAGCCGGCCGCGACGGGCACCCACGCGTCCGCGACGGCGTCCCACGCGACGGCGTCCGCAGGCACCGCCAGGGTGCCCTCCGGACCCGCGGTCTCCACCACATAGGTGGCCCGGAACGGCTCGATGAAGCCCGTGAACGGATCATTGCTGACCGCCGGGTCCACCATGTTGCGCCAGATGTCATTGCTGTAGGCGTCCCCGAAGCCGCCCACCGGGTTCCAGGTGGTGCGCTCCGTCCAGACCCACAGATTGCCCACGTTGATGTCCGTCCGGCCGGGCATCGTGGCGCTGCGCAGCGCGTACGGCGTGCGCGGGCCGGAGGAGACGTCGCGGGTGAGGTCAGCGAGCTGGTCCGAGGCCGGGAACGTGGTCCGGACCGTGGCCAGCCAGATGCGCACGGACTCGTCCAGGCCGATGCGCGTGAGCTGCCGGTAGAGGTCGTCGCGCTCCGCCTGGCTCGCGAACTGCCCCTTGTAGAGCGTCTGGCCGATCTCGTCGGCGGCGGCGTTCTCGTACTGCCAGAACCCCTGCTCGCGCCATCCGGGCATGTTGCCCAGCCACGGCGCGACGAAGGAGTTGACCGAGCCCACGTCGTAGCGCTGAGCGCCGCCGCGGCTCCACCCCTCCGTGTACAGGTGCCACTCGAAGGCGGCGGGGTCGGTGGAGTAGACCGACAGCACCGCGGGCGCGAACGCCTGGTACACGATGTTGACCTCGAAGCCGGCCGTCTCCAGCTCCGAGCGCACGAGGTCACCGATCTCCCGGCGCTCATCCTCCACGCGGGCGATGAACTTGAGCCGGATGGGCTCGCCCTGGAAGCTCCAGCGGCCCTCCACGAGCTCCGCACCGGCGGCCGTCATCGCCTCCGCGATGGCCTCGCGCGCGTACTCCGGGTCGAAGCGGATGCCGGACCCGCGGTCGATGTCGTAGATGGTCAGGAAGTCGAAGTCAGAGGGGCTCACTTGCGTGAGCATCGGCTGGGCCAGCCCCTGGTAGAGGTCCTGCGCGATGAAGTCGCGGTCCACCAGGTATTGCATCGCCTGCCGGACCCCGGGGATGGAGAACGGGTTGAGGCGACCCTCCGGCGCGGGTGCCGGGTTGAGCACCAGCGACAGGGATGTCGCGGGGGCCTGGAACAGCTGCACGCCCTCGGCGTCCCGCAGCTCCTGCGCCGCTTCCGTGCGCAGGCCGTACAGGTACAGGTCCATCGTGCCCGCCTGGATCTCCAGGGGCGCGCGATCGACGAAGTAGGAGTTGAAGCGGATCGTGTCCGCCGCGGGTCCCGGGACCGGGTCCTGGGCGGCGGTCACGGTCGACACCGCGAGCACGAGGGCAAGCGTGCCGGACCCTGCCCGGCGGAGCGTCGTCGACCTGGTCATGGCGCCGGCGATGCCTCCGCGCCACCCTCACCCAGCTGCGCCTGGAGCTCCGCGATCTGGTCGGACAGTTCCTGGTACTGCTTCGCGATGTCGCCGAAGCCGAACTCCGTGAAGTACGAGGTACTGGCCCGGTTGCCCGACTCGTCCACGGCGCTCAGGTTCTGGGCGCCTTCGCTGGTGATGGGCATGTAGAACACGTTGCTGAACGTGCCCGTGTCGTCCGTGCGTCCGATGGCCACCGTGGAGTCACCCAGCTGGATGAACACGTTGAGGTCGGGCTGGTAGCCGAAGCCC
>Ga0105047_10004489_pt1 | contig 24259 bp, 26 predicted proteins | sample MAT04_FD_78384 | JGI IMG/M metagenome (GOLD analysis project Ga0105047, IMG submission 78384) | Freshwater microbial communities from Lake Fryxell liftoff mats and glacier meltwater in Antarctica - MAT-04 (megahit assembly) | ecosystem: Environmental > Aquatic > Freshwater > Ice > Liftoff...
AGCGCGGTCGGCCCGGGTTTTGGCCCTGCGTTTGAATTCCGCTTTATTGATCACCCCACTGTGCTTGCGGATTTCCTCTTCCATCAGGGTCATGAGGTTGTGGGTCAGGCAGAGCAGCCGGGCAGCTTGAGTCTGCGAGGACGGAGGGCGGGCATGAAGGCGGGAATCCCGAGCGGGTTGCGGAAATCAAGGAACGGTTCACCTACCGGATGCATGATCTGGGGCAGTTCATGAAAGGGTTGCTCCAGCGTTTCACCCAGTGGTTCAACGCCCGTCACAAGCGGACGGGAACGCTTTGGGAGCAACGGTTTAAGAGCGTGATTGTGGAAAGCTGGACGGCGGCGCGGACGATGGCGGCCTACATTGATCTCAATCCGGTGCGTGCCGGGATGGTGGAGGATCCGGCGGAGTACAGGTGGAGTTCCTACGGGGAGGCCGTCGGCGGGGGAAAGAAAGGGAATGGGAAGAAGGCACGGGAAGGATTGGTGAGGGCGATCACATCAGATACGGATACAGGGTTTGATGCTGCCCAATGGGAATTTGCTTCGCTGCGTTACCGGCGGTTGATGGGGCTCGCCTTGGAGAGGATAACACTCAACGTGAAGGTTGGAGTTTCCGGGAAAATGAAGATTTCAAAGAACGATGCGGAAGCCTTGGAAAGCGGGGATAATCAGACGGTTCTTCCAGAACTCTCGATGGCGAAAATGCTGCGGTGCCGGGTGAGGTATTTCACGGACGGGGCGGTGATCGGGAGCAAGGGGTTTGTAAATGATGTGTTTGCAGGATCACGGGAGAGGTTTTCGGAAAGAAGGAGCGACGGAGCGCGGCGAATGCGGGGAAGCGGGAAGGCGGCGGCTGGTGTGTTGTGGAGTATGCGTGATCTCCGGGGGGGTGTCTGATCTGAAAATCGCCTAGCCCCCGCGACCTGATCGGTACTTGATGTTCACCCCGTCCCGCGCTCCATTGCGCCCGGACTAAATTTTCAAATGAACGGAATCAAGGACAAGCAAGAGCGTCTGCTGGAGAACCTGGAATTTTTCCAGGACTGGACCGAGCGCTACGAATACGTGATCGGCCTAGGGAAACAGCTCGCACCCCTCGCGGAAAGCGCCCGCGATGCGGAGCACATGATCAAAGGCTGCCAATCCCAGGTCTGGCTCGACGCGGAGCTGAAAGAAGGCCGTGTGTTCTACCATGCGGACTCGGATTCGCTGATCACCAAAGGCATGATCGCCCTTTTCATCGATGTCCTCAACGGCGAGACACCTGACGCCATCCTCACTGCGGACATGTCCTTCGTGGACCGCTCGGGTCTCAAGGAACATCTCGCCCCCACCCGCGCCAACGCCCTCAGCCTCATGGCCACCCAGATGAAACAGCGCGCCCTGGCTTTCGCCGGATGACTCATCGCCGTTGACTTATGCGTCCGGTAAAATAGAAGTTGCGGAAATGTTTATCGATCACATCAGGATTTTGGCGAAAGCGGGCGATGGCGGCGACGGTGCCGTCTCGTGGCGTAGGGAGAAATTCGTCCCTCGCGGCGGTCCCGATGGCGGCGATGGCGGCCATGGTGGCAAGGTCATTCTTGTGGTGGACAGTTCCACGGACACGCTGCGCCAATACCATTACGATCCCAAGCTCATCGCGGAGGACGGAGCGCATGGCACCAGCTACAAGCGCACCGGAAGAGGTGGGAAAGACAAGATCGGCAAGGTTCCGCCCGGCACAGTCGTTTATAAAACCACCGCCGGCACCGTCACCGAAGCCGTCGATCTTGAGCGCAGCGACGAAGGCATCGACCTGGATCCCATCGTCGATCTTGTCGAGGAAGGCCAGACCTTCGTTCTCTGCGACGGCGGCACCCCCGGCGAAGGAAATTTCAAATTCCGCACTCCCACCAACCAGGTTCCCACGGAGCACACTCTCGGCACCCCCGGGGAGCAGGGCGTTTTCTATCTGGAACTGCGCCGCATCGCGGACGCGGGCCTCGTCGGTTTCCCCAACGCCGGGAAATCCACACTGCTCGGGAAACTTTCCGCAGCGAAGCCCAAGGTCGGCTCATATCCTTTCACCACCCTCCAGCCCATGATCGGTGTCGTCGAGTTCGGAGGCTTCCGGCGCTGCACGGTCGCCGACATCCCCGGCCTCATCGAAGGGGCGCATGAGAACCGCGGCCTGGGGCATGAGTTCCTGCGCCACATCACCCGCTGCCGTGTCCTGCTCTTCGTCCTCGATATGGCAGGCAGCGAAGGTCGCGACCCCATCAGGGATTTGGAAATCCTGCGCACCGAGATCAAGGAGTACGACGAGGATCTCGCGAAATTCCCATGGAAAGTCATCGCCAACAAAATGGATCTCGAAGGCGCGGAGGAAAATCTCGAGATCTTCAAAACGCGTTTCCCCAAGGTGGAGGTCATTGCCATTTCCGCGGAGCAGGAGACGGGTCTCGATGATTTGAAAATGATGCTGGACTCGGAAGTCTCCCATCGCGCGAAAAAATGAACACGCAGTCCGTTTTCGTTTACGGAACGCTCCGCAGGGGAGGCTCGAACCATTTCCGCATGGAAGCTTCGGATTTCCTCGGCAGCGGAGAGATCTCCGGACGGATGTGGAAGATCGACTGGTATCCCATCCTCATTTGCGGAGGGGATACCACGGTCAGAGGCGAACTCTATCGCGTCAGTGAGGATAGCCTGGAATCACTCGATGAGTTCGAGGGAATAAACCCGGACAGCGACAAACCACGCGAATACCGCCGCGTGAAAATTTCCGTCACCATGGACTCCGGCGGGCAGCGGGAAGCATGGGTCTGGGAATGGGCCGGCACAACCGCTCTGGCAGAGCCTCTCGATGGAGACGACTGGCTCGCCTTCGAGCCGACCCCCCGCTGACGCCATGACCGCGGCCCGCAACATCATCCCGCCTGACATCATTCTCGGTGCTTACGCGCAAGGTGTTTTCCCCATGGCCGAGGATGGCGAGATTGTTTGGTTCTCCCCGCTGATACGGGGCATTATTCCGCTTGATGAAAATTTCCACATCCCGCGCGGTTTGAAGAAAGCAATGCGGAAACAACCCTTCGAGATCCGTTTCAACACCGCTTTCCGTGAGGTCATGCTCGGATGCGCGGGTCGGACGGAGACATGGATCGACCCCGTCATCCTGGAGAGTTACTGCCATCTCCACGAACTCGGTCACGCCCATTCCGTCGAATGCTGGGATGCCGAGGGTCTTCAGGGCGGCCTTTACGGAGTCTCGCTGGGCAAAGCGTTTTTCGGAGAAAGCATGTTCTCCAGGAAAACCGATGCCTCGAAGATCGCACTCGTCGCTCTAGTCGGCATGCTCCGGGAAAACAACTTCGGCCTCCTTGATACCCAATGGCTCACAGGTCACCTCCGTTCCATGGGCGGGCGAGAGATACCGAAAGACGAATACTTAAGTATTCTTAATAATCTGGTTTAATTAGTTAAGTTTTGCTAACTTAAATAGTTTAACTTTTTCTTGACGGGCACCGTCAAAGTCCGTAATTGTGCCCCCGTAATCGCGCTACCGTGATTGCCTCGAAGGCGTAAAAGCTTCCGTGCCCCCCCCCCCCCCCACCCCCCCCCCACATGAAAACGTTAATTGCCTTGGCGGCAGGTCTTGTCGTCATTTCTTCGCTCCCATCCATGGGACAATCCCTCACCTGGAACCTTGGTGGTTCCGGTGGTGTCGGCACCACGGGCAGTAGCCTGAGCTTTACCCAAAGTGGTGTCAAAGTAACCGCCAGTGCGTGGTCCTATACCAAAGGTTCTTCCAACACCGCTCTCGAGGCATCGAAGCTCGGGCAATACAGTCCAGGTCTCGGTGTCGTGAACAATGAGGAGGATGGCTCCAGCCCTTGGCATCAGGTCGATAATTTCGGACAGAACGATTACGTGCTTTTCGTCTTCGACAAGCTCGTCGATATCACGAGCGTGAAGGTTCAGGCGTCCCCAGGACCTTACGACCAGGATGTCTCATACTGGGTCGGCAAAATCGCCGCTAGCACCAGTCTCGACAACGTCACCTACTCCGGCCTTGCCGCTCTTGGCTTCGGCTCCGAACAGATTGTTTTGGGGAGTTCCACATTAAATGCCAAGACCGTGGGTATCGATGCCCCGTCTTCCGGTGTGAATGCGATCCTGTTTGGACCACAGCGCGCTAATGCTGACGGATCCACTGATGCCTTCAAGATCAACTCGATCACCGCGACAGTGGTTCCCGAACCATCCGCCGCGCTTCTTTCCCTCATCGGTGCCTGCGCTCTCCCCGTGAGACGCCGCCGCTGATTCTATCAGACTTTCATGGAACTTGTTTTCCCGCGCCCGCAAGGGCGCGGGTTTTTTTTCGCCCGGAAATTCCGGTCAATTTTGTCATCCAAGGCTTGATTCCTTAACTTTTCCGAAATAATCTTCTTCCCAACCTAAGGAATGAAAGTCCGGAAAGGAAAGATTCCCGCCAAGGCGTCGGGCAACAGGAAACGTGCGCGTATGGAGTCGCACGATGGATTCATGCGCACCATCAACAAGCGGAGCCATGACAAGACCAACCGCCGTCTGAACAGCAGGGCGAAGTCTTCGGTATGGGCGGCCATCTCCATCGAGGAGAATCCCGCGGAGGATGATCGGACCGGATTTCTCCAACACGCCGTCCGCAACATGCTTGCGGTACTGTTACTGCCTTTCTTCTGGGTCACCGCCTGGACTTTCCTATCGGACTTTTTCCATGCCACTGTCGAGCAGGGCTTCTGGCAGAGCGCCCGGTTCTGGTATTTCTCCATCGGCGCCATTGTCATGCTCGGCTGGTTCTGGTCGAAGCTTGGCCAGTCGTTTTTCCTTTACCTCTACGTCTTCGGCCACGAGCTGACCCATGCCGCTTTCGTGAAATGCTTTGGCGGGAAGATCATCGACATGGACTGGGGCTCGCAAGGCGGATACGTCACGACCAACAAGACCAACTGGATCATCGCCCTGTCCCCGTATTTCGTGCCTTTCTGGAGCTTGATCGCGGTCATCGTTTATGTCGCTGCCAGCCTCCTGTTCGAGATCACTCCACTCGGAAACCTCGTGTTCTACGGAGTCATCGGAGCGACCTGGGCTTTCCACCTCGCCTGGACCCTGTGGATGATCCCGCGTGACCAGCCCGATCTAAAGGACAACGGCACTTTCCTCTCCCTGGTTCTGATCTCTTTCGGAAATCTCATTGTCCTCGTCACGCTCCTCTGCCTCGCATCGCCAGCGCCCGTGGAAAGCCTGCGCGGCTTTGGATACTCCTTGTTCGCCAACGCCATGACCTGGGGCGATACCGCACTCCGCTGGTGCCAGGGATTCCTGGAAAAATGAGATCGCATCAACCCAACTCTTCCTTGGAGTTTGAATTTTAAAGTTTAAACTTTCCCCATAAGTGATCGATCTCGACGCCAACGCGACCACCGCCCTGCACCCCGAAGTCCTGGAATTGATGCTGCCATGGCTCTCCGGCAACCACGCGAATCCGTCCGGCAGCTACAAGGGCGCGAAGCTTGCCCGCAAGGCCATAGACCGCGCGCGCGAACAGGTCGCGGAGCTGATCGGAGCCAGCGCGGATGAAATTGTTTTCACCGGCTCCGGAACCGAGAGTGTGAACACCGCACTCCACTCGCTCGACACGCTGGTGGGGCAGGGGAGCGCCCTCGTCTCCGCCATCGAGCACAGCGCGGTATTGCGTTTCGTGGAAAGCCGTCAAAGGGCGGTCTCACGTGTCCGCGTGTTGAAAAACGGAAGGCTCGATCTGGAAGCGTTTTCCGCCGCCTGCGGAACGGCCGCCTACGTCTCCATCATGACGGCCAACAACGAGACCGGGGTCATCCAACCACTTGCGGAGATACTGGAAGCCGCCCGCCGCCATGGACTCCCGGTGCATACGGATGCGGTCCAGGCGCTTGCGAAAATCCCGCTGGATGTCCGGGAGACTGCGGTAGATCTGCTTTCCATCTCCGCCCACAAGTTCCATGGGCCGAAAGGAATCGGCGCCCTGTATATCCGCAAGGGCCTGGGGTTTTCCCCGCTGCTCCGCGGAGGTGGCCAGGAAAAGGGGAGGCGCAGCGGAACCGAAAATACTGCGTCCATAGTAGCAATGGGAGAGGCCGCAAGACTTGCCCGCCAGGCGATGTCCGATGGCGTTCCCGACCGCTTGCGCGAAATGCGCGACGGCTTTGAGAAATTTCTCCTCACGGAAGTGAGTGGCTGTGTCAGCAATGGCGATCCCGGTTTCCGGCTGCCGAACACCTCCCATCTTTCCTTTGAAAACTGCGATTCCGCCGGCCTGCTCATCCTGCTCGATGAAGCGGGAGTCGCTTGCTCGGCCGGCTCCGCGTGCATGACTGGACAGCGGAAACCCTCCCACGTCCAGCTCGCCATGGGCATCCCGGAGCACCGCGCGAAGACCAGCCTGCGCTTCAGTTTTTCCCGCTTCAACACTGCCCCCGAAGCCATGGAAGCCGCTGCTAAAGTGAAGAAGGCGGTGGTTAAACTCCGTCACGTCCAAGGCAGCGGCATCGGCCCGGTGGCCATTTATACGAGTTGATTCATATTCCCATACCTTCCGGCAATCCGAAATAAGACGGATTCTGTTTACAAATCCTCCGGGAATGCCTTAGAAAAGACGCGCTATCTCAGCCGAGTTCCGGTTTCACCCACTGGAATCACCCCCCCACGGAGAGTTTGCCATGTCACCCACACCCCCCACCCTCAATCCGTCACAAACGGTGGAGCGGATCCGCGAAATCATCGTGGGCCGCCACCTCGAGCGACTCGAAGGCCGCGTCGCGCGCCTTGAGTCGGCTCCCGCCGTTGCCACCCCGCTCGCGCAGCATCCCATCTTTGAGGACAGGCTTCTGATCACCGAGGCGAAAGTCGAGGCTTTGGAGGAACATGTTCACCGCCTCGATAACACACGGGAGGAAACCTTGCGGCTGGCGGCCAGCCAACGCGAGGATGCCAGGCAACTTGCCGCCCAGATCCAGGAGATCGCACGCGAAAAATCCGAAGCCACCGTCCTGCCCGCGGTTGAGAAACTGGAGCGCAAGCTCGGAGCCTGGCTGGGCGAGTGGCAGAAATCCCTCCACCTCCGACTCGAAGAGCGCGATGGCAATCTCGCGGAAAAGATCCGGACAGAACTCGCGGAAATGAAAGAGGGCATCGACAAACGCTTCTCCGATCTGGAGCGAAAGATCCCTGAAAACGTGGAAGACCGTTTCAACAAAATCGCCGCCGCCGCCCGCGCCCTCGCCGATAGCGCCGCCTCCTTCTCATCCCCCGTCCAGCCACAGGCATGAGTTCGAAAACTTTCACTCCCATCCCCTTCGGAACCGCGGGCCAGGCGGGTGGCGGCTTCAGGCCCATGCCCCAGTTCCGCTCCCAGTTACCAGTGCCTGGAGAGGACATGCACGAGCGATGGTTCCCTCCGCTGGTCGTCATTCCATCCGTTCCCGTCGCACAGGAGATTTCGTCCTCCGCCTTACCCACGTCGTGGCCAAAGCCCTTGGCTGAACTTCCGGCAGCGCAGCAGGTCGCGGAGTCTTCCGAACCGGCAATGCTTCCTGAGATCGTCCTCCCCCCGGAACCGGAACCAGCCGCTCCGCAACCTGTGGCTATCGTGAAACCGGCCGTGCCACCTGCGGAAAATCCCTTCAAAGCAGTTCCCGATTTCAACGATCAGGATCTCGCAGAAGCTCTCGCGCCGATGATGGAGGCCGCCGTCAGGAAAGCCGTTTACACCAGCGAGAAAGGAAAGATCGACGCGTTTCTCGAGCCCATGCTCCGCGCCACCGTCCGCCGCGCGCTTGCGGAATACAGCCCCGCTTCTCGTCCGTTCCAGGCACCCGGTTTCATCGACCGCACCGTCTGGCGCTTGCAGGCGCTTTTCTCCAGCCGGACCTTCGAGGATGTGCTTTTTGAAAAAACCCACCGCTTCCAGGTCGAGGAAGTTTATCTCCTCGATGTGGAAACGCTCGCGCTCGTGTCTTTCGCCAGCACGGATCCCGCCCGCCATTCCACCGCGAAGCGGGTCGATGCCTCGGCCAAACGCATCGCCCTCCAGATCCGCGACGAGAGCGGCACGACCCTGCGCTCCCTCGAACGCGCGGACGGGCGCAATGTCATTTCCGAACAGGGGAAATACATGCTGCTCGTCGCCATCGTGCGCGGCCGTCCCAACGAACTCATCCTCGCCGATCTCGAATTCTCCTTGCGCCGCATCGAGGATCATTTCCGCGACCGCTTCGAGCAGACTGGCTCCGCCCTCATGGACGCCCTCCAGCCTTTCCTCGAGGACTGCCTCCTGATCCAGGCGCCCGCCAGCGCGGCTTAGTCCGCTTTCGCGAAGCCGGACTGCTTTCAATGGCTGGGCGGAGGATTTTTTGAAAAAATCGCTGTCCATGCGGCTCGCTGGTTATCAGTTCAATCAGATTGCCTGGGAGGTTGTGATACCAATGTAAGGCGGCCGCATATTTTTCTGTCGCATGTTATTTTTCTTACCGACCGAGCGTCCGCGCTCATAAATGAAATATCCGCCGCAATCGAGATCCTCGGTTTTTCCATCCATCCATATGAAATCCTTTGCCACCGCCCTTGCCCTTACCCTCCTCTCCCTTGCCGGAACGAAAGCTGCCACGATCCTCGGGGTCGGGGCTGGTTTCCTCGTCGGCGGGGATCTCCCGGATCCCGAGAATAATGGCGATCCCGAGAACAACACCGGCTACAACGCGACCTCCGGCGCGAGCGAGGAACCGAATTTCGGCGGGGCGGAGGGAGCCTTCAATGTCTTCGACAACGAGGTGGGCGGGGGCAATTCCAAGTGGAAGGATCCTTCCTAGTTGAACTTGCCGCTGATGAACTCCACCAGCCTTTCATCGCTCATTTTGTTCGAAGTGCATTCTCTGGCCACGGTGTTTTTGAACTGAGGGGTTTCGGCGAGGTAGTGGATGAATTGCTCCTGTGCCGTTCCGGTTCCGGTCACATGGACTTCTTCGGCGTTCTGCATGTGACTGGTGATCTCCTTGAAAAATTTGTTTTGCAACGTCTTCTCCTGATTATGCGCGGCATTCTCGTTCGAGTTAGCGTCGGCCCCTGGATTGCTGGCGTGACCCAATACGGAAAATTCCGCAGCGGTCGCGTCGGCATAGCCGATGATGGTGGCGTGATGAGTGTCCATCCAGATGCCGAACTGCTTCTTATTTTTTACTAACATCCGGTTAGTTGCCGCCGCATCGACCCAATTGCAAATTTTCTTTTTGCGCGATTCGGTTCGACTAGGGGATTTCAGACACCCGTTGAACCGTGAGGAAGCTCGAACCCGTGCTTCGCGACACTCTAAGGTTCCTCGACTCTCACGCGGAAAAACAGCTTTCGTATTGTCGCCGGATCGACCGGTTCATCAGTGGTGAACCGTTCCCAAGCCGGTGCTCCGGGGTTGCTGCTGGCAGTCCCGCTAAGGGGTGGATCATCAGACCGGTGTTTTGCCCCGGACCAGCGAGAGAATCGCGGCGGTGTCTAGTGTCTTGGCACGCTCTTGGATTTCCGGCAAGTATCGGGTGTGGAGTTCGCTGGCTTGGCCTTTCAAGGGGCCGACGAGGTTTTTCAAATCCGGGGCGGTGAGCACCCGCCCGCCCGCATAGTATTTCTGCGCCATATGGCCGATGGCGTAGGTAGAGGCGAAGGACATCGCAGAGCCGGCGATTTGCGCGGAGACTCCTCCGACGGTTTTTCCCCCGAGTTTGCGGCCGAATTTGCCTACCAGCTTGCGCGCAAAGCCCTCGACCATCTGGGAGCCGAGTCCGATGCCAGCGGTGGCAAGGAAATCCTTGATGTTGGAACGATCAAGTTCCACCCCGTGGGCCTTTCCAATCCGATACACCATTTTCATCTGCATCGGAATGATGACAACGGTTGCCAGGGTTTGGGGCAGAAGTTCAAGTGCGCCATTGAGGATCGCGTATTTGAGAATCATGCTGCCGCTGTCGGTCGCAGCCGCATCCGGCAGGGTCGGAGCGAGTGGGGCGAGTGCGAGGGAATCAACCTGTCGGTCAACCGAGCCCACCTCATCTTCCGCTAGATCAAGACGCAGGCGCAATGCCGACAGAAACTCTTCTTCCTCGGCGGAGATCGAGCCACTGGCTTCACAAATCGCGCGCGCCATTTCGTAAGCGAGCATCCGGTCTTCGCTTGTGCCAAGACCTCCGCATGCCTGCTCGATGGAGAGTTTGCCCATCAGGATGCTGCGCGATAGCAAGGCCAGGTTATCCGCGTCCATTTCTTCGGCATAGCGGGCGATTTCCTGTCGTTCCGCATCGGATTGCTCGCCATTTGAGAAGGCGGCATAGAGGCAGATTGCCAGCAGGGAGTCGTGGGTGGTGATTGTTTTCATAGGTTCGGGATTTTCGGTTTTCATATCAGTTCTTGTTCTTCTTTATTTGGGATCAGGACGGACATCACCGTTGCCACAGCAAGCGTGCCAAGGACGACGACGAGCGAGACGAACGGGTCGATCTTGATGCTCTTCAATTCATTGGAGCTTAGGGCGAGGAGTGAAAGAATGGTCATAGGATTTCAGGGAGAGATCGGGGCAGAATCAGTTGTGCTGGCCACCGGAAGGACGGCGACGGGTCAACTCGATGGCGGGAGCCGCCTCCCGCCGGTGTGTGCGTTTGGAATGGCGGTGGTCGATCTTTTTGGCGATGCTTCGGAAAGCTTTGAGAATCGCGGCGCGGAGCGTATGGTCGGTGGAACTTACGATCACATCCGGCCCCGGGGTCACCAGGCGGAAGGATGCCGTGAAGGGCGGGCTATCGGTCATGCTGCGCTCCAGGTGAACCCGCGCCTCGTCGATTTGCAGATCGTGTTGCAGGGATTCCAGTTCCTTGTCGATCATCTCAACGATGGATTTGGACGGAGCGTGGTTGCGGTGGGTCAGGGTCAGTTTCATGGCTGTTTTGGATGACGGACGAACCGTGGACTGCCGGAAAAGATTTGCATAATACGAAAAATAAAACTAAAAGTTCCAACAAATGGAACAGACAACCGCCGCCGAATTTCTCAATTACCACCATCTTCGCTATTTCTGGACTGTGGCGACGGAGGGCAGCCTGCGCCGTGCTTCCGAGAAATTGAACGTTTCACAACCGTCGATGTGCACGCAGATCAAACTTCTGGAGACGTCTCTAGGTGAAGCGCTCTTCCGTCCCAGCGGGCGCTCGCTGGAGCTGACCGAATTCGGACAGTTGATCCACGGCTACGCCGAAGAAATCTTCACGTTGGGCGGCGAGATTCTGCGGGCAACGAAACATGCACCGGGCGTACGTTCGCTGCGTCTCCATGTGGGCATCGTGGATTCGTTCCCCAAGCTCATGAGTTATGACCTCCTGCGGCCCGTGCTGGAACATCAGCCGCCGGTGCAGCTCACCTGTCACGAGGGCAAACTGGCGGATCTCGTTTCCCAGCTCGCCACCCACCGTATCGACGTGGTGCTGTCGGATGAACCCGCTTCGCCCGGGATCACGGGCAAGGTCTTCAATCAACTGCTGGGATCTTCGGAAATCACGTTCTGTGCGATGCCGGCACTGGCAAAGAAACTTAAAGGGCGTTTTCCGCGCAATCTCAATGGAGCGCCTGCGTTTCTGCCGACTCAGAACTGCAATCTCAGACGCGACTTGGAAAAATGGTTCCGAAGCACCGCTGTGGAACCGCGGGTGGTGGCAGAATTCGAAGACGCCGCTCTCACGAAGATTGTAGCAACAGGCGGACAGGGATTCATCGCGGTGCCCACGTTGGTTGCCTCGGAAGTGGTTGAAAGATATGGGTTCGTGCCGATCGGCCGCACAAAGGAAGTGCAAACGCAGTTTTACGCGATCACTGCCGAACGACGTTTCACCCATCCGGCGATCATCGCGATCACGGAGCGATTGAGACCTGTCGGGAAAAACAAGAAATCCTGACCGATATAGGGGATGGGTCACGAGTATCATCGTAGTATTTTTCAATGGCTCGGGTCTAGATTCTGGAAGTTGGCTCTAACAGTCAGCCTTATCTCAAAGACCCGTTGATCAGGCGCCCCAAGCGCGGGTTTGGATTTTTTTGACCAAATGCTGTCAACAGCCAGTCATCCGTTGCTATAAAAGAAAAAAAGTTCTTGATTTACAGGAGCGCTTTGGATATTCCTTTTCCAGTTCAACCAAGACGATCATGAAATTAAAAATATGGATGATGGGATGTGCGCTGGCTCTGGCTGCCTGCGGCGTGAAAGCTGAGGAGACGCAAGAAGCACAAATGGACATCCCCATGCCACCGGATGTGAAAGGCGAGGAGGTCGCGGTCCTCACCAGCCCGCCGAACGTGCCGCCCGCAATCAAGCGAGCGAACTCGACAAAGGTGATCGTAAAACTCGAGGTGGTGGAAAAAGTGATGAAGATGACCGACGGGGTTGACTACACATTCTGGACCTTCGGCGGCACCGTCCCAGGATCATTCATCCGGGTGAGGGAAGGGGACGTGGTCGAGTTCGAGCTGATGAACCGCCCGGGAAACAAGATGCCCCACAACATCGACCTTCACGCGGTCAACGGCCCCGGTGGCGGCGCGGCGGCATCCTTCACGGCACCCGGCCACAGCACGACCTTCTCCTTCCGGGTGCTCAATCCCGGTCTCTATGTCTATCATTGCGCCGTCGCCCCCGTCGGGATGCACGTGGGCAACGGGATGTATGGACTCATTTACGTGGAACCGAAGGGCGGTCTGCCGAAGGTGGATCACGAATTCTACGTGATGCAGGGGGATTTTTACACCAAAGGCCGCTACGGCGAGCAGGGGCTGCAACCTTTTTCCATGGAGAAGGCCATCGACGAGAGACCCGACTACGTGGTCTTCAACGGCGGTGTCGGGAGCATGCTGGGCGACAATGTGCTCAGAGTGAAAAAGGGCGAGACCATCCGCATTTTCTTCGGCAACGGCGGTCCCAATCTGACCTCGTCCTTCCATGCGATTGGCGAGATTTTCGACAAGGTCTATGTAGAGGGAGGTCTGGGTCTGATCAATGCCAATGTGCAGACGACCATGGTTCCCGCAGGCGGCGCGGCGCTGCTTGAGTTCAAAGTGGATGTTCCCGGAAACGTGATTCTGGTCGATCACTCGCTGACCCGTGCGTTCAACAAAGGCGCGCTGGCCATGATCGAGGTCGAGGGCGAGCCGGATCCACTGATTTATTCCGGGAAACGCAGCGACAAGATCTATCTGCCCGAAGGCGGCACCCCGCAGATCATGCCGGATCAAGGTACTCCGCTCGCCGCCGCGGCCACCAAGGAGGAGCGCATCGAACGGGGCGCGAACGTTTTCACATCGAACTGCGCGGCCTGTCACCAGCCGAACGGTGAGGGCATTCCGGCCGCGTTTCCTCCTCTCGCGAAATCGGATTTCCTGAATGCCGACAAGCACCGCGCCATCAGCAGCGTGCTCCACGGTCTCAATGGCGAGATCACGGTCAATGGTAACAAGTTCAACAGTGTTATGCCTGTCCTTGCGCTCAACGACGAGGACATCGCCAACGTGCTGACCTACGTTTACAACACTTGGGAAAACAACGGCACCGAAGTCACGCCGGATGAAGTGGCGAAGGTCCGTGCGGAAAAATGAACTGGCTCCGGCATATCGCCATCCTCGCTGGCGGCTGCTTGTTCGCGGCCGCCGGTGAACCCGCGTCCTCGCCTATGGTTCCCATTGAAGGCGGGGTGTATCGGCGGCCTCTGGAAAAAGACGGCAGGACGAGAGAGGTGGATGATTTCCGCCTCGATACGCGCCAGGTGACCAATGCGGAATTCCTCGCTTTCGTCCTCGCCCATCCCGAGTGGCGCCGCTCAAAAGTAAAACGACTTTTCGCCGACAAGGGTTACCTCTTGAAATGGTCCGGCGATACCGGGCTGGGAGCCGGCGCTCCGCCAGAATCGCCCGTCGTCTGCGTCTCATGGTTTGCCGCCAGGGCTTTTCTGAAAACGGTCGGGAAACGCCTGCCCACAGTGGATGAATGGGAGTTCGCCGCCCGCGCCGACACGAAATCCATTGACGCGAACCTCGACCCGGATTTCAAAGCGAAGATACTTGATTGGTATTCGCGCCCCGAGCCACCCGTCCTACCTGCCGCCGGATCACAGGAGCCGAATATCTACGGAGTCAGCGGTATGCACGGTATCGTCTGGGAATGGACCGACAACTTCGTTTCCGCGATGACCAGTGGCGAGGCGCGCGCCGACGGTACGCTATCCGCCCAGCAGTTCTGCGGCGGTGGCGGGGCCGATCCGAACCAAGCGACCGAATACGCGAACTTCATGCGCATGGCTTTCCGCTCCTCACTCAAAGGAGATTTCTGCCTGCCCGGTCTCGGCTTCCGTGGCGCGATGGATTCTGAAATACCAACTGCCAATCCGATACCCAAACCATGAAACACCTCATCATCGCTACCGCGCTTTGCGTCATCCCTGTTCACGCGGAAGACAAGCCGCACCCCGCCCCGGCCGCCGAGGTATCATTGCCTGACAGCTCGATCTACCAACTCGATTCCACCTGGCAGGATCAGGATGGGAAAGCCGTCAAATGGTCCCAGTCAATCGGGACATCGAGAGTCGTCGCGCTGGGATACGCCACTTGCAAAGGCGTCTGCCCGCGCATCATCGGGGACATGCGGCGCATCGAGCAGGCGCTCGGCCCGGAGTCCAAGGCAAGGTTCACCTTCATCACGCTCGATCCGGAACACGACGACCAGGCCGCCCTCAAAACACTTTCCGAAAGCCACAAGCTCTCCCAGCGCTGGGACGTGCTGCGGGGTGACGAGGAAGACCTGCTTGAGATCGCTGTCGCGCTTGGAGTCCGTTTCGATCGCCTCCCCAATGGCATCGACTTCGCCCATTCCTATCTCATTGCGACCGTCGCGCCGGACGGAAGGATCGTCCACAAATGGACCGATTCCAACGAGGGTCCGGAAGCCTCGGTGAAGGCGCTCAAGGCTGCGGAGAATCCCTGAACCCGCTCACGGATCGGTCATCGGGGAGGTTTCGTAAAATTTCCCCTCGCCAGTCACGCGGGGATCGCCGGTGCGCTTGAGTTCATCGATCAGGTGTTTTTCGAGGTCTGCCTGGATTTCCGCGTGAGCGTCCTGCCCGGCGACGTTGACCATCTGGCCGGGGTCGTTTTTCAGATCGTAGAGTTCATGGCGGGGGCGCTTGCCGTAGGCTCTTTCGTAAAAGGGTTTCCACGAGTAGTCGTCGCGGTGCCGGATCATCCAGGCTTTGGTGGGACCCGAGTCTTCATCGGCGAGGGTGATATGCGTGTCGTTCTCCAGAGCCTTGGCGGAGGGGATTTTGTCCGGGCTGATGTTGCGCGGATCGCCGGTGGGCCAGCGGTCCGGCTCGAAGTTGATGATGAAAAGGTAGTCCCTTGTGCGGATCGCGCGCTGGGGGTAAGGGACGTTTCCGGGACGGGCGGTCTGGAAGTGCCGCTCGCGACCGAGGAAGACGGCCTCGTTCGACGAGATGCCCACATCTTTTCCAGAGAGGAGAGGCATCAGGGATTTTCCGGTCATTTCCGCAGGGATATCCACTCCGGCGATATCGAGCAGGGTCGGTGCGATGTCGATCAGTGAGGTGAGGCGCGAGACCGTGCGTGGCGGTGCCGCGGCGTTTTCCGGAAGCAGGTTTTTCCCGACACGGATCGCGAGCGGGACGCGGGTGCCGAAGTCGTAGAGATTGACTTTTCCATGTGGGAACCCGGGCGCACCGTGGTCGCCGGAAATGATGATGAGCGTGTCTTCGAGTTCGTCCGTCTCCACCAGCCTGTCATAGATCACCCCGATGGCGGCATCGACTGCCTGGGCCTCCCCAAGATAATCGGCGAAGTCCTCGCGGATTTCCGCCACATCCGGGAGGAAGGGCGGGAGTTTTTCCCGAAGCGAATCCGGATCAATGCCCCACAGGGCTTTTCCGGAACCTTTGGTCCATTTCCGGTGGGCGTTGGTCGGGCCGAAGAAATACATGAACGGTGTTCCTTCCGGGCGGGAATCGAGGAACTGTCCGAAGTTTTCCCGCACCTCCGTGTAGAGGACGGCTTTGGCATCCTCCAGGGTTTTTCCCTTCGCGATCGCGGCGGTGACGGTCTGGGAAAATGAATTGAATTTCCCGCCGGCCTTGGCATATGAGCAGGCGTTTCCGCCGAAAGGAGCCTCGGATGGGCCACCTGGTCCCCATGCCTTGTAGGTCTTGCCGATGTGGTATCCGTTCTCCCGGAGGATCAGGGGAAAAGCGGGTTGGGAAGCGTCCCACTGGGAATGCAGGATGGAGGCGCTGCCAGTCTGCCAGAAATGTTTTCCGGAAACCAAGGCACTGCGGCAGGGCGTGCAGGACGGCGATGATACGAAGGCGTTGCGGAACAGCACTCCCTCCTTGGCGATGCGGTCGAAGTTCGGTGTGCGTATCGCGTCATTCGCGGTGCCGGGCCCGTCGAGTTCCGCATACGCCGAGGCATGGCGGCCCCAGTCATCGGCGAAGAGGATGAGGATGTTGGGGCGCTTCTGAGCCGAGCTGGCCAGTGTGGCGGAGAATGCGAGGGCGAGGATCAGGGCTTTCATTGGATTCCAAAAATTCGATTCTGATTCTAAATCGAACTGACGAACAACATCGGGCAACGGATGGAAAACGTCCATCATGGATTCCGTCTGATCCGGTCCAAGGATCAGTCGCAATCGTCCTTTTTGAAAAACCGGCGGGCGTGCCAGATCGCCCACAGACCGCAGGCGAAGGCCCATGACCATGCCGCGTAATGGTAATGCGTAAGCATCACCTTAGGGATGAAATCTGCGGAGGCGCGGGTGAGTGCGGCGAGCACGGCGGAGAAAACGATGACGCGGGCGATCCATGATTTTTCCGAAAAACGTTCCACCGGTCCGCTGTGGCCGAAGATCACCCGGCTGCCCGCGATCAGGCAGACCAGTCCGAAGCCACCGATGAAGAGCAGATGCCCCAGTGCGATGTGTCTGGCATAAAGGAAAGCCGGAGCGACCAGTCCCGCCGTCGCGAGCGGGACGCACCAGAGACGCAACGCGTTGGCGAGTGTGCCGATTTTTGATGAACCTTTCTTACCAATCCAGCGGACATGGGAAATCGCGAAAGCGAACGCGACTGCGCGGAGCAGGAGTCCCGCGGTTTCGTTCGCCCAGATTTCCACCGGGAAACTCGCGACCAAGGCGATGGCCGAGATGATCATGTCGCGCCATGACCTGCGGGTCTCCGCACCCGGCAACGGCTCTCCGAAGGAATTTCCAAGCAGTCTTGGGAAAAGGAAAATGCCCACGCCCATCACGGGGCCGAGCAGGAAGCCTTGGTAAAGCAAAAGCGCGGCGAGGCGGTTTAGCTCCGGAGAGCGCATCAGAGACGGGCAGCACCAGATTGCCGTCCCCGCCAGCCCGCACAGCAGCCCGGTCGCGGCCAGCAGCAGGGGTGGGGGTGGCAGGCTTTTCCGGAAGAAAAACCGCAGAGCCAACGCGATCACAAAGACGCCAAGCGTGCCGAGAAAAAGCCAGTCGCCCCAAGCGGTGAAGCCATGAAGATGGCAAAGTCCGCCCATCACATGAAGCGCGAACAAAGGGACCAGCTCAAACGGTGTCAGCCTCTGAGCACCGAGTATGCGCGGCCCCGCCGTGCCCAGGAAACCGATCACGAAGGCTCCGCCGAACGATTGGATCATCACATGCGCATGGCTGATCCCCGGATAGAACGGCAGTTTCCCCTGATAGAACAGCGGCCACATCATCACTCCCGCGATGCTGAAAAGTATCCCGCTGAGGAAAAACAGCCGGTATGGCTCGCTCCCCAGCCAGAGCAGGAGCGCGGTGAAACGGGTTTTCTTTTTCGCGTGCTTGCAGGCAGGAAAGCTCATTGCGGTTTTCTAAAATGATCAGACGGCGGGCGTTGTCCGGTAGCTTGCGTAGCGCTCCTTCTGCCCGGGAGTGAGCCGCTCGGGATCGAAGCGCGGATTCGGAATGGCGTGGATCTTCGAGTGGATGACCTTCGCCATGTCCTCAGCGCATCGCACGATGTGCTCCGCGTTCTCTCCGGCGAAGATCTCATCCACCGTTTCCCGGAACAGCTTCAGCCATCGCTCGAACAGTGGCCAGCTCATGTCGGTCTCCGCCAGCAGCCTGGCGTGGGCGGCGAGGAGATTCCCCCTGAACGTCCCCGCCCGGAAAAGCACCGTGTCCCAGAAATCGCAGATCTTTGGCAAATGTGTGACCCAGTCCACATTCGCCACCACGTCAAAGACATGCCCGAGCGGGGCATCGGCGCGAACCCTGGTATAAAAGGCATCGACCAGTTTGACGATTTCCGGGCGACCCAGGATGTCCGCTTTTGGTGATCCGGATTCGGAGGTGGAACGCGTCATGCGTTGAGTATGACACTGAAATTTCCGGTTGAAAAGAAATTGAAGAACTATTTTTCTTGATAAGGTTTTTCCAGAGGGGAACAATCCCTCGACAGTGGGTCTTCGGTCTGTTTTCAATTCACCGTGCCTCCGGAAACTTTACGGACCGAACTCCAGCCAGCATGTTCCATTACAGCAAACTCGCCCAGGCAGGGATCGCCGCAGTCAGCTATCTGGCCGCGGTTTCCCCGGAGAAACGCTTGGCCGGCAGCGCGGAGATCGCCGCAGACCGCCAGCTTTCACGGGTGCTGCTTGCGAAAATCCTGACCCTCCTTTCCGCCGCCGGTATCGTGGAGGGGAAGCCCGGTCCGTCCGGAGGCTACCAGCTTGCCCGCCCGGCATCCAGGATCACGCTGCTGGATGTGGTGAAAGTTTTCGAGAATCCGGAGGACCGCGTGATGTGCCCCTTCGGTCCGAACTGGTGCGGGGTCGGCCCGCTCTGCCCGCTGCATCACACCTTCCTGGAGTTACACGACAAGGCGCTCCAGCGGCTGGATCAGGAAACATTCCACCAGTTCATCGGCTACCCGCATTCTCCGCCGATAGGTAGATGATTTTTTTGAACAGCGGCTCAGATACTGAACCTAGTTCTCCGGGATCACGGAATTATTCCAAACAGTCCTGTTCGATGAAGAGCGAGGGGGAAAATCCGCCAGCCACCCTATACCATCTCCAGGCCGCGCATGGTGCCGGTGGATGAGGCGAATTTGTCCGAATCGATCCCGAGGCGGTGGAGCATGGAGAGGAAAAGGTTGGGCAGGGGATAGTTCCGCTCCGTGTCGAAGGCGAGGTGGTGTCCGTGCTTGAAACCTCCGCCGGCGAAAATGACGGGGAGGTTGGTGGTGACGTGGCTGCTGGCATTTCCCAGGTTGCTTCCGTACATGACCATGGTGCGGTCGATGAGTGTGCCCTTGTCCTCAGGGGTGGAGCGGAGGTCGGTGATGAGCTTGTCGAGCAGGCGCATGTGCTCGTTGTCGATGCGTTCGAGCTCGACCATTTTCTCCGGGTTTTGCCCGTGGTGGGAAAGGTTGTGGTAGCCGTCGCTGACCGATTTTCCATCGACGATGATCGCGGGGGAGGACACGGAGTCCAGCATGAGAGTGATCATGCGGGTGGAATCCGTCTCGAAGGCGAGGTGGGCGAGGTGATACATCAGCTCTGTTTTCCGCATGTAATCGACCGGGTCCTTTGGATCGACAGGCTCCTGCTCGGTGGTCTTCGGCTTGGGTTTCCCCTCCCACTCGCGGGATTCTTCCATGCGCACTTCCAGCTCGCGCACTCCGGTGAAATACTGGTCGAGGCGTTCCTTATCGCGGTCTCCGACCTTGCGCTTCAGACCACTGACTTCTCCGGCGACGGCATCCATGATGGATTTCCCCAGCTCCAGCTTGCGTTGCTGCTCGGCGACCTGTTTGGGATTTCCCTGTAGGAAAAGTTTCCGGAAAACGGCGGCGGCACTTTGCTCGGAAGGAATCTGCACCCCGGAGCCGGTGAAGGAGAGGGATTTTCCACCGTCCTTGATGTTCACGCCGAGGCTGAGGGAGGGGAAACGGGTGAGGTGGCCGATGCGTTCGGCGACGTATTGGTCGAAGGAGATCGTGTTCCGGAAGCCGCTACTGCCAGGGCGCGGGGCGGCGGTGAGGAAACAGATGTCCGCCGGGTGCCCGGCATCGACATCCGGGTGGGAAACGCCGCTGAAGACCGTGAACTGGTCCCGGTTCTTCCCGAGCTGCGAGAGGTAGGGCGAAAGCGCGTAGTCGAGGCCAGTGCCAGTGGGGAAAAATTTCTCCGGAAGCAGCCCGAGGTTGTTGCAGATCCCGAGGAAACGACGGGGGACTTCCGGAGCCGCGCCCTTCGCGAAGACGGGGGTCATCGCATCCAGCAAAGGCAGGCCGAGAGTGACGCCGAGTCCTTTGAGAACGGAGCGGCGGGAGAGGTGGCGGGCGGTGGAGATGTAGGGCATAATGTTCAACTTTCAACTTTCAAGGGAAGAGGCTGCTGCTATTTGTTTTGGAAAAGGGATGTCCGGATGATCTCGTGGATGATTGTCCGGATAGCGTAGCCGGATTTTTCGGAATTGTTGAGGACATTTTCCAACTCCGCTCTGTCGCCGAAGCGGACGGGGGTGCCGGTGGAGTAGGTGATGAGCTGGTTGGCGAGGTTCGCGGCGATGGCGCGCTCGTCGCTGAGGAGGAGTTTCTTGTAGGAGACTATGTCGGAAAAAGCGGCTCCGTCAGCGGTGTTTCCTGTGGAATCCACGGGCAGCTTGTAGGCGAAGTCGAATGGCTGGCCGTTTTTACCGAAACCTTCAGCTTTTTTTTCATCCTTGTCGGCGAGGGCTCGGTATTGGTCGCGCCAGCCGCCGAAGATATCGAATGACTCCAGGGCGAAGCCGGGCGGGTCGATCTTCGAGTGACAGGTGGCGCATGAGGGATCCTCGCTATGCTTGGCAAGCTGCTGGCGAATGGTCTTCGCCCCGCGGATGTCCGGCTCGACGGCCGGAGTGCCTGGCGGCGGCGGCGGAGAGGGCTTGCCGAGGATGCGCTCCAGAATCCACGCGCCACGGAGCACGGGCGAGGTGTTCGTGCCGTTGGCGGTGATTTTCAAAATGCTCGCCTGCGTCAGCAGACCCCCGCGTGGCGAATCCTCCGGGATCGCGACCCGCCGCATTGCCACACCTCTGACTCCGGGAATACCGTAGTGCTCTGCGAGGCGTTCGTTGAGGAACGTGAAATCGCTGTCGATCAGATTGCGGGCGGGGAGGTTTTTCCGCAGCAGGTCGGTGAAAAAGAAGCGGGTCTCATCCAGGGCGGACTCGGTGAGCAGATCGTCGAGGTAATAGTCCGGGTAGAGATTCGCGTCCGGCGAAGTGGAGTTGATGTCACGCAGGGCGAGCCACGAATCGAGGAAAGCTTCGATGAAACGTTCCGAGCGTGGATCGGAGAGGAGGCGGTCGGTCTCGGCGCGGAGTAGGACCGGATCGGAGAGTTTTCCCGAAGCGGCGAGATCGCGGAGGGTCTGATCGGGCGGCGAGTTCCAGAGGAAAAACGACAGTCGCGATGCCAGGGCGGGGCCGTCCAGTTTCCCCACCGGCTCCTCCAGACTCACGAAGCCCGGCGAGCAAAGGACCGCAGTGTAGCCCGCGATCATCGCATCGGAAAAGGTGCTTCCCGAGTCCAGCGCGGCCTTGATGACGGGCAGGAATCGCTCGCTGTCCGCCGTCGTCACCGGACGGCGGTAGGCTCTCGCGATAAAATTCCCCAGCAGTCTTTTGGAGTCCTCCTCAGGATTTTGTGAAAACACGATCCCCTCCTTCTTCGCCTTTTCCTTCGGGTTGACCGGGAGGTTTCCAAAAAGCAACTTGTGACCGGCGGACGGCCATTGCGCGAAGATCGGCCCCTCCACCTCCAGCCATCTGTATGCGACCCCCGGCACGCCCTCCTCCGTGGCGAGCGGATTGCGGAACGGGCCGGGCGGTCTGGAGCGGAAAAGCCGCGCCGCATCCGGCCCTATGGTCTCCCCTTTCCTCAGGATGACCTCCATTTCCGAAACATTCGCCTCCGGCGTGGCATCGAAGGAACCGAGCTTGCGCTGGGTGCGGGAATTGATCGCGTAAAGGCTCACCGGTTCGTCGCGTTTCCCGGGAAAAGTCTCATCACGCGAGGGATCGATCACGCCCTGCTTGTTGATGACGGGCGCGGCGGTGAAAGTCTGGGTCATCATCCGGACCTTGTAGGTCGAGTCGAAGGGTGCCTTGAACCTATCGAAGCGCGGCTGGATGGGCTCGTAGCTGCTCGCCGTAACCCCCAGCGCCTCCAACTCGCGGGTGGCGGGATCGGATTTTCCGACCGTGACAGGGATCTTTTCCGAAATGACATCGGGCTGCGCCTCGGTGCCAAGCAGGGGGAACGTGGCGCGGTAGGGGGAGTTGTTGAACTCGTTGTAGAAAATCTTGTCGCGCATCCGCGGTTGCTCACGCGCGTAGTAGCGGGTTGTTTTCGATTGCGGCTTTCCCGGACGGGTGGCGACCACGGCGCGCAGGGCCTCGTCCGCCGCCTGCATGTAGCGGGCCATCTGGATGTGGGAAATATCGAGCGCGCCGCCGGATTTGTGGAAGCGGTGGGCCACCCCGTCCTCCGGCAGGATTTCCCGGATGTCCAGCCACGGCGCGGAAAGCAGATCACGCAGCGAGTTCTCGTATTCAAGCCGGTTCAGCCGTCGCATGGTCGAGCGGCCATCCGTGCTGGCGCGCACCTTGTCGGCAGCGGTCAGCGAGCGGGACAGATCTTCCAGGAAAGGGGAACTCTCCTCCTCTGGCGGCGTGTCCTTTTTCTTCGGCGGCATTTCTCCGGTTGCGAGACGGTCGTGGACCTTCACCCAGGCGGCCGTCGCGGCGGGGTCGGAGACATTTCCGGAAAGCGCCTCCAGATCGAAGCGCCCCTTCCTCGTCGCCGAGTCATGGCAATCGTAGCAATGATTTTCCAAGAACGGCAGCAGCGCCGGATCCGGTGCGGCGGAAAGCCCCGCGCTCCCACCGATCAGAACCACGGCAGGAAAGAGAGGAAGGAGAGCGGAAATGGAAAAACTCATCACGAAGGGTGGGTGAGGCTTACGTGATTCCAGATGGCGATTCTTTCGCACACCCGGCATCCTCATGAAAGGCCGCTGAATTTCGTGGCGTTACCCTCTATTCTGATTCAGATTCTCCAACGTTACACGAAAACCATGAAACCGCACATCCGCTTCATCGCCACCGTCATCGCGGGCCTCGCCCTCGTCCACCCCGCACTTGCGGAAACCAAACCCCTCAAAGCGCTCCTCATTACAGGAGGCTGCTGCCACGATTACAAGGCCCAGAAGGATATCCTGAAAAAGGGCATCGAGGAAAGAGCCAACATCATCGTGGACCAGATCCACACGGACGACAGCTCCACCAAGCCCGATCTCCCGATCTACGGGATGCCGGAATACGCCAAGGGCTACGACATTGTAATCCATGACGAATGCGCCGCTGACATCAATGACGATGCCGTCGTGAAAGCCGTGCTCGCCCCCCACAAGGACGGCATCCCCGGCGTGAACCTCCATTGCGCCATGCACTCCTACCGCATCGGAAACCCTGGCGACAAAGCCGAGGAGCTTGGCACCCCGCACTCACAGTGGTTCGAATACCTTGGCCTCCAATCCAGCGGCCACGGCCCGCAGAAGCCCATCTCCATCGTCTTCGTGGACAAGGAGCACCCAATCACCAACGGCTCCGCCGACTGGACCACCATCAACGAGGAGCTTTACAATAACGTCAAAATCTTCGACAAGGCCCACGCGCTCGCAGAAGGCACACAAGACAGCGAAAAATCCGTCGTCGCCTGGACCAACGACTACAACGGCACCAAAGTCTTCAGCACCACAATCGGCCACAACAACGATACAGTGAAAGACGCCCGCTACCTCGATCTCGTCACCCGCGGCATCCTCTGGGTCTGCGGCAAAATCGATGAAAAAGGCGGCATCGCCGAAGGCTATGGCGTAGTGAACGCCAAGGAGTAACTATCTTACCATCCATTCCCCAAAGGCGCCCCTGCAACCCGCGGCGGCGCCTTTTTTATTCCGGGCTGCTCCCCCAAGCTACTTGGAGGTCCGCCGGATGTTTCGAAAAGGATCAATGGGTTGGATTCTTACCTCATTCGCCCGCTTTTCCGGTGGAAAGCTCCCAAACCTTCTTTTCCGGGGAGACGAGGGTTAGGGTG
>Ga0105047_10004490_pt1 | contig 24253 bp, 21 predicted proteins | sample MAT04_FD_78384 | JGI IMG/M metagenome (GOLD analysis project Ga0105047, IMG submission 78384) | Freshwater microbial communities from Lake Fryxell liftoff mats and glacier meltwater in Antarctica - MAT-04 (megahit assembly) | ecosystem: Environmental > Aquatic > Freshwater > Ice > Liftoff...
GCTGGGTCGTCGACGCCTACACCCGCGGGGTCGTCGCGGACGAGCAGATGAGCGCGCTCGCGATGGCGGTGCTGCTCAACGGGATGACGCGCCGCGAGATCGCGACGTGGACGGCAGCGATGATCGCCAGCGGTGAGCGGATGGACTTCTCCGCGCTGTCGAGGCCGACCGCCGACAAGCACAGCACCGGGGGCGTCGGCGACAAGATCACCCTGCCGCTCGCGCCGCTGGTCGCGGTGTTCGGCGTCGCGGTGCCGCAGCTGTCCGGCCGCGGGCTCGGCCACACCGGAGGCACGCTCGACAAGCTCGAGTCGGTCTCAGGCTGGCAGGCCGCGCTCTCGAACGAGGCGATGCTGCGCCAGCTCGAGGACGTCGGCGCGGTCATCTGCGCAGCCGGGTCGGGGCTGGCCCCGGCCGACAAGAAGCTCTACGCGCTGCGTGACGTCACCGGCACGGTCGAGGCGATCCCGCTCATCGCCAGCTCGATCATGAGCAAGAAGATCGCCGAGGGCACCGGCGCGCTGGTGCTCGACGTCAAGGTCGGCAGCGGCGCGTTCATGAAGACCCGCGACGACGCCACCGAGCTCGCCCGCACGATGGTCGACCTCGGCACGGATGCCGGTGTCAACACCGTCGCGCTGCTCACCGACATGTCGACGCCGCTGGGGCTGACCGCAGGCAACGCGCTCGAGGTGCGTGAGTCGGTCGAGGTGCTCGCCGGTGGTGGCCCGGCTGACGTCGTCGAGCTCACCGTGCGCCTCGCCGAGGAGATGCTGGATGCCGCGGGGCGCGGTGGCCAGGACGTCGCCGCGGCGTTGGTCGACGGGCGAGCGATGGACGCCTGGCGACGGATGATCGCGGCGCAGGGCGGCGACCCCGACGCCCCCCTGCCCGTGGCCACCGAGAGACAGCAGGTGCGAGCCGACACCTCGGGGGTGCTGTCCGAGCTCGACGCGTATGCCGTCGGCGTGGCGGCCTGGCGCCTCGGCGCGGGCCGCGCACGCAAGGAGGACCCGGTGCAGGCCGGGGCCGGCATAGAGATGCACGCCAAGCCGGGTGACGCCGTGCGCGAGGGCGACGTGCTGCTCACCCTGCACACCGACACCCCCGAGCGGTTCGACCGGGCTCAGGACGCCCTGCAGGGCGCGATCACTATCGCCCCCGAGGGAACGACCGTCGAGCGTCGGCCCATCGTCATCGACCGGGTCGCCTGATGGCCGGCACCGGGGCCGTGACCCCCACCGCGACCCCCACCGTGGCCCCCACCGTCGTCGCCCGGGCGCCCAAGGCGCTGCTGCACGACCACCTCGACGGCGGCCTGCGCCCCGAGACGGTCGTCGAGCTCGCCGAGACCTCGGGGTATGCGGACCTGCCCACCACGGATGCCGGTGAGCTGGGCCGCTGGTTCCGCGATGCCGCGGACTCGGGCTCGCTGGTGCGCTACCTCGAGACGTTCTCGCACACCGTCGCCGTGATGCAGACGCCCGAGCAGCTGACCCGGGTGGCCCGCGAGTGCGCGCTCGACCTCGCGGCCGACGGAGTCGTCTACGCCGAGTCGCGGTTCGCCCCGGAGCTGCACATCGAGGGCGGTCTCCTGCTCGACGAGGTCGTCGAGGCCGTGCTCGCCGGGTTCCGCGAGGGCGAGGAGGAGGCGACCGCCGCCGGCACGCCCATCCGGATGCGGACCCTGCTCACCGCCATGCGACACGCCGCCCGAAGCCGTGAGATCGCCGAGCTCGCCGTGGCCTACCGCGACCGCGGCGTCGGCGGGTTCGACATCGCCGGGGCCGAGGCCGGGTTCCCTCCCACCCGGCACCTCGACGCGTTCGAGTACCTGCGCCGCGAGAACGCGCACTTCACCATCCACGCGGGTGAGGCGTTCGGGCTGCCGAGCATCTGGGAGGCGCTGCAGTGGTGTGGTGCCGACCGGCTCGGCCACGGCGTGCGCATCGTCGACGACGTCACGACCGGTGACGACGGCATCCCGGTGCTCGGCCTGCTGTCGGCCTACGTGCGCGACTGCCGGATCCCGCTCGAGATGTGCCCGAGCTCGAACATCCAGACCGGTGCTGCCGACTCCATCGCGGCACACCCGATCACGATGCTCAAGCAGCTTCGTTTCCGGGTGACGGTGAACACGGACAACCGGTTGATGAGCGGCACCTCGATGACCCGCGAGATGCAGCTGCTCGTCGACGAGGCCGGCTGGAGCCTCGAGGACCTGCGCTGGGCCACGATCAACGCGATGAAGTCGGCGTTCCTGCCCTTCGACGAGCGGCTGGCGATCATCGAGCACATGGTCAAGCCGGGCTACGCCGCCCTCGGTGCCGCCCACTGACCTGACGGCTTCGACTTCGCGCGACTTTCGGAGATCGCTCGCAGAGCGGATCGGCGTCACCGGCGGGATCGGGCCCGCTCGGCCAGCGCGGCCAGCGCCGCGGGGAAGATCTCGGCCGGCGGGGTGACCAGCCCGGCTCCGACCTGGCCGATGCCAGCACGGTTGCCGGCCATCCCGGTGTTGATCTGCGGCAGGATGCCGGTGCGGCAGACCGCGGTGACGTCGATGCCCGTGGGCGCTCCTTCGAACTCGAGCACCGGGATGGTCCACCGGGGGTTCTTCGCGAGCGTGATCTCGTGCATCCGCCGTGTGGTCGCGAGCGCGTCGGGCACGGTCCCGCCGACGAAGCGCACGATTGCCGGTGCGGTCGCCATCGAGAACCCGCCGATGCCGGCCGTCTCGGCGATCGCGGAGTCGCCGATGTCGGGGTTGGCGTCCTCGGGGCCGAAGCCGCCGAGGTACAGCCCGTCGACGAACTGGGCGGGACCGGTGAACCACTGGTCACCGGTGCCCGACACCTGGATGCCGAACTCGGTGCCGTTGCGGGCCATGGCGACCACCATGGTCGACCCGTCGATGTCGCGGGCCGAGTCGAGCGCGAGCTTACAGGCCGGCATCGACAGGTTCAGGAAGAAGTGCTCGTTGCCGCCGATGAACCGCAGCACCTCCGCCACGTCCGCGGCGTCGTGGCCGGACGACACGAGCCCCGGCGCGAGATCCCGGAGCACCATCAGCGTCCCGGAGCGGTTGCGGTTGTGCCCTTCGTCGCCCATCTGCAGCATCTGGGTGAGGATCCCGGTCACGTCGATCGGGTCACCGGCGCGCACCGTGTCGCGCAGCAGCGGCCCGAGGACTGCGGACATCCACCGCAGCCGCTCGAGCACCTCCGCACCGTAGGCGCCGAACCTCAGCACCTTGCCCAGCCCTTCGTTGAGCGAGCAGAAGGCACGCCGCCCCGTGGCCGGGTCCTCGAGGACGAACATCCACATCGAGGGGGAGACCACCCCGGCCATCGGGCCGACGGCGCTGCGGTGGTGGCACGGCTCGAGGCTGAACCGGCCGCCCTCGAAGAGCGCCACGGCGTCCTCGGCATCCGCCACGAGTCCCTCGAAGACCGCGGCGCCCATGAGCGCTCCACGCATCGGCCCCGAGGTGCGGTCCCAGGTGATCGGCGGCCCGGCGTGGAGGAACTGTCCGGGCTCGAGCCCCAGCACCTCCGAGGCCGGGGCCACGTCCACCAGGGTCGCCTGGCTGGCGAGCACCGCCTCGACGGCGCGCTGGTTCGCCGTCCGCCGAAGCGGGTCCGTCACCACCACGGCCAGGTCATCCGTGGTGCCGGCCATCGGCGGCTGCCACTCGACCTGCTCGACCGGTACTCCTTGTGCCTCCACCGCCGTGGCGAAGTGGCCTGCGCCGGCGGAGACCAGGCCGGTCAGGGTATCCGAGGAGGCGGGGCGGTTCACGACGGTCATGAGGTGGCTCCGGTGGTCAACGAGGCGGCCCGTCTGGCCGCGTGGGCGTTGGACAGGTGTACTTCGGCGCCGGCCTCGGCGAGCGCCTGCGCCTGCCGGGTAAGTCCCTGCGGGTCGTCCTCGGTGCCAACGCACGCGACCACGACAGCGAGTTCCCGACCGGCTTCGCGGGCCGCGGTGATGGCGGCGGTGACCGCCGGGGCGAGGAGGGCCGCGGGGTCGGGCTCCGCACCGTTCCCGAGCACGACGTCGAGCAGGAGCACTGCCGTGGCGGGGTCGGCGGCCGCCCGGGCCAGATGGTCCAGCCGCAGTCCCGGGTCGATCATCGGGTGGGCCCGGCCACGGGTGAGGGTGTCATCACCGAAGTCGACCATGAGGTGGGCATCAGCCGTGAGCGACTCGTCGAGCGCGAGCTCCGGAGCCAGGGGGATGTTGCTGCGGATCGGGCCGAGGCGTTCACCTGCGACGAGCATCGCCTCGTCGCACAGGGTGCCGCCCACGAAGAGCCCGCGGAGGTATCCGGGCCCCGGGTGCCACTCCCGAGCGCCCCACACCGGCCACGTGGGCACGGGCACCCCGAGGGAGCCGAGAAGCTCCTCCGTCGCCCTGGTGAGATCGGCGCGGCCGGGGCCGAGCAGGGCGAGGTCGACCGGGGTGGACAGCGCGCCGGCATACGCCTGAACCGCCTCCGCCACCTCTGCTGCGGGCGGCTTCGACACGAGCACGATGCGGTGTACCGAAGGGTCTGCGTCCAGGCGACGGAGCGCCTCCATCGTCGACAGCCCCCCGACCTCGGTGGAGAGGTCGCGTCCGCCCACGCCGAGGGCCGCGCTGACCCCGACGCCGGCCGTGGCGAGCAGGCACATCAGCTGCTGGCACCCCGTGCCTGACGCGGCGACGATCCCCACGTCTCCGCGCGGCATGACGTTGGCGAACCCGAGGCCGACGCCCCCCACCATCGCCGTGCCGCAGTCGGGGCCCATGACGAGGAGCCCACGGTCTGCGGCGAGCCGCTTGAGCGCCACCTCCTGGTCGACCGGCACGTTGTCGCTGAAGATCATCACGTCCGCGCCCTCGTTCAGGGCGTCCATCGCCTCGACGGCCGCGTGGCCTCCGGGCACCGACACGAGCGCCAGCGGGGCCCCCGACCGCCTGACGGCGCTGGCCGTGGTGCGCGGCCGCACCGCGCCGGTGGCAGCGTTGTCCTGGCGGGCGGTGACCACGAGAGCGCTTGCCACGGCGGCGAGGGCGCCCGGCAACGCCTCCTCGGACTCCAGCCGAAGCGCCACGACCAGGTCGTTGGGGGTGCAGGTGGGCACGTCGAATCCCATGCCCGCGAGGACCTCCACGTTGAGCGGGGTGCCCATCGCCACCTGGGCGGCGAGGACTCCTGGTGCCGCCGCGACGTCTCGGCTGACCTGCAGCAGGGTGACCGAGTCGGCGTACGCGGTGCGCAGCTCCATGTGGGTGAACCCGTCGCTGGGACTCATCGGGAGGCTCCTTGCAGTGGGGGTGTGAGGGACTCCAGGGACGCCAAGGACTCCAGTGCGCACAGGGCACCGAGCACCAGCCCCAACCCTGAGGTGCCGCCGATGTCGAGGAGGTCGTCCGCCGAGCGCTCGACCACAGCCGCGTCGCCAACCGCCAGGCCACCGAGGAGGCGGCGGAACTGCGGGACGCCCTCGCCGCGTGCGGCGCAGGCCAGCAGGGTCGCGGACAGGGTGGTGGTCCGCTCTCGCGCGAAGAGCGCCACGGCGCTGCGGACGGACGCCAACGCGGGGTGCCGCGTCGCCACCCCCACGGCAAGCCACCCGGCCAGCACGTCGTCGCCGAGCGGGGTCAGACCGCCGCCGAATCCCATCAGCCCTGCCACCGCTTCGGCGTCGGACGCGGCCAGGCGCTGCAGCGGTTCCTCGGGCAGCTCGGCGACCGCATCGGCCAGCCGGTCGCCGACGGCCTCGCGCAGCAGGCGGGCTCCGCGAGCAGCGGCATCCGGGACGAGGACACCGACGGTGGTGTCGACGATCTCGGTGACCGTCACCTCGAGCCCGTGCACCTCGACGCAGCCGTCCCCCACAGCGGCACGGTCGCCGGGATGGAGAGCAGGGAGCCACGGAAGCTGCGTGCGAATCCCGCACGGCACCAGCACCGCGCGGTTCGACAACACCCCGAGACAGGCACCCTCGAGGTCCAGGTACACGGCGTCCTGGCCGACGTGCAGGACGGCCACCGGCCGACGCGGGGCCGCGATCATGCGAAGGACCGAGGCGGAGGCGGCACCGGCCAAGCGCTGCTGGGGGCACGGCTGCCGAAGGACCACGACGCCACGGTAGCGGTCTGGGGCGCGACGGGACAGAGCGGACCGACCTGGCGGGCCCGGGCACGGGCACGGGTGAGCCCGCTCACGCGAGCCCGGCGCACGGGTGAGCCCGCTCACGTCGGCCGGAAGCACCGAGGGTCTCCCGCAATTCGGTGCGCACCGCTAGGGTCGGCTCGGACACCACCGCCCGAAGCCAAGCGGTCGTCGTCCCTGAGGCCCGGCGCGGCCGGACGATCGCGCCACTACGAGGAGGAGTCATGACGGCCAGGTTCAGCTACGCGGCTCCTACCCGGCGCGATGAGCTGCTCTCGCTCCTAGCTGATTCCGGGGCGGGGGCGCGGGTCCTGGCCGGCGGCACCGACCTGCTGGGCGACGTTCGCAGCGGACTGGCCCGCCCGGCGACGGTGGTCGACGTCAAGAGGGTGGACGGGTACGCGGACCTGGTCTGGAGCGCGACCGACGGGTTGATCATCGGCCCGGCAGTGACGATCAACGACGTGCTGTCGAGCCCGACGGTGCGCGAGGCGTACCCGCTGCTCGTGGCCTGTGCCCAGGACCTGGCCTCCCATCAGATCCGCAACCGTGCGACGGTGGTCGGCAACGTCGCGAACGCCTCACCCTGCGCGGACATGTCGCCCGCTCTGCTGTGCTTGAGAGCCACGGTCGTGCTGTCGTCGCTCAACGGCAGCCGGGAGATACCGGTCACCGAGTTCTTCACCGGTGCCAAGCGCACCGTGGTGGCGCCCGGTGAGCTGATCGAGCGCATCCTCATCCCGCCGGAGACCGCCAATGCCCGCGGCGCCTACCGGAAGCTGAAGCGCATCAAGGGTCACGACCTCGGCATCGTCGGTGTGGCGGCGATGTCGAAGGACGGCGCGTTGCGGCTCGGCATCAGCTCCTGCGCGGCGACTCCGCTGCTCGTGGAGGGGCTGTCCGCCCAGGCCCCGGCCGACGAGGTGGTGGCCGCAGCACATGCGGTTCTCAGCCCGATCAGCGACGTGCGCTGCACCAAGGAGTACCGGACACACATGGTCGGCGTGTACGTCCGCCGGGCTCTGCGAGAGGTGGCGTGATGCGCGTATCGGTGACGGTCAACGGGCACGCGTTCGAACGAGACGTCGAGGAGCACTGGACCCTCCTGCGCTTCCTGCGCGACGGCCTCGGCATGACCGGCTCGAAGGAGGGGTGCGGCGCCGGCGAGTGCGGCGCGTGCACCGTCGAGCTCAACGGCAAGACCGTCAACTCCTGCCTGGCCCTGGCGGTGGAGGTGGACGGCGGCACCATCGCGACCGTCGAGGGGGAGGCCGACCACGGTCGGCTCTCCGAGATCCAGGCGGCCTTCGCCCGCAACCACGCCGTCCAGTGCGGCTTCTGCACCGCAGGGATGGTGATGTCGGTACGGGATCTGCTCCGGCGTAACCCGAAGCCGACGGTCGAGGAGATCAAGGACGGCATCGAGGGCAACTTCTGCCGGTGCACGGGCTACGAGCAGATCGTCGAGGCGGTCCTCGACGCCTCCGGCCAGCTCGACGCCTCCTCGAAGGGAGCCCTGAAGTATGTCTGACGACGTCAAGGTCCCGGCTCCCGAGCTGAACGACCCGCCCGGCCCCGGCGCCCCGGCCGGCCCGTCGGTGGGCGTCGACCACCCCAGGGTGGAGACGATCGAGAAGCTCACCGGGGACGCGCTCTACACCGGAGACCTGCTGCTCCCCGGGATGCTGCACGCGAAGGTCAAGCAGAGCCCGCACGCCCGCGCCCGCATCCTCGGCATCGACACCGCCCGCGCCGAGGCGCTGCCCGGCGTCCACGCCGTGCTCACGGGCAACGAGCTCGACTACAAGATCGGCCTCTACATCGTCGACAAGGACATCCTCGCCAAGGACGTGGTGCGGCACTTCGGCGAGGCGGTCGCCGCAGTGGCCGCCGAGAGCCCGGAGATCGCGACCGAGGCCGTCGAGCTCATCGACGTGCGGTACGAGGTGCTGCCACCCGTGCTCGACCCGATGGCGGCTTTCGAGCCGGGCGCGCCGCTGGTCCACCCAGAGCTCGGCAGCTACAGCTACGTCGAGGCGGCCTTCAGTCCGCAGCCGGGAACGAACGTCGCCCATGTGCAGAAGATCCGCAAGGGCGACGTCGAGCAGGGCTTCGCCGAGTCCGAGTGGGTCATCGAGCGTGAGTACACGAACCCCTCGGTGCAGCACGTGCCGCTCGAGACGCATGTCGCGATCGTGCAGTGGAAGGCCGGCGACCAGGTCACGATCTGGTCGAGCGCCCAGTCGCCGTTCACCGTCCGAAACCTGTTCTGCACCGCGATGCGGTTGCCGCTGAACCAGGTTCGGGTCATCGTGCCCCACGTCGGCGGCGGCTTCGGCGGCAAGGCCGGCATCCACCTCGAGCCCCTGATCGCCTGCCTCTCGCGCAAGGCCGGCGGCCGGCCGGTGCGCCTCCAGGCGACCCGCGAGGAGGAGTTCAGCCTGCTGCCCTGCCGGAGCGCGCTGACCTACCGGATCAAGACCGGCGTCCGCTCCGACGGCACCATCACGGCCCAGCAGATGACGATGTTCTGGGACGCGGGCGCCTACGCCGACTACGCCGTCAACGTCACCCGCGCGTCGGGCTTCTCCGCCGGCGGCCCCTACGAGCTGCCGAACGCCAGCGTCGACGCCTACACGATCTACACCAACAAGCCGTACGGAACGGCCTACCGCGGCTTCGGCCACGTGGAGTTCTTCTGGGGGCTGGAGCGGCACATGGAGCTGGTGGCGCAGGCCATCGGGATGGACTCCCTCGAGTTCCGCCGGCGGAACCTGCTCAAGCCGGGCTCGGTCACGATGACCGGTGAGGTCATCACGCAGGACACCGGTGACCCGATGGCCTGCCTCGAGGCCGCCGCGACCTCGATCGACTACGGACGGCTCACCCCGGCAGAGGCCGAGCACGAGCGGCTGACCGGCCGCAGGATCGGCAAGGGCGTTGCCACGCTCCACAAGGCGCCCGCCATGCCGTCGTTCACGGCGACCGCCGCGGTGATCAAGATGAACTCCGACGGCTCGGTGGTCCTGAACGTCGCCCTCATGGAGATCGGCCAGGGCTGCAACACGGCGCTCGCCCAGATCGCCGCCGAGCGGCTGCGTTTCCCGATGCACCGGGTGAAGGTGGCGGTCGAGCGGGACACCGACAAGGACCCCTACGACTGGCAGACGGTGGCCTCCAAGGGGCTCATGCTGTCCGGCAACGCCACCATCCTGGCGTGCGAGAACCTGCTGGAGCAGGGGTATGCCGTAGCAGCCCAGGTGCTCAGGGCGAACCCGGCCGACCTCGACCACGACGCCGACGGGGTCTTCGTCAAGCACCACCGCGAGCACCGGGTTCCCTGGCCGGAGCTGTCCATCGGCTACGCCTTCCCCAACGGCAACGGCATCGGCGGCCCTCTCGTGGGTGTCGGCCGCTACATCGCGCAGGGGCTCACCCACCTGGACAAGGAGACCGGTCAAGGGCTGCCGGCCCTCGACTGGACGTACGGCGCCCACGGCGTGGTCGTGGATGTCGACCCCGACACCGGGGAGTTCGACGTGCTGGCCATCTCCTCGGTCTACGACGTCGGGCGCGTGGTGAACCCGGGCCTGGTACGCGGCCAGTGCATCGGCGGCATGGTGCAGGGGCTGGGGACGGCGCTCTGCGAGGGCTACATCTACGACCAGCAGGGCCGCCTGCTCAATCCGTCGTTCACCGACAACAAGATCCCCACCTCGCGGGACATCCCTGCGCGGATCGACAGCGCGGTGGTGCAGACCGCCCAGATCGACGGCCCGTTCGGCGCCCGAGGTGTGGGTGAGCACCCGATGATCTCGGTCGCCCCGGCCATCGGCAATGCGATCCAGCACGCGACCGGTGCTGAGCTCATGCACATGCCCATCCGTCACGAGGACGTGTGGCGGGCGCTGCAGAGCCGCGAGCCGATCGACAACTGGATCACCGAGACCCCCGTCGGCTCCTGCCGCTCCGACATCCCCGGCGGCAACCTGACGGCGAAGGAGACAGACACACCCCTTCGGGAAGAGCAGCCCGTCATGCACTGACGGACTCGCCACACCCTGTAACCGTACCGGGCAACGACGCCCGGTCGAGGAAGCGAGCACACCATGCCAAACTCCAGAACGTGGACCGTGCACGGGGACGGCAAGCATGTTGGACCCAACGAGGTCGTGGCGCCGGAGGAGCGTCTCGCCTGGCCGCTGACCATCGGCATCGGCATGCAGCACGTCGTCGCGATGTTCGGCGCCACGTTCCTGGTGCCGGTGCTCACCGGCTTCCCGCCCACCGCGACGATCTTCTTCTCCGGTGTCGGCACCCTGATCTTCATCCTGATGACGGTCGGCCGCGGGCAGCGGATGGGGCTCCCGAGCTACACGGGCTCGAGCTTCGCGTTCATCTCCCCGGTGATTGCCGCGACCTCGGGCGGCGGCATCGCCGAGGCGCTGTCCGGCATCATCGCCGCCGGCCTCGTGCTCTTCCTCATCGGTATCCTGGTGGACCGGTTCGGTGCCGGATGGATCAACAAGCTGATGCCCCCGGCTGTCACCGGCGCGATCGTGGCGCTCATCGGGCTCAACCTCGCGCCGGTCGCGTGGGACAACTTCTCGAAGCAGCCCCTGACCGCGATCATCACCCTCACCGCCATCCTGCTCGCAACCGTGCTCTTCCGGGGGTTCTGGGGGCGCATCTCGATCCTGATCGGCGTCGTCATCGGCTATCTGGTCGCCGTCCCGCAGAACCAGCTCAGCGAGCTCGACTCCAACCTGGCCTCGGCAGACTGGCTCGGCCTGCCCGACTTCACCGCACCCAGCTTCAGCTGGAACGCGATCGCCCTCATCGTGCCGGTCGTCGTGGTGCTCATCGCGGAGAACACGGGCCACATCAAGGCCGTCGCCTCGATGACCGACCGCAACCTCGACCGGTCGCTGGGCCGCGCCTACATGGGTGATGGTGCCGCGACGATGGTCGCTGGCTTCGGCGGCGGCTCCGGCACGACGACGTACGCCGAGAACATCGGGGTGATGGCGGCGACCCGCGTCTACTCGACCGCTGCCTATGTCGTCGCCGGCCTCACGGCGATCACCCTGGGCATGGTGCCGAAGTTCGGCGCGCTCATCGTCAGCATCCCGATCGGCGTCCTGGGCGGCGCGACGCTCATCCTCTACGGCCTCATCGCGGTCCTGGGCGGACGGATCTGGGTGGAGGCCAGGGTTGACTTCAAGAACCCGATCAACCTGTTCCCGGCCGCCGTCGGCCTCATCCTCGGGGCGTCCGACGCCACGTGGACTTCCCCCAACGGCAACGTCTCCTTCAACGGGATCGCGATCGGGTCATTCGCGACGATTCTCATCTACCAGATCATGTTCTACGTGGCGAAGTACGGCGTGAACCGGGACGTGCCGTTCAGCCCGGCCACCGTGCCCGGCAACATCACCTCGGACGACCATCCGAAGCCGACCCCCACCGACCCCAGCCTCTGATTCCTCTGCACGCTGATCCGACGACTCACGGAAGGTAGTCCGCCAATGCCACGTCCCATCGAGGTACGCAAGGTCCCCATCGAGAGTGTCAGCGATGCCGCAGGGTTGACCGCACTTCTCGACGAGGGAGTGTTCTCGGCCGACGACGTCATCGCCGTGGTCGGCAAGACCGAGGGCAACGGTGGGGTGAACGACTACACCCGGATCATTGCCACGACTGCCTACCGCACCGTGCTCGAGGAGAAGGGGACGCGAAGCAAGCAGGAGGTCGCGCAGGTCCCCCTGGTGTGGTCCGGCGGCACTGACGGCGTGATCAGCCCGCACGCCACGATCTTCGCCTACGCCCCCGAGGGCAGGTACGAACCGACCGACGAGCCGCGGGTCACCGTGGGCTATTCGATGAGCGAGGTGCTCCTGCCGGAGGACATCGGGCGGCCCGCGATGGTCGAGAAGGTGGCGGCGGGCGTGCGCGTCGCGATGGAGCGGGCCGGCATCACCGACCCTGGCGACGTGCACTACGTGCAGACCAAGACCCCCCTGCTCGTGCAGGACACCATTCTCGACGCTGAGAGCCGCGGGGAGACCGTCTTCACCCACAACACGCTCGAGTCGATGGACGTCTCCAACGCCACGACCGCGCTCGGTGTGGCGGTGGCGCTCGGGGAGATCGAGATGCCGACGCCGGACCAGATCTTCCACGATCTGTCGTTGTTCTCCTCCGTCGCCTCCTGCTCCTCGGGTGTCGAGCTCGACCAGGCGCAGATCGTGGTCGTGGGAAACGCGCGCGGCGTCGGGGGCCGTTTCCGGGCCGGGCACAGCATCATGAAGGACGCCCTGGACATGGACGGTGTCTGGGAGGCCATCCGCAACGCCGGGCTCGACGACATGCCGGCCGACTGCATCCATCCGCGCCACATCAAGGGCCGGCTGGTCAACCTGTTCCTCAAGTGCGAGGCCGACCCGAGTGGACGCGTGCGCGGCCGCCGGAACATCATGCTCGACGACTCCGACGTCACCTGGCACCGCCAGATCAAGGGTGCGGTGGGCGGAGTCGTGGGCGCAGTCACCGGCGACCCGATGAACTTCGTGTCGGTGGCCGCTGTCCACCAGGGGCCCTCCGGCGGTGGGCCGGTCATCGCGATCGTGGACCTGGAGGCCTGACCGGGCGGGCGAGCTGACAGCCCTGCTCGTGGTCCGTGGCGGCGTGCACCGCTGACCACGAGCAGGGGCTTCGTGGTTCCGCAGGCTCAGCTCGCCGGTCCGCAGGCTCTCAGCTCGCCGGTCCGTAGGCTCTCGGCAGGGAGCCACCGCCCCAGGCGTGCGGTGCGGCTCCGATCTCCACGAGAGACACACTGCGGTAGCTCGATGGGTGCTCCGACTCGCTGACGCCATTCGCCGATCAGCCGCGGTACCGTGAAGTACCGCGAGTTTCTCGAGCGCCATCGTCCAAGACGGCACCGTTCCCGGCGAACAACTGCTGGAAGCCCCCGCAGCACGATGCGGCCGTTTCGGGAAGACCGGGACCTCAGATGTTTCACATTCTCACATCGACCGGCCCTGACGGCGTCGAGGACTTCCAGGTCGAGGCCGCCGTCGTCGGGGGCGTAGCCCGGGTCATCCTCCACGGCGAGGTCGACTTCTCCAGGCTCGACCAGCTCGACGCAGCCCTTGAGGATGTTGCGCTGGAGGGGGTCCGCTTCCTGCAACTCGACTTGTCCCAGCTGGTCTTCGCCGACACCGCCGCGGTCCGCCGGCTCGTCGCCTTCACCGCCGCGGCCAGGCAGGCCGGCCATCAGGTCGAGACTCTCGGTGCAACCCGGAGCTTCCACCGGGTCGCAGCGGTCCTGGACGTGCACGACGACCTCGGGTTTCCCTGACCGGGGCGTGCCGCAAGCTCCAACGGTGCAGGTGGTCAAGGGTCCAGTCACGGGTCCAACCACAGGTCCGACCACAGTCCAGCAACGGCTCACGGGTGACACAGTCCATGGGGAGGAAAAGATGGGTCAAGGCATAGCGTTCAACGCGGAAGCCGGCGCAGCAGCCCCGCAGGTGTGGTTCCTGCCGTCCGAGCCCGCATCGGCAGGTGTTCTGCGCCGGGAGCTCCGGGCGCTCCTGGGATCTCTGCCTCCGGCGCAGCTCGACGACGTCGTCCTGACGGCGAGTGAGGTGATCGCCAATGCGGTGCTCCACGGGGCAGGGCCGATCACCGTCTGGGTCTGGCCCGGGCGCCACGCGCTGAGGGTCGAGGTGACGGACGTCGGCAGCGGGACTCCCCAGCTCAGGGAAGCCGTCGACCGCCAGGATGGCGGCGGCCGCGGGCTGTTCATCGTGGACGAGATTGCCGACCGCTGGGGCGTGCTGCCATCGGAGCTCGGCCCGGGCAAGACGGTGTGGTTCGAGATCGACTCGGCAGCGGACCCAGCCGCACCGCCCTCGGGGCCGACGACGTCCACGTCGTAGGAGTACACCGGCGGCGCCGGGGTGCGCCGCATCCCGGCGCCGCTCCGGCGCAAGGTGCGCCGCGACTTCTGGGGCCTACCCGTCCTAGCCGGCGTACATGGAGTCGAGGAGCGAGGAGTACCTCGTCTCGAGCACCTTGCGCTTGAGCTTCAGGCTCGGCGTCAGCTCGTCGGCCTCGACCGTGAGGTCGTGGTCGAGGATCCGGAAGTCCTTGATGGTCTCCCACCGGTTCAGCTGGCCGTTGAGCTCCTGGACGCAGTGGTCCACGTAGGCGTGGACCGCCGGGTCCGCGGCCAGCCGAGAGAAGTCGGTGGCGTCGAGCCCCCGGGCGCGCCCCCACTGCGTCAGGGCGTCGGCATCCAGGGCCACCAGCGCGCTGGCATAGTTGCGCCGCTCGGCGTGCACGAGGATCTGGCTGGACAGCGGGCACAGCGCCTTGAACTGGGCCTCGATCGGCTGCGGGGCGATGTACTTGCCTCCCGAGGTCTTGATGAGGTCCTTCTTGCGGTCAGTGACCCGCAGCCGCCCCTGGGCATCGAGCTCGCCGATGTCGCCGGTCGAGAACCAGCCGTCGGGGCTGAGCACGCGAGCGCTCTCCTCGGGCAGCTTGTGGTAGCCCCGCATCACGTTCGGGCCTCGGAGCAGGATCTCTCCGTCATCGGCGATGTCGAGCTCGGATCCGACCAGCGGCGAACCGACGAGTCCGGGCACCGCGCGCTGCGGGTCCCCGATGCACGCGCCGCCGCCGGTCTCGGTCAGCCCGTACCCCTCGATCAGCGTCAGGCCGGCGCTCTGGAACCACGTGGCGATGGCAGGGGACAACGCAGCGCTGCCCGAGATCATGAAGCGCATCCGCCCGCCAAGGCGGTCGCGGACCTTGGCGAGGACCATGCGGTCGGCGACCGCGAGCTGCACCCTGAGCAGACGGCCCAGCGGCCTGCCGTCGGCGCGGGCCGCGACGGCCCGCGCACCCACGTCGAAGCCCCAGGTGAAGAGCCGCGACCGGATGCCGCCCGTGTCAGCCATCGTCTGCACGATGCGGCCGTGGACCTTCTCGAAGATGCGGGGCGGGCCGGCCATGATCGTCGGTCGCACCACAGCGAGGTTCTCGACGATCTTCTCGACGCGTCCGTCGACGGCCGTGGGGAAACCGATCTGGAGCTGGACGGCCGCGAGCATCTTGCCGAAGGAGTGCGACAGCGGGAGCCAGAGGTAGTGCAGGTCGTCAGCGCGCAGGATGTCGATGGCCTCGGCGCCGGCCCCGAGGTAGGTCCAACAACGGTGGGTCAGCTCCACACCCTTGGGCCGCCCGGTGGTGCCCGACGTGTAGATCAACGTGGCCAGGTGGTCGGGTCGCACGGCCGCCACGGCGTCGTCGACGGACGAGGGGTGCTCCGCCAGGTAGCGTGCGCCGAGCGCCTGTAGGTCTGCTAGGCCGAGCACCCAGTCGCCGTCCGACTCGCCGTCGAAGGTGACCACCCGAACAAGGTCGGGCAGGTGCTCGCGCTGAGCGCGCAGCTTGGCGATCTGCACGTCGTCCTCGGCGAACACGATGCGCGCGTCGCTGTCGAAGAGGATGAACGCCACGTCGTCGACGGCGGTCGACGGGTACACGGCCGTCGTCGCCGCGCCGGCACACATGATCGCCAGGTCGGCGTACAACCACTCGATGCGCGTGGTGGAGGCGATGGCCACGCGCTGCTCCGGCTGGATCCCCAGCGCCAGCATGCCGGCCGCCAAGGTAGTGACGGTGTCCATCGTCTGGGCCCAGGTCACCGAGGTCCAGCCAGCCCCCGAGGGAAACCGGAAGGCCTCCCCCTGCGGGGTCTTCGCGACCCTGTCGACGAACATCCTCGCCACCGACGGCGCCGGTTCGGGGTAGCTGCTCGTGTCGGTTGAACCCATCGTCGTCATGGTCATGACGGTTCCGCCTCTTCCGGGGGCACTGTTCTGCCCCATTGGTTACTTCCAACGTAGTCCTGCCATCCCCGGCATCCAACTCGCCCTTCGCCACCGACGCACGATGGTGGCGACAGGCCCCGGCTGGGGTGATGCAGCACGCGCGACCCCCCGAGGGCGGGGTGGGTCAGTGGGGGGTGGCGAAGGGGTCGGCCGGCACGACCCTGGTCCGCAGCTGCTCCTCGCGCCAGAGCCGCTCGACGTCTCGACGGCGGCGCTCGGCCACGACGGCGGCGAGCACCACCTCGGGGTGGTGGCGCCCGGGGGGCGGCGGGCTGACGTGCGGCAGGGTCGCGCGCAGCAGGTCCAGGCCCAGGGTCTCGCGGGACTGCGGCGACAGGCCGGGCGCCCGGGCGAGGAACTGCCGCACGGCCACGGTGAGCCCGGACGGCAGCGCGGCGACGTCGGCCGTGTGCGCCCACTGGGCCAGGGCCATCGGCATCATCGGCGGTGGGGTGAGGTGCAGGCGGGCCCGCTGGGTCACGACGACGGTGCCCGCCGCCATGTCCCCGAGCCGCTTGGCCCTGGGGTGGATCATCGACGACAGGACCGCGGGCACTGCGAGCAGCAGGTAGATCTCGACGTAGCCGACGAGCGCCCGCACCACGGCGTGCCGGGCCGTGGCCGGGCCACCGTCGTCGCGGACGACGCGCAGCCCGAGCGCGAGCTTCCCCAACGATCGACCGCGGCTGATGGTCTCGACGATCGCCGGCATCGCGATGAGCACCAGCGAGCTGTAGACGATGGCGACGATGCCCTGCACGGCATCGGACGAGCCGCTGGCCAGCGTCCCGAACAGGATCATCCCGCCGATGAGCACGACCAGCACGAGGATGACGTCGATCGCGCCGGACGCCATCCGGGCGGCGACGCTCGCGACCGGCACCTCGACGGCCACACCCTCGCCGGTGACGAGGTCGTCGGTGGCGTAGCTGCGGTAGCCCCCGGGGTCGATCACACCGGAATGCTAACCCGCCCGGCAGCGGCGTCACCTGCGGTTAGGCTGCGCGGGTGGACCTCGACGCCTACCTCATGGTGCACCAGCCCCAGTGGCAGCGGCTCGAGGAGCTCGCCGGGCGGCGCCGCCTGACCGGGGCCGAGGCCGATGAGCTGCTCGACCTCTACCAGCGGGTCTCGACGCACCTGTCCGTCGTGCGGTCGGCGAGCCCGGACCCGACGGTGGTCACCTACCTTTCGTCGCTGCTGGCCCGAGCCCGCGGTGCGTCCGCCGGGGTGCGCACCTCGACCTGGCACGACCTGCTCGGCTTCTTCACCCGCACCTTCCCCGCCGCGCTCTACCGCGCCCGGTGGTGGTGGGGGTCGACGGCCCTGGCGAGCGTCGCCCTCGCCGCCCTCGTCACGTGGTGGTCGGTGGGCCACCCCGAGGTGTGGACCAGCCAGATGACGCCGGCCGAGATCCAGGCGTACGTCGGAACCGACTTCGAGAACTACTACTCCGAGTTCCCCCACGGTGAGTTCGGAACCCTGGTGTGGGTCAACAACGCCCGGGTGGCGGCACTCTGCATCGCGCTGGGGGTGCTCGGCCTCCCGGTGCTCTACCTGCTCGCGACCAACGTCGTGAACGTGGGTGTCGCCGCCGCCCTGATGATCAGCTACGACCGCGGCGCGCTGTTCTTCGGTCTGATCCTGCCGCACGGGCTGCTCGAGCTGACCGCGGTGTTCGTGGCGGCCGGGGTGGGGCTGCGGCTGTTCTGGTCGTGGATCGAGCCGGGGCCGATGGGGCGCCTGGAGTCGTTCGCCCGCGAGGGCCGCGCTGCCATCGCCGTCGCGCTGGGGCTGGTGGCCGTGTTGCTGGTGAGCGGCTTCATCGAGGGCTTCGTGACGCCGTCGGGCCTGCCCACGTGGGCGCGGATCGGCATCGGCGTCGTCGTCGAGTCGCTCTTCCTGGCCTACGTGTTCGTGGTCGGTCGCACTGCCGTGCGCGGTGGCGCCACAGGCGACGTCCTGGCCCGGGATGCCGGTGACGTCGCCCCCGTGACCGCCGCCTGACCGGTCTAGAGCTTCGGCACGGCCCGGGTCTGCACGATCTGTTCGGCGAGCTGGCGGAGCTTGAGGTTCTTGTTCTGCGAGATCTTGCTGAGCAGGCCGAAGGCGCGGTCCGAGGTGAGACCGAACCGTTCCATCAGGATGCCGGTGGCCTGACCGATCACCGTTCTGCCCACGAGCGCCTTCTCCAGGTTCTCGACCTCCTGCGCGCCCGCGAGGGCGACGCCGATGTGCGCCGCGAGGGCGAAGCCGTCCTGGACGTCCTCGGCGGTGAAGGCGGACTTGCTCTTGCTGTACAGGTTCAGGGCGCCGAGGGTGCTCTCGGTCGAGAACAGGCGGTAGCTGACGATGCTGAACAGGCCGAGCCGACTGGCGACCTCGGGGCCCCACCGAGGCCACCGTTCATCGATGGAGAGGTCGTCGCTCTGCACGGTGTCCCGCTGCCGCAACGCGTCCAGGCACGGACCCTCCTCCACCTCGTGCTGCAGCGAGTCGACCTGACGGAGCGCGTCGTTGCTCGTGGCGTGCGTGTCGACGCGCTCACCGCGGTAGACGACGCACACGCCGGCCGCGTCGCATCCGGGCAGGATCTGTGTGGCGAGCATCACTGCGCGCTCCATCGCCTGCTTGCTGCTGTCCTCGTCCTGCATGTCCCGCGCCGCAGCAGCGAGTTCCTGGTCGAGTCGTTCCCTGGTGGGCATGACCACAGCATGCCCGACGTCAGGCGCTGCGGACCCATGGGTCCGAGGACACATCGCTCCGGGGGCTCGACCCTCGGGGAACACGTGGTCGCCCGATTCGGGGAAGGTCAGCCCGGTCGGGCCGCTCTGCGGCAGTGTGGAGGGTCGACGTCACACCTGATGATGACCCCGCCGGAGCCGCGGCGCGCGGGTGCGCGCCTCGATCCGGCTACTCGCACGCCACCGCGTCACGATCGCGGTCGAGCGTGAACGAGTAGCCGGGTTCCCAGGCGTGGAGGGGGGCGGCCCCGGCGGCACGAACCGCGGTGCAGTTCGCGTAGGACACGCTGGACGGAGCGTCGGGCTTCGATGCCGAGGGCCGGGCCGGTTCGGGAGCTGTCCTGGGTGTGCTCCTGGGTACGGTGGCACTCGTCGGGGTCGGCCCGGCAGCGGGAAGGGCGGTGCTCGCACACGTCGACAGCACCCTGACCATGGCGTCTCGCTCGGCCAGGGTGACCCAGACCCGGTACTTGACCTTCACCGACACGATTCGAGCGACGTACGTGCACCGGTAGGACGTGTTGGGTGGCAACCACGTGGCGGCGTCACCGTCGCCCTTGGAACGGTTGGCTCCGGCATCGACGGCCAGGAGGTTCAGCGGGTCGTTGGCGAACGCCAGCCTCGTGCCCGCCGCCCATGTCGCGGCACCCTTCTGCCACGCGTCGGAGAGAGCGACGACGTGGTCGATGTCGATCTCGCTGGCGCCACCGCTGACGAAGCGGATCCTTCTCCCCGTGTACGGATCGGGGCTGCGGGTGCCGGCCAGGACCTTGCATCCGTTCTTCATCTTTGTGTCGACGAGGTCTCGGCGCAGGATGTCGTTGCGGCTGTCGCAGCCGTTGCGGTCGGTGTCGAACCAGGCCTGGCCGAAGTGGTCTCGTGCGTACCCGGTCTTGGGGGCGCGACCCTTGACGGCCAGGCGGGCGACCGCGGCGAGGGCGGTGCCCTCGGTTGCAGTCGAGGGGGTGGCCGCCGACGTGGTGGCCGAGGGCGTGGGCGATGCCGATGTCGCCGATGTCGCCGATGTCGCCGATGTCGCCGATGTCGCCGATGGGGTCGTCGTCGACGAGGGTGACGGGGCCGACGGCGTCGGCGCCGCGCTCACGGCGGTTCGGACCGGCGACGGTGCGGGGGCCTCAGAGGTCGTCGGTGACGCAGCTGGGGTCGTCGCCTGGTCCGCGGTGGCCGCGCCGACGAACGTGAACGCCATCGCCACACCGCAGGCGACGCCGCCCGCTGCACGGCTGCGTAGACGCGCCCAGCCGACTCGACCTCGGATGAGGGCGACGAGGGCGACCACGAAGAGGTAGCTCCCGGACGCAATGAAGAAGCCGTTGACACCGGAGCTGGCACCCAAGAGGGCCACGAGGCACCACCCGCCCCAGCCGAACCAGCTCGCGACACCGACGCGAACCGCGTTCCCCGGCAAGGGTTCCGTGCTGTCGACGGGGAGACGGCCCGATGCTGCATCGGCCGATGCCTCCCGGCCGGGGCCGGGGGCGAGGCGGCGGGTCCACTGGACCCCGTCCCAGTACCTAAGCTTGCCGCCGGGAACGGGATACCACCCGGCTGGAGCCTTCACGGTGTTGTCCTTCTCCACGTTCGCATGTCTTCGGTGGGCACCTCCGACGCTAGGTCACCGCCGTGCGAGCCGAGGGTGGATTCCGGGAGTACCGACCGAACGGAGGATGCAGGGAGATGGTGAGCGTCGACCGTCATGGGCGTCGCGGCGAGGGGTCAGGAGCTGGCGCCCGCAGAACGGGAGAGGGGGGCAGTGATGCAGTATCTGATCGCTTTCAACGACGAGTGGGTGCCAACCCGCACCGTGGAGGAAGTGCGCGTGAAGGCCGTTGCTGCTCAAGCGGTGGTCGCGGAGATGGAGGTTGCGGGTGTGTTCGTGCTCGGCAACGGGGGTGTCGACGCATCCACTGTCGTGTGCAGTGTCGAGGCGAGAGAGGGCAAGCCGTTCGACATCGACGGTCCCTACGCCGAGACCAAGGAGCACTTGGGCGGGTTCACCGTCGTGGACGTCCCCGATGACGGGGCTGCGCGGTACTGGGCCGGCCGGCTCGCCGTCGCGCTCGACTGGCCCCAGGAGGTGCATCGCTTCCCCCGGGGTCCGCAGGCGCACGGTGACGGCGCCGGGGAGAGGTGAGCGTGCTGCTCCTGTCGTCGTAGCCGGCCGGCAGGCGCACCATGGCCTCGGTGCGACGCCGAACTCGGATGCCGGGTGGCCGACACGGTGCTGGACCCACCATCGCAGCGCTGCCCGACCTGCTCATGGACCCCGGCGTCTGGGCCGCCTCCGCCGACTTCGACCGCAGCGTCCTGCAGGTCGAGCTTGGGCTGCGCATGACGGATGCCGGGATCGGCGGGTGCGCTCTGCATGCGACCGGGCCTGTGCCGCGGCGGTAGGGGTGAGGGCGACACGATGGCTCGATCCGGCTACCGTGCAGTGGTGGAGTTTGTCGAGGTGGACGGACTCGAGATCGCCTACGAGCGGGTCGGTGCGGGGCACCCTCTGGTCTTGGTCCACGGCGCGGCCGCTGACAGCCGTATGTGGCGGCCGCAGCTCGCCGGTCTGGCCGACGAGTTCACTGTCGTGGCCTGGGATGAGCCCGGGGCCGGCCGGTCCTGCGACCTGCCCGAGCGGTCGACCTTGGCGCGCTTCGCGGACCTGCTCGCAGCGCTCATCGAGTCGTTGCGGCTCGGTCCCGCGCACGTCGCCGGGTTGTCGTGGGGCGGCACGGTGGTGCTCGAGCTGTACGACCGTGACCCCCAGCTCGTCTCGACCCTGATCCTGATCGACACCTACGCGGGCTGGAAGGGTTCGCTGCCCGCCGACGAGGTCGAGGCGCGGGTGGCCGGCGGCCGCCGGATGCTCGCCGCACCGCCCGAGGAGTTCGACGCCGCTGCCCTCCCTGGACTGTTCGCAGGTGAGCCGCCCGTCGACTTCGCGCCGCTGCTCGGCGCCATCGCCGCCGACGTGCGTCCCGCCACCCTGGAGCAGGAGTTGGCCATCATGGCCGGAACCGACCTGAGTGGCTTGCTGCCCGGCATCGCCGCCCCCACCCTGCTGATCTGGGGAGACTCGGATGTTCGCTCGCCGCTGACCGTCGCCCGCCAGTTCGAGCAGGCCATCCCCGACACGGTGCTCGTCGTCATCGAGGGGGCAGGTCACATGAGCAACGTGGAGCGGCCCGAGCAGGTCAACGCCGCGGTGCGCGAGTTCTGTCATGCCCACCCGCCCCGCGCGAACTGATCGGGACCCAGCTGCCGGACCGACGACCCCGTCCTCGAGTGGCGTCGTCTGGATGGCCGGTTCGGCCGGGGAGGGCGACTGCTCATCGCTCAGTCCTCGATCTGTGCCTTGCCCTGCTGTTGCAGCGCGTCAAGTCCCTCTCGCATGGCGTGCAGCTGCTCCGCCGAGTGCCCGACCCAGCCGACGAGCTCGCCGACGACCCGCAACGGCTCGCGGGTGCGGAAGGAGTGCGTCGGGTTCCCGGGGAACTTCTTGTTCGTGACGTTGGGGTCGTCCTCGAACTCGCCCAACGGCTCGACGACGTAGATACGCTCACGGCCCTCTCCCACGGCGAGCTCAGCACCCCAGGTCGCGGCGTCGAGGGTCGCGGTGAAGTAGACGTGCTTCATCATTCGGCCCTCCTCGAAGTTCGACTCGCGGCCGGGGACCAGCAGCTCGCCGACAGCAAGATCCGCCTTCGTGCCGTGCAGGTGGACGCCGGCCCCGTAGACCTCGAACGGCACGGGGTCTGTGGCCCTCATGTCCCCGACGGTAGTAGCCCGCCGGCGACGCCGGGGGCGGACGGTGGAGGCCGTCGCCCGAACGGGTCGAGCCACGACCGGCCCCTGGCCGCTTGGCGGCGCCCATCGCCCTCGAACCAGCCCAGGTCTCGAACCAGCCCAGTGCTCGAGGATCACCCCGAGGGTCTCGGCCGGGACCGACCCCGCCTCGGGACCGACCCCGCCTCGGGACCGACCCCGCCTCGGGACCGACCCCGCCTCGGGGTCGACATCGCCTGAACGGCCCGTGCATCGAAATGGGGCGCGATGCTCCTCCACTGCACCAGCGGGCACCTGTGTGCCGCTGGCTGGCACCGACCTCGCGCCAGGTGCCCCCGTCACCGGCCGGATGCAGTACACGGACAACCCGGTCGAAGCCGGCCGAACGACAGACCCCAACGCGGCAACCCGGGGGCTGGTGGTCGAGGAGGCGGTCGTTGACCCCTTGCCCGGAACGAACATCAGCGAGGCGACGAGGTTCGGACCTGCAGGCATGCTCTCGTGCCACCGGCCTGCGGCGCGACAGCTTTCCAAGGCGCACGCGGCGGCATGTGCGGACACGACTTGCGGTCTTGTGAGGACTGATCGCTCAGGCGACGTGGACCATGACGGGGACAACACGATATTGGCTATCGGACTCGCGTACCTCGACTTCCAGCGCCAGGTCACTGCGCCCTTCTTGGAGGGTCCAGAGATCCACAGGACAGCTCCACGATCCTCCTCGCGACATGACTACGGAGGTTTCCCGAGTGTCGCTCGGCAGGGCGACCAGGTCCGCGCGGCGGCAGAAACCAATGGCCCTTGACAACAGCCGTAGTCGTCCATTGCCTCGAGGCACTGTTGCCTCACGTCGTCGGGGACTGGGTCGCCTGCACCGCTGCCCTGTGCGAGTTCGGCGTCTTGCCAGCGAGGGAGGCGACTACCTGCGCCAGCACGCCCCGCCCCTCCAGGGGGATGGGGGTCCCTTCTTCACCCTTCGAAGGGGTCTCGGTCGTGGGAAGCCAGCGAGAACACGCGGCGCCACCGCGAGGCCAGGCCCCGCGGGGGCTCCACCGCTGAACTTCTGGGTACGTGCCATCCGACCACAAGGCGACCGCACGTCAGCACGCAGCTCTGCTCGGGCCGAACCAAGGGCAACGCCTCCGAGAGCGGCACATCCGCATGTGCGCCCACGGACGGGTAGTCGGTCATCAGGCGGGCCCTCCCACGCTCAGCGGGTGGCCCCTGGGGATGCGGTCACCCGTCCGTGGGAGCACCGTCGCTCGGAGGTGATGCAGGGCGCGCGGCCAGTCGCGCGCTCTGCATCACCCCAGCCGGGGTGGCACTCCGTCCTGGATGGCCAAGGGTGGGTCGCGGCAACTGGGGGCAGGCCCAAGCGGCCACAGGCCACCGCTGGCGAACGTCCGACATTCGGCATGTCCGCGAAGGACGGCCCACGAGCAGTGCCCCCCTGTGGCCGCAGTGACGTCGTCGTCGAGCGGGTAGGTTCTCGCCTGCCGATGGTTGTCACAGAATCCGGCGCTGAGGGCGTCTCAGTCTCGGCCGTCCAGGCAAGACCAGGCTTCAGAGTCGTTCCCGGCGGACAGCCCGAGGGGTGGCCAGGTGGTCGATGTGGCCACCCGGTACAGCCACCTGTCACC
>Ga0105047_10004491_pt1 | contig 24252 bp, 21 predicted proteins | sample MAT04_FD_78384 | JGI IMG/M metagenome (GOLD analysis project Ga0105047, IMG submission 78384) | Freshwater microbial communities from Lake Fryxell liftoff mats and glacier meltwater in Antarctica - MAT-04 (megahit assembly) | ecosystem: Environmental > Aquatic > Freshwater > Ice > Liftoff...
CCCGCGCCCGCTCCCGCTCCCGCTCCCGCTCCCGCGCCCGCTCCCGCACGCCAAAACGAAAGCGGGTGACGACTCTCGCCGCCACCCGCATCCGATGTCATCACCGAAGCTGACTCAGTCCGTCCCGCAGACCCCACTATCGGTGCAGTAATCCGCGCCGACACACTCCTGGGTATTCATGCACGACTCGCCGGTCTCCTGCGGCGCACACATTCCATCGGTGCACTGCTCGAACCCGCAGCAGTCGTCTGCGCTGGTACAAGGCTCGCCGGGCACGCCGCAGCACTCGGGGGTACCGCCGGTGTCCAAGCCGCAGATCATCGGACCACAGCAGTGGGGCAGCCCCGTTCCGTCCGGCACCGTCGTGCCGCACGAGGTGTCGCCGTTGGGCAAGCACATCGTGGTGTCTTCGCAGTAGCCCTCGAAGCACTCGATGTTGGAGTTGGTGCGGCCGCCGCAGCACTCCAGGCGATCCCCGCAGACCCCGCGGGTGCCGACACACACGTTGTCGCAGCTGGCGTTCGCGACGCTCTCGCCCGAGCACGCGGTCAGCTCGGTGCAGGCCCAGTTGCCATCGACGCAGCGGTACCACGCGCACGACGACTCACCGCAGCTCGCCCGGGTGACCTGCACGCAGGTGCCGTGCTCGACGTTGCGTCCCAGGGTGTCAGAACGGCAGGTCCCACCCACCGGATCACACTCACCGTTGGCGTGCGTGGTGCCGCCGCAGGTGCTCAGGTCGCTGATGCAGGTCCATGCACCCGCGTCGCACCGCGCCCAGCCGCAGCCCGTGCCGCAGCTGGCGACCGCAGCCCCGACCTGCACGCACTCGCCGTCGCTCACGTTGCGACCGAGCGTCGTGCTCCGGCACATCCCCGACGAGGGAGATGTGCCGGAGTCGCGACGTCCGGCGTCCGTCCTACCCGCGTCGGTGCGCCCCGCATCGCGGGTCCCCGCGTCGCGCACGCCCGCGTCCATCGGCGGGGCGCACGCATCCCCCGCGCCGAGCCGACCATAGGACTCGCGAAGCGAGGTGTACGGCGGCACGAACGCCGAGCCGACCCCGCGGACTGCCATGCGGATGTTGAAGTGGAGGTGAATGGTGGTCGGCGTCCCACCGAACGCGTTGGAGATGTAGCCCAGCACGTCGCCGCACTCGACCCGCTGTCCCTCGCGGACTGCCACGCGATTCATGTGCAGGTACTCGTAGCGGGTGCCGTCGTCGGCGACCAAGTCCACCGAGTACGACCCGATGTCGGCGATGCGGCCCGCGGCCGCCGCGACGCCGGGAACCACACCGGAGGTGCACACACCGGGACGAATGTCCTGACCTTGGTGGCCATGCCCTGACGGGCAGAGCGCGACGTCCCAGCGTCGGGTCTCGCAGAAGTTGTCTCGCCAGGGGTAGCCGTAGTTGTAGGAATCGCACTGACCGCCGCCACGGCCCGACGGCGGCATGCTTCCGCCCGGCGCGTACACCTGCGAGTTGGCGTACGCGGGCCCGTACTCCATCGGGAATCGCATGGTCGGCGCCCACACGGTCTCATCGACGCGACCTCGGCCGCTGCCCGCGACCAGCGCCCCGGGCGGATCGAACGACTGGGCGTGGGCCACCCCGGCGCTCGAGAGGAGCGCGATGACCGCGACGCAGAGCGTGATTCGAGCGCTCATCGTGCACCTCCCACGGGATCGACGCTGCCACCTGGAACGCTACCAGAACCCGTGGACGTGCCCGCTGGCAGATAGGTCTCGTCGACGACGTGGCCATAGACCAAGTGCGACGCTATCTCCGTGAGGAACGTGCTCTCGGAACAGCGGGTGTCGTCCTCGGGGCGGTCACACTCGATCTCGAGGGAGTACGCGACGCCGAACTCGTCCCAGGAGAGGCTGCGAATCGCCTCGTTGACCGTCTCCCAAGCGGGCCGTCCGCGCACGGTTGCGGTAGGCGTGGCGCCGGAAGGATTGAGATCCACGCCCTCATCGGCGTCGTGCCAGTTGTCGGTCGCGTGGATCGACAGGTGGTAGCCCTCGGTCGTGTGCGCAGTCAGCGCGCACCAGCGCTCACCGACCATCACGTTGGTGCGCTCGGCGTACTCCGCCCCGAGCAACACCATCGGCACGGGCGAAGCGGCGAGCTCGGTGCGCGACTCCGAGGACAGGCCCCGCACCGCGGGGTCGTCGGCGCGAACGGTGTGGCGCGGCGCGGGCAGCGGCGCCGCGGGCCGCTCCATCGGACGCCGCTCTCCCGTCTCACATCCGGAGGCCAACAGCGACAGGACGAACGTCCCGATGATCGCTCCGCCGCGCGGAGCCCAGTGCCTTGCGTGGTATTGCGTCGAACCGTGTAGCGTTCTCATCACGTACTCCTCGAGTCAGCCGCACTCCGCGGCGATGGTCGTCGCCACGGTGGGATCGATGCAATAGAAGTTGAGGCCATCCTGGGTGCAGCAGCTCGTGCCGCCCGGGCAAGCCTGCTCGGGACCACACACCTGCGAGCAGCTCGAGCGCAGATCACCCTCGACGACGGCGAGCACGCAGAGCGGCGCATCGAAGCCGCAGTCCGCGTTGCACACGCACGAGCCTGAGAGGGGCACATCGCCGGTCCAGGTGCATGCGGGCGAGATCGGCCCACAGCTCGGGGGCACCCTTAGCGCGTGGAAGCACTCGTCGGCGCCGCACTGCTCGTCGAGGGTACAGGGGCGGCCGCAGAAACCTCCCAGGCATTCGAGGCCGGAGGCGCAGTCAGCGTTGCACCCACACGGCGAGCCATCGGGCACGTCGGTGAGCTCGAGGCAGCTGCGACACGACGCGGGGTTACCCTCGCAGATCATCCCGTCGGAGCAGCCATCCACCAGGCACTCGCCCACGCAGCGACCTTCACCGCCGCACGCGCCCGAGCTGCAGTCGCCGTCGCAAGCGCACAGCTCGCCGATGGGGCGGCCGCTGCCGAGGCACGCGATGCACGCGCCGTCTCGACAGACGCGATCGCTGCCGCAGTCGTCGCCGGTGCAGCGCGCGGCGCACACCCCGGGCGCGTCGGCCGCCAACTGCACGCAGATCGGCGTCGACTCGGTACACTGGCTGTCGTCCTCGCAGGGCGGCGGCGCCGAGGGCCCACATCCGGCGACGAAGGATGCCAACGAGAACACCCAGGCTACGGCGAGCGCACAGCTTCTGATTGCGTGGGGCGAGCCCCCCTTTGCGTGGGGGGAGGTCGCGTGGGGGGAGGAGGCCAAGAGAGGGGAAGCCACGCGACGCGGTCAGCAGGTTGTGTGCCACGCGGCACGTGCCACGTGAGCGCGCGAAAGGGGGCGAATGGCGACTTCGAGCGCGCATCCCTTGGGGTCCAGAGGCACCAGCGTCGGGCGCATTCCTCTCTGAGTCCGGACTGAAATCCCCACGTGCGCTCACGCGACACCGAGCCCGCGGTGCTTCACTGGCGTCGTGGTCGTCCGCCCTCACGCGTCCGTTCGTCAGCGAGTCAGGCCTTCGCGTCGCGGTACCAGGTCGCGACCTGCCGACGCAGTGCGTCGAGATCGGGTGTCGCAGCGCCGAGCGCGCGCATCGAGTCGATCGAGCCGCGCAGGGTCGCGCCGGCGCGGGGATTCCGGAACCAGTCCTCGTCGTGCCTCTCGGCGAGCGTCACCTGCCACGTGCTCGCGTGCACCGCCGCTTCGAGCCAGCGCGGGGACTGCGCGTGCCACGCGTCGCAGACCCGATGAGGCGAGCGTCCTGGCGCGTGATCGAAGCCCAGCGCCTTGGCGGAGGTCTCTGCGACCTGCTCGCCCAGACCTGGCGTCCGGGCCAGCGCGTCGCTGAGAGCAAGGGTCTCTGCGGCGAGCCGCCGCAGCCGCTCGAGCTCGACGTACAAGAGCTCGCGAAGGACGTCCTCGATTCGACTTCGATCGATCGCGGCCTCCCGCATCAAGAACGAGGGCACCAACGCGAGCTGGCGCCCCAGACTCGCAGCGGACGTCCCGTGTTGACGCGTCACCCCGAGCGCGTCGGCGATGGGACCACCACCGGCGTGTCGCAACGTGAGCATCTCTCCCACGAGCGAGAGCAGCTCCAGGACGCCGTGCGCGTCGGGCGCGGGCGTCCCGATGGCGCGCGCGCTCGCCTCGGGATCGCCCGCGAGCAAGTACAGGGGATGGCCCATTCCCGGCCGCGGCACGCCGCCCGCCAAGCTCGGCAGACCGAGCCCGATGCGCTCGCACCAACGCGAGGCGATGCCTTCGCGATCGGGCAGGGGCATGGCCTCATCCGCGCGGTCGGTCCGGAGGAGCCCGCCGTGCTCCGCGTGGATGGTGGCCCGCGCGCCAGCGCCGAGCTGCGTGCGAATCCGCTCTCTTCGCAGCTCGAAATAGGGGTCCTCGGTGATCGCGAGCACCGCGCGGGCGAGCTCGCGCTCATCGCCGCTCACCCAGCCGAGCGAGCGCAGCAGGGTCCCAGCGCCCAGCTCGTCGTCGGCGCCCCGTAAGGAGTCCACCAGCTCGATGGCGGTCTTGCGGTCGTCGTCCTCGGCGCGCTCGATGACCTGCACGATCACGACGCGATGTCCCGAGCCTCGCTCGGATCGAAGTCGCCGATCGAGCGCGCTGGACGACAGCGTCGGCAGCCCGCCCTCGCCGCCTTTGGGCTCCAGACGATGCGCGCGGTGCGCCGTCATGGGCCGGGCGCAGCCGACCCGCACCACCGCCTCGGCCATCAACACCCGCTGGGCCCGGGTGGCATCGAGGACGGCCGCGAGGACGGCCGCGTTCGCGGCGAGCACGCTCGCTGGCACCACCTCGGCCGGACCGTCGCGTACCTCGGGTGGTGGGACCACCGTCAGCTGTGCGAGGCGCGCGCGGAAGGCCGCGAGATCACCGTCGAAGGGTCGCCGAGGCGGCCGTTCGCCCTCGCCGTAGGCCTCGCGCAGACGCTCATCGTCATCAGCGCGGACCTGGACGGCGCGGCGCGCGAGCGCCTCCGTCGACTGTGCGCGGATCAATTGCCCAGGTGGAAGATGGCGTCGGTCGCCATGACCCGCTCGCCGGCTCCTCCGATGCCCGTGTCGCCTCGCACGAGGAAGTAGATCCAGCCGTCCGAGCGGAAGTGGGGGAAGAGCGCGTACTGGCCCGGGCCCATGTGGGTCAGGCGGGTGCGGGTGCCGGTCGCGAGATCGATCAAGATCAGATCGGCCGAGCCCTCGGTGCGGTACGCCGCAAAGGCGGGATCGGTCGGACCGGTGAAGCCGAGTTCCACCGCGTCGTCGTCGTCGTTGTAGTGCTGGGTGATGAAGTAGCGCTCGTCGTACGAGAACGCGACCTTGTTCCCCGGCTCGCAGTAGCGGGCGAGCTCGCGCAGCCGCACCGGGCCGCCAGTCGTGGGGCCGGGCATCGTGGACCAGCTGCAGCCCGCGACCGCGCCGCAAGTCGACTCCGTGCTGGAGCCGCTGCACGCGTTGGGGGTGCCCATGCACGCGGCGGCCGCGTCGAGGGCGCAGCCGCTCTGGTTCTCGCAGAACGCAGACATGAGCGCCTCGCATGCGCGGGCGGTGCCCGAGCAGCTCACGCCCGACCACGCGCAGCCGCTCTGGCTTCCGCAGTCCGGGCCGGTCGTGAAGGTGTCGCAGCTCGCCGCCGTGCCGCTGCACGCGCCGAGGGTGCAGCCATCGCGACACTCCGTGTTCGATCGACCGGCACAGGCCGCGGGCGTGCCACTGCACGAGCCGACGTCGCCACCCATCGCGCCTCCGGTCTCGATCGAATAGAGGGTGTAGCCGATCGGGGCGTCGCCGGGCCCCGCGATGCGGCCGAGCACCACGGTCGAGCTGGGGGAGATGACGGCGTCGCCCTCGAAGGGCGTCCCGTAGCTTCCGACCGCGCCCGCCGCGAAGCCCGAGCCCGTGTTGGTCATACGGGTGAAGGTCTGGGCGGAGTCGCGGGAGAAGCCGGCGGGGGTGTCCCGTCGCGTCGTGCCGTGGCCGCCGTTGTCGCTGGAGAACTCGCCGGTGATGACCCAGTAGTCGCTGCCGCTGAGCGCGACGCCGACATGCTCGTAGAGGCCGATCGCCGCCCGATCACACTCGGGCTCGTTCAGGGTGATCATCGTGGGGTTGCTGGTGAGCAGCGACTGCTCGCAGACCACACCGGGCCACACGAAGGCGCGGTTGTCGGGGAAGAAGCCGGGGTCGTAGGGCGAGTCGATCGGGATCACGACGTCGCGCTGCAGATCGATGACGTCGCCGGGTCCGTGGGCCACGAAGCGTCCGTCGGCCGAGCTGCGGGTCCAGAAGGCGGAGGCGTAGTCGGTGGTGAAGAGCTCGCGGATGGTGGACCCGGTGATGGTGTCCCAGCCCTCGCCGTAGCTCTGATCGCGCGCCGCGGGCTCGCCCGCCAAGCAGTCTTCGGGGCGACTGGCGCCAGCGCAGCCGTGCATGAGGATGCCGTCGGCGAGGTTGCGCGCGGCCCAGCCCTCGGTGCTCATGCGGGTCACGTGCGCCGCGACCTCGGGCGAGATGAAGGGCTCGCACGCCGCGGGCGCAGGATCGACGGGCAGCACCGAGTCGGCCTCGGGCGCGCCGCGCAAGAACCAGGTGGCGACGATGTCGAACTCGGCCTGGGTCAACGCGGGCATGTCCTCGTTGGGCATCCCGGCGTAGCGAACGAAGTCGTCGTACTCGCTCTGCCACGACTCGCCCGCGCCGTGCTCGAACACGAAGCGGAACCACGCGCCGTCGGCGGCCGCGGAGAAGATGCTCGCGCTCGAAGCGGCGTACATGCCGTTCATCCCGTCGGTGGTGGGGCCATGCAGGCACGCGACCATGCTCGCCGCGTTCGCGTCGGTGCTCACTTCCAGATCGGTGAGGCAGGTGTCCATGATCACCTGCGCCTGCTCGGCCCAGCGGGTCATCGAGCGGCGGGTGATGCCGTGGCACGTCGAGCAGGATCCACTCGAGCCAGCGGCGCTCGATCCCAAGATCGCCAGCGCTTGCATCGCGAGCTCGTCATCGGGGAGGTCCACCTCGGTGTAGAGCGCTGGCGCGTCCGGCCGTTCGGTGAGGGTCGTCTCGGGATCGCATCCCGCGAGGAGGGCGAACGAGACGATGGGAAGCACGGAGAGGCGAAGAAGTTGGTTCACGGCGAGGTCCTCGGTGACGGCCGGGCAGAGCGAGCCAGGGCAGGGCGCGAGTATAGCCTGGAACGCCCCGCATCCCGGTGTTCGAGCCGATAGATCGCATGAGGTGTGCGTCGAGGTACGTCAGCCGGCGCTGTGCAGTGCTTCGGTTTGGGTGATGGCTGCGCTCGCTGCTGCAGATGCTTTGCCTTCGGGCAATGCGGTGTGTTCGCCCAGTAGGGACCGGGCGCTCGCGGCGACGGAGGACTCGAGGCCCGACAGGTCGTAGCCGCCTTCGAGGACTAGGCCGACGCGGCCGTGACCGAGCTGCTCGGCGAGCTCGACCAAGGCAGTGGTCATCGCGGCGTAGCAAGGCGCGTCGAGGTGCATCGAGCCGAGCGGGTCATCGCGGTGCGCGTCGTAGCCGGCGGATACCAGGATCACGTCGGGCGCGAACGCGCGGAGCTGGGGGAGCACGACGCGACGGAAGGCTTCGGCGTATTCCTCGGGGCCGCTGCCCGGCGGCAGGGCGAGGTTCGTCGTCGCGCCGCGCCCTGCGCCTTCGCCGAGTTCGCGAGGTGAGCCGGTGCCGGGATAGAGCGGCCACTGGTGCAGGCTCATGAAGAGCACGCTGGGATCGCGCCAGAAGATGTCTTGGGTGCCGTTGCCGTGGTGCACATCCCAGTCGACGATCGCGACCTTCTTCGCACCGGCGGTCTGTGCTGCGCGGGCTGCGAACGCGACGTTGTTGAGGAGACAGAAGCCCATCGCGCGATCGATCTCTGCGTGATGCCCGGGGGGTCGTAACAGCGCAAAGCCGCGCGTGGTGTCGGTCATCAGCGCGCGCCCCAGCTCGGCGGCCCCGCCTGCTGCACGCAGCACCGCGTCGCGGCTCCCCGGCGCGTAGTAGGTGTCGGCATCCAGCATCCCAAAGCGCCCATCGAGCGCCCGATCGAGGCGAGGCCAGTGATGCTCACCGTGGACTGCCACGATCTCCTCGAGGCTCGCGGCGCGAACCGGGAGCGCTTGCATCGAGAGACCCTTCAATCCGCTGCGCGCGGCATCCAGGCGCTCGGGACACTCGGGGTGACGCCGCGGCGATCGATGCCCATCGAAGCTCGCGTCGTCGATCAACGCGAGCGGGCCCATCGAAGCTTCTGTCACGTCAGCCTTCGTCGTCGTGTCCTGCATAGGGCGAGGGCAGCGCGGCCGCGGGCGGCAAGACCGAGCGAATGGGCGCGGCGCGACCGGGGAACATCGAGGCCCGGCGACCCGGCAGGATGGAGGGCGAGCGCCCTTCTTTGGCGGTCTTGGGATCGCCCACGAGCTGAAGGCAGCTGCTCAAGATGATCTTCATCGTCTCGAGCACCCCGATGCCGCGGACCGCGATGGCCTCGACCTCGGGCACGTCGGGCGGGATGTGGAGCTGCTCGCGGAGCTCACGGATCGACGAGACGCCGGGGATGTCGCGCTTGTTGTACTGGACCACCAGCGGGAGCTTGTCGGCGTCGTCGCCTTGGCGCGCGAGGTTGGCGTGCAGGTTCGCGATGCTCTGCTGGTTGTCCTCGAGGCGCGCCTTCTGGCTGTCGACCACGAAGACCACGCCATCGACGTTGCGAAGGACGAGCTGCCTCGTACGGTCGTGCGCTATCTGCCCCGGCACGGTGCAGAGATGCAGGCGCACTTGGTAGCCCTTGAAGATCCCGAGATCGACGGGGAGCAGATCGAAGAAGAGCGTCCGCTCGCTCTCGGCCGCGAGCGACACCAGCTTGCCGCGGCGCTCGGGCCGGCTGTGCGCATGGATCCACTCGACGTTGGTCGTCTTTCCACCGAGCCCAGGCCCGTAGTAGACGACCTTGACGTGGAGCTCTTGGCGCGCGTGCTGAACAACCGGCATCCGAAGAGCCCCGAGGGTACCACCCACGAAGTCAGGGGGGGCTTTCTTCGTACGGTTCGCCGAGACTCTGTTGGTTCGTGCCTTCGGCACGGTGCGTGGGACTTTGGTCCCGCAGACCCCCTCCTCGGGACCCTGCCGCTTCGCTCGGTGTCCCTCGGGCGCTATCGGGGGATTCTCCCCCGCCGCGGGGCGCCCCTGAGGACGCTCGCGTTGGCGTGTAGAGTCGGACCGCGACTTCGCTTCGCTCGTCCCGCGACCTGAGCGGTCCTGGCTACAGCGCCGCGACGATCTTTTCCGACTCGTCCCACAAGCGCTTGGCGATCGCCATGTCGTTCGCGTCCTTGCGGGGCGCCTTGGGGTTGCAGTCCGACCAGTACTGGCCGGTCATGCCGGCCGCGCCGGGGTTGGCTGCGAGATAGACCTCAGTGGCCGCGCCCTGGGGGATGTTCTTGAGCGCGATCGCCGCGGCCACCCCGAAGATGGCCGTGCTCACCGCGCCGAACATGTGGCGGCCCAGGTTGGTCTGGATGACCCCCGGGTGAAGCGCGTTCGCGGTCTTCTTGGTGCCGGCGAAGCGGCGGCTCAGCTCCTTGGCGAAGAGGATGTTGGCGATCTTGCTCTGCCCGTAGTTCGCCCAGGGTGAGTAGCCGCGATCGCCGCTGAGGTTGTCGAACTGGATGGTCTCCTTGGGCGCGTTGTTGTGTGCGCCGCTCGAGACGATCACCACGCGCGCATCCTCGGTCAGCTGATCGAGCAGGCCGGTGATGAGGATGAAGTGTCCGATGTGGTTGGTGAAGAACTGGAGCTCGTAGCCGTGGGCCTTCTCGAGCTTGGGCAGCGCCATGATCCCGGCGTTCGCGAGGATGACGTCGAGCTTCAGACGTTTCTCCTTCACCGCGGCGATGCATGCGCGGACTGAGCTGGGCTCGGAGAGCTCGCAGGCCAGCGGGGTGAAGCTGCCGCCCGTGACACTCGCGCCGGCGTCGCGGGCCTTCTGCTCGGTGCGCGCGGTGCCGACGACGTGCGCGCCCCGCAAGCGCAGGACCCGCATGGCCTCGAGACCCAGGCCGGAATTGCAGCCGGTGACCAGCATGGTCTTGCCGGTGAGGTCGACCCCCTGGGTGACGTCCTCGGCGGTGGAACCGTAGCCAAAACCGTTGGGGCCCTTGGGCTTGAGCATCGAGACGAGGGACATGCGATCTCCAGGCGGGAGGAGGGTCGAGGAGGAGGGTCGAGGAGGAGGGTCGAGGTGGGTGCAGCGGAGCCCAGCGACTACCCCAGGGCCTCCACGAGGGCTCATGAAGAACGATTTTCGGCGGCGTCGGGCGAATTCCCTCATTTCCGGGGAAGGTCGATCGGCCAGTTTTGGTAGAACCGTCCGCAACTCGTGCTACACGCGGTGCGTCCGAGCGGGGGCCTGGTCTCTTTAGACAACTGCTCGGTCGGAAGAATCACTTCTCAAAAGGAATCCAATGAACCGCTCTATCTCTCTCGTCTTCTCTCTCGCCATCGCCATGGGCGCCCTCATCGGCTGCAGCAGCGGCCCCACCTGCCAGCCGATCCCGGCCGTGCCGACCTGCGCGACCGCCTGCGACCCGCTGACCCAGTACTGCAGCGCGACCGACACCTGCACCGACTACCCGATGGCGTGCGACCCCACCTGCGGCGCGGGCCAGTACTGCGACGACGGCACCTGCACCGACACCCCCGACCCCGTTGTCTGCTCGCCCGCGTGCAGCGCGACCGAGTACTGCGCGAACTGAGCTGAGCGTCGGCTTACGCCGACTGCTCGTGAGCGGCCGAGGATCGATTCGATCTTCGGCCGTTTGCTTTCCGTCGCCTCGATCTGCTCACTCGACGATCACCGTTCGCGTCGCCCAGGCGCGCCGCCGCGATCGTCGCGGGCCACCACGATCAGCGTCACCTCGCCGGGCTCGCTCGAGGTCCAGGTGTTGCCGAGCGCGGTGTCGCCTTCGTCGCCCGCGAGGCCGTTGCGCTCGAACGCGAGCGTGCCAGCCGTCGCGTACCAGGCCAGGCGCAGCGACTCGCGCTCGGTCGAGAGCGACGCGCTCGCCGCGTCGTAGCGGAGGTAGCGCTCACGACCACCGCATGCCTCTTCTTCTGCGCACGACGGCACGCTCGCGATCAGCGCGATGGGCTCGCCGGGTCGAACGCTCGATTCGATCAGCGCTCCGCTCTCATCCGTGAGCGCCAGCTCGATCGAAGGCGCGACGTTCGCGCGGTAGCCGCGCCGGAACCGGCCGACAGCGCTTGAGTCGGGCCTGCCACACCGCAGCTCACCCGCAGCTCGCCCATCGCGATCGAGCCTACACCGATCGGCGCGGAAGTTTTGCAGCGTGCAGCCCGATGGACGAGGCGGCGGCCACGGGCGTGCTCCGCACTCCATCACGGAAATCGTGCCCATCGCGGACACGCGCCGGTGGCGCCCGTGATCGACGACGGGGCGCCGTGATCGGGAACGACGCGGCGTCGGCGTGTGGAGGTGCCCCCGCATCTCCACACGCCTGCCTTCTCTCTCAGGACCTATCTCAAGGCTGGGTCAGCCAGCCGACCAGGATCAACAGCGCGGCACACACCGCGAAGCCTATCAAGATGGGCGCAGCGTTCGCGGGTTGCTCGGAGGGCTGTCCATCCGGTGCACCCGACTTCTGTTCGTCGTCATTCATCGTCTCTCTCCTGTGGGGCTGGGCCCCGGCTGGGGTGGGGTGAGGGAGAGAGCGAGATTCAGGGGCCGTCGTCGTCGTCCAGACGAGGAGGGCAACGACGAGGGATGGTGACGCCTACGCGATTGCGGAGGGTGGCCGGTGGCGCGAGCTCGATGATGGAGCGCGCCCGGGTCGGCCGAAGGACAGGCAGCGATACGGGCCGGCTCGGCACCGCGTAGACGGGCGCGGCAGGCAGCTCGAGGCCCGTGCTCGAAGGGAGGGCGACCGCATGCCCTCCGTGCGCGACGAGCTCGACCGACTGCTCGGTGGAGGGATCGAAGTCGCTCGCGACCCGGAGCGCCTCGATGCGCGCGCTGGACGCGCCCGCGGTGGGCGCGATCGCCACGAGGAAGGCCAACAGAGCCGTGAGGCACGCTTGCAAGCGGCGGTGGGTTACCACGCCGCATCGGACGGGCTAGCCGCCCATGCGCGCGGCGGTGTGCGATGCTCGCGCGATGGTCCTGCCCTTTCTCCCCGCGATGATCGCCCGGACCACCTGTCCGCACTGCCAGGTCGATCAAGTGGTGACGCGCGCGAGCCTGAAAGTCGGCATTCGCCACCGCTGTCCCAGCTGCAAGGCGTTCTACGTCGTCGAGGCCCTCCGCTCGATCACGTCGCGCGCAACGAAGCCGGCGCCAAAGAAGCGCTGACGCTCGCGGAGCTCAGTGCGCGACGAGTCAGTGCGCGACGAGGAGGAGCTGCGCGACCGCCAGGCAATAGAGCGCGAACCCGGTGACGAAGCAGCCCAGCGCCACGTTGAGCGCGCGCGCTTTGCGGTCCCGCATCGCGAGCCCTCGGACCAGCACGTCGAGGGGCTGAGGACCTATCTCTTGGGTCAACCAGCGCAGCTTGAGCACGCCGCCCACGGCGAGCGCCGCTGCCAAGAGGACGAGCAAGAGCCCTCCCACGATGCTCACCCGGGCCAGCAGGCTCGTTCTGGCGATCGCGGTGCCGGAGAAGCCCGTGACGGTGATCACGATGCCGCTGAGGCTGAGCATCACTTGGGCCCGCAAGACCAGCGTCGCGAGCTGGCTCTCGACGAGCTGAAACGCGCGGAGGCCATCGCTCGCGCAGAGCTCGAGGATGTTCTTGGCTTCGGTCTCGCGCGACATCGGGCGCAGGTATACGTCGAGGCGGGATCTGGAGCCCGGCTCAGCGCAGACCTTCGGCCAGCGCCCGGGGCAACGGATCGAAGGGCAGTGGCACGGGCTCGGGCGCCGACGGAGGGCGCAACAGATCACGAGGTTCGAGCTCGGGCTCCTCGCCCTCTTCGGGGATCTCGACGGCGCGTGAGGGGAGCACCGCGACGCGATCGGCTTCGCCTCGCTCATCGCTCAGCGTCACGCCCAGGCCGCGCAGCGAGCCGGCGAGGGTCCAGCGGGCGCGCAGGACGATCCGAAGCTCGGCGCCCACCCGCAGCGGCGACAGGTGAATCCGCACGCCCTCCTCCGTGTTGCTGAGCGCGCCGTGACGCATGAGGAGGCGTCGCGACTCGGTGTCGAGTTCGGCGCCCGACGGAAGCTGGATGTCGATCACGGGGCTGGCGATCACCCGCGGCGATCGGTTGCGCACCTCGAGCACCAGCGCGGCTCTGGTGTCGCGCGCGCCGACCTCACCGCTCCAACGCAGCGACACCGGCAACGCACGAGGCTCCGTTCGTTCCCAAGGCACCAGATACCGGGCGCGCACCGTGGCGAACGCGAGCACGCCCTCGGGCAGGGACGCGCGGATGACGTGCTCACCTGGTATGTCCAGCCCGCGCGCGATCGCGAACGAGCCGTCCGCGACCTCCGGGACCTCGGCGCCATCGAACGTCAACGCGATGGAGCCCAAAGGCGGCGCGTGCTCGACGATCAGCCCCATCGCCGCGATGGCGAGCGCGCGCGCCTGCATGGGCCAGGTCTCGGCGCCGTCGTGCATGCTGGCGAGCGCCCGGAGGAAGGGCACCGCGTCCGCGTGGCGACCCCGACCGATCAACGCGAGCGCCATCAGGGACGTGGGCACCGCACGCGGCTCGATGCTGCTCCCGTCGTCGTCGTCGGGCTCGAGCCAGGCGATGGACGCGCCCTCGTGGGTCAGTCGGATCACGTGACGCTCGGCGCGGCGCAGCATCTCGTCGACCCGCGGGCGGTCGTCTGGATCGCCGACCAGCGCGAGCGCCGCGGCGACCTTGGCCCAGGTCTCGGGGGCCTCCACCGCCTCCGCGCCTTCTGCGGCGCTCAGCGCGCTCAGGCCGTCGATCACTTCATCGAGCAGGCCGGCGAGCGCAGGCCGCGCGTCCCGGTTGCGGGCCGCGACGCTGAGACCGAGCAGCGCGGACGTCGGGGTGGTGATGCCGCCCGCGGTGATCTGATCGGCGAGCGATCGCAGGAGCGCGGCGACGCCCGCGTCGTCGAGCTCGGGACTCGCGTAGAGGGCGCCGATGATCGCCGCGGTCGCACCTGGCGTCGTGCGGATCGAGAGCGCTTCGCCGGTGTTGGGATCGAACGGAAAGCGGGAGCGCAGCTGCTCGACGAGCTCCGGGCTCACCTCGCGGTGCAACATCGCCTCGGCCCAGGCCGCGATCGCGGCGTCGTCGCCGCCCGCGTTGGTGATCCTGCCGAAGAGGTCTTGGCCCAGCCACACCCGCACTTCGCTGCCCCTGACGCCGCCGCCCGGGAGCACATCGCTCGGGATCTGGAACGAGAACGTCCCGCCATCCTCCAAGAGCGCGTCACGGGTCAGGAGCAGCGGACGCGCATCGGCGCTCACCGTGATGGGCCTCCGCACCGCGTCGAGCGGCTCGCCCGCTTGGGAGTTCGCCTCGATCAAGACAGCACCACTGCCCACCGCATCCGCGTCGATCGAGAGCGTGAGCGCCACTCCGTCCTGAGCGGGCACCACCACGGAGCCCAGGCTCGAGAGCCGCAGACGTACGTCCCCTTCGACGGTCACCGAGGGCACCACCGTGATGGGCGCGCTGCTGCGGTTCACGATCCGGAGCGGCACCAAGATCCTGTCGCCGACGTGGGCGCGCTCCGGGATCGGCGCGTCGATCTGCACCGGCTGATCCACGGTGACCCGGGCGCGCGCCGAGCTGACCCAGCCCGACTCCGACCATGCGATCGCCTCGAGGCGGTAGGTAGTGACGGCGTCCGCCAGCCGCACATCGAGCGACGCGTGGCCGCTCGCATCGAGCGGAAGCTCGCCGACGAACAAGAGCGTCGCCGGGAAGTCCTCGCGCACCACCCGCGCCAACGCGGAGGCCGCGACCGCCACGGCCGAGCCCATGCGGATGGCCGGCGTGCTCGAGGTGCGGCTACGGAAGCTTCCACCCCCGGAGCCATATCCCGAGCCCGAGCCCGTGCCCGAGCCGTGTCCGATGGTGCCGATGCTGCCGAGACCGATGGTGCCCTCCCCCCCGTACATCAGCGTACTCGCGTCTGCGTCGTAGGCCTCGCTGGCGTAGGCGTACACGGACGAAGGGACCAACTCGTCGCTCGCAGCGAGGCCCAGCTCGCCGTAGGCGGCGGCCATGCGGGTGAGCGCACCGACGCCAGGCGCGATGCGCGAGAGCTCGGCGATCAGCGCGTTCTCGCCGCTGCGCTCGGCGTACACGGTGCCTTCGGGCACCACGCGGGCGAACGGATCGCGTACGTCGTCGCTGGTGCCGTAGCGGCCATCGGGGCCGGCGGACACGAGCTCCCAGTTGGGTGCGCGCTCGGAGATCAAGAGCACTGGTCGCCGCGAGCCCGCATCGCGAAACACGAAGGGTCGCCCCCAAGGATCGGTGAGCAGATTGCCTTGGACGAAACCGTGATGCGCCGCGAGCGCCAGCCACCGCTCGGGTGGCTCGACGGAGAACATGCGCGCGATCTCTGGGTTCGTGGTGCTGCCCACCGTCGCGAGCACCCCGAGCAGCGTGACCAAGCGAGCACGCGCCACCCGCGCTGCCGCGATGTCGAAGCTGAAGCCGATGTTCGCGCGCTCGATGTCACCGGGCGTGAGCGTGAGCCCCCCGAGACCGACCATCGCCTCGCCGAGGCCGAGCGCCTCCATCCGTTCGTACGCGTCCTCCGCAAAACGGATGCGACCGCCCGGCGCGAAGAGCCCACGGATCGACTCTGGGTCGTACTCCGGGATGGACGCCAAGAGCTGCTCGAGCCCGGTGGCGGCCAGCGCGTAGCGCTCGCGGATCAACGCCTCTCGCTCGGCCAGTGGATCCATGTACAGGTTCGCGGCGGGCGCGGGCATGCGCTCGTGCATCGAGTCCGCGGCCCACGGCGGTACCACTACGGGCAGCTCGCCTCTCACCTCCTGCTCCAGCACCTCGGTGGCAGCCATCGCGTAGCGCAGCGCGAGCTCGTGCTCGGACGCGGGATCACGGATCATGTCGCGCAGATCCTCGGTCCAGCTGTAGAGCGCGTAGTCGATCTCGCCGGCGTGCCACGACTCGTCGCGCACCAAGATCGTGGCCCACGCGCGCTCGGTGGGCGGGACGTTGGTCTCTAGCTGCGCGTGCACCGTGTCGCGCACCGCGTAGTGCCGCGCGTCGGTGGTGAGCGCGAGCTCGAACGCGTCGTCGGGGCGAACGATGAGCGAGGTGCTGGCGCCGGTGCTCAAGAGCGTGGCGCCCGAGTCCTCGATGGACGCGCGCAGCTCGTCGCGCGAGAGCGGCCGCACCCGCACCGAGAAGCGCCCCGAAGCGCTGGCCGGCATGTCCAGGTTCACCCGGCTCTCGTTGGGATCCGCGAACGCATAGGCGCGCGGGCGCCCATCGTGCAGGAGCTCGACCAGCACCCGATGGCGGGTGCCCGGCCTTCGGCGCAGCGTCACCTCGATGCGCTCGCCACCATGCACGACGACGCGATCGACGTGCGGCACGACCTCGATCCCGAGGACGACCGGCACGCAGAGGTTCACCTCCGCAGGTCCGCGGCTGCCCGGGCGGAGCACGCTCGCGATGATCTCGGTCGCGGTGGTGCCGCTGCACGGGCCCCCCGCCGTCCGCGCGACGGCGGTGCGAGGCACGCGCGCCGAGACCCGCACCAGGCCATGGGCGTCGGTCGTCGCGAGCACCCGTCCGCCCACGATGCCTTGCCCCTGCACCTCGACCGAGAGGCCGCCCGGCGCCTCTTCACCGAGCGCGTTGCTCACCTGCAAATAGAGATCGGACTCGATCTCCACCGCGAGCGCGCCGCTCTCGGGATGCGCGGTGAGGAAGTACGGGGTGCGCGCCAGCGTGTAGGACGCGGTGGCCGTGGCGCTCCCGTGGACCGCGTGGCTGGCCGTGGTGCTCAGCTGGTAGCTCGCCGAGTCGCCCGAGAGGTAGCTCGCGGTGGTCAGCGAGAAGTGCGCCTGACCCGCGGCGTCCGTGATCAGGGTCTGCGGGGTCTCGCTCCCGCTCGCCCCCGCCGTCAGCATCACTTCGGCACCCGAGATGGGGGTCGAGTCCGCGGCGATCACTTGGACCATCCCGGTCAGGGGATCGCCGGGCGAGAGCAGACGCCTCTCGAGACCCACCGCGACCCGCATGCGCTCGAGGTGACGCACGCCTATCTGCACCGTGTGCTGCCCCAGCGAGCGACCCGCGTTTCCCTCGGGGGTCGCCTCACTCAGCAGCACCCGAAGCGCGCCCGAAGAGATGCTCTCAGCGATGGGCACATCGACGCTGAACGCGCCGCTCGCGCCGGTGGTGAAGGGGTTCCTCGCGATCACATGATCAGTCGCGTCGGTCACCTCGAGCAGAAGGCGTCGATCGACCGCAGGGCGACCGTTCTCGCCCTCGGTGAGCCGCACCCACGCATGCAGGGTCTCCCCCGCCTCGTAGAGCAGGCGGTCCGAGAGGATGTTCGCGTGGAGATCGGGGCGCAGCGCGGCCAGCATCACCCAGCGCCGGTGGGGCGCGCCGGAGCGACCTACTCGCACCACGAGCAACGGCTGCACCAGGACCTCCTCGGTGATGGGGAGGCGCACCTGAAAGACTCCGTCGGCGTCGCTCGTGGTCTCGCTGCGCTGGACCAAACGAAACGGACGCACGGTGGGCGGCGCCGGCTCCGTCGTCACGCTCGCCGCCTCCGGGCTCGGCGCCGGCGGCACCTCGCGGGCGAGCAAGGACACCTCCACGTGCAGGCCTCGGGTGCGGCGCAGGCCATCGAGCCCCACCACCTCGTACGCTATCCCAGCGAAGGTCTCGGTCCGGCCCGCGAGCATCACGTCGGGCGCGGCGAGCGCGAGCTCGTAGCCCACCCGTCCACCTTCGAGCCCCGCCTCGGGCTCGTCCACCGCGCCCACCAGCGGACCGAGATCGTCGGGGTCGACCTCGCGATCGACGACCTGTGCGCGGGTCGATGGCGCCAGCATCGCGGTGAGCGCGAGCAGCAGGACCGGCAGGGCCGGGCGGCGCGAAAACGGGGACGGAGCGGTGGGCATCGGGGCTACGGACCGGCGCGAGCGCTCGGAGTTCCCCACAAAAGCCGGTGACGTCATGGTGGCGCATCGTCGATGAATGCGACGGTGACCACCAGCCTCTGGGCGGCGGTCGTCACGCTCTGCCGGAGAAAGTACGCAGGCCCCGGGGAAGATCCGATGTGGAGCGTCCCCCGCGCCGCCTCGAGACGGCCCCCCGGCAGGCGGCAGGTAGAGAAGACGACCTCGAGGGCGGGCGCGCGAGCCGGATAGGCTAGCGAGAGCGGTGCGGAGCCGCTGCGCTCGACCCACGCGGCGAGCACGGTGGGCTCGCCTCGCAACGAGACGAAGAGGCTCTCTTCGAGGTGCCCGCTCCCGGTGAACGCGCTGTCCGAGCCGATCACCCGCTCGGCGACATCTAAGAAGCGCGAGAAGATCACCTGATGGGGTGCGGCCCCCTCGGCGAGCGCGCGGCAGGGGTCATCGCCATCGCATGCCACGAGCAGCGCCGCGGTGAGGACCGTGAAGCACGCGTGCACCCACCCCGAGCGGCGCACCTTGGTGCTACGTTGCGCGCGCTCAATGGCGCTGATCGAGTTCGAACACGTACGCAAGGCTTTCGGACCGAAGGTGGTCTACCAGGACCTATGCTTGCAGATTCAGAAGGGCGAGGCGCTGACGATCATCGGGGGCTCGGGGATGGGCAAGAGCGTGATGCTCAAGCTCCTGATAGCTCTCTTGCGCACCGACGGCGGCGTGATCCGCTTCGATGGTCGCGAGATCCAGGGTCTACCGGAGTCCGAGTACAGCGAGGTGCGTCGCCGCATCGGGATGGTCTTTCAGGGCGCAGCGCTCTTCGACTCGCTGAGCGTCTACGAGAACCTCGCCTACGGTCTGCGCGAGCACCTGCGCTTACCCGAGGATCAGATCGCCGAGCGGGTCGCCAAGTCGCTTGCCGACGTGGGCCTGCCCGGCATCGAGAAGACCATGCCCGCGGATCTCTCGGGCGGCATGCGCAAGCGGGTGGGCATCGCGCGCGCCGTCGCCGTTCGCCCCGAGGTGCTGCTCTACGACGAGCCGACGACCGGCCTCGATCCCATCTCGACCGAGGTGATCAACCACCTCATCAGCGAGACCCGCACGCTCTACAGCGTCACCTCCGTCGTCGTCACCCACGACATGGCGAGCGCCTTTCAGATAAGCGACCGGATCGCGATGATCCACAAGGGCTTCGTCATCTTCCAAGGGACGCCCGACGAGATCAGGAAGAGCGACGATCCTCGGGTGATCGACTTCATCGAAGGGAACGCCCCCGAGGACGACAACGTGGAGACGCTGCTGCGCTACGGGGGCTGACGACTAGATCGGGTCGGCGCGGAAGATCACCGCGCCGACATCTGGCCCGAGCTCGGGCAGCGGGAGCACGCCGTATGCGTACCAGCGACCGAACTGCACCAGCTCGCCGGTGAAGCCGCCCGGGCTGCGGGCAAGACCCGCCGTGCGCGCGGCGTGATCGGGGACGGCGCCCGTGAGATCGGCAGGGGCGCCGTGGTGGTGCAGGCTGTCGCCTCGGTAGAGGTAGATCCAGAGCACCAACGTGGGATCGGGTCGCTCGCCTTGGAGCTGGCGACCGATGCGCTGCGCTTCGCGCCAAAGCGGGGTGCCCGACATGATGACGCCGGACTGGGTCCCGTTGCGGATGGCGGGCGTCGCGCAGAGTACCAGCGCGGTGGGCGGATCCTCGGGGGTGAAGCCGGGGAAGTCGACGAGCTCGCAGCCCTCGGCGCCGCTGTCGATCGCGCGGCGGATGAGGGGGAAGGTCGCGCCGGCGTCGATGCCCGCCATGGGATCGGTGACCTCGTCGTCCTCGGTGTCGCGCGCAATGATCACGCCGTCCATGCCGACGGCGGCGATGAAGGAGATCGGCGAGAACACGATGTCGGAGATGCCCCGAGGCGGAGGACCTCTCAAGATCTGCAGCGCGTCGCGCATGTCCGAGGTGCGCTCGACCGGATTGTCGACGACGAAGCCCGGCGCCAGACGCGCCGCCGCTTGGCGCACGCCGCTCAAGCCGCGATCCAGATCCTCGCGCACGATCTCGTGGACCCGACGGGCGTGTTCGTCGTGGATGACGTGCCGCGCGTTCGCTGCGCCGTCATCGCAGCTGCTCAGCGCTGGGAGAGCGAACACCCCGAGGGCGAGCACACAAAACGTGGAGAGCCGCATGCGGCGGGAGTACCACGCGGGACCAGGGGCCGAACAGGGCAGCATCGAACCCACGACAGCGGACGCGTCGTGAGGTTCCCGCCGATCGCGCAATGGGGGGCGGAGGGCGAGCGACTACGGACGGACCGTCTCGGCGCCTGACGGGAGCGGCAGCGCGAGCGCGCTCGCGGGCAGCGCGCCGGTGCGGATGCGGCTGAGCACCCAGCGCAGCGTGTTGCCGGCCTCGTCCACGATGAGCACCCTCTGCGGCGTGCCGCCATCGTCGAACGCGATGAGCGCACGATCCCAGAGCGCGCGGTTGCGGGGCCGGAGCTCGAGCACATCGCCGCTCGGGCGGCGGCCGAGATCCCGAACATCGAAGGTCTCGGCCAACGTCGCGGTGCCCGCGAGCACGGAGCGGAGATCCGCGAACGCGTCGTCGGGGAGCGCTTGCTCGTGCACCAAGGGCAGCGCGGGCTCGACGGCCGTCACGGTCGCTCCGTCCATCGCGATGCCCCGACCGTCGTCGAAGCGGAAGGTCAGCCTGTCGGGTCGACGCAGCGCGAGGGTCGCGCGCGCGCTCAGATCTCTGTCGTGAACTCGGTCGTGGTAGCGCTGCTCGATGTGGGCACGAAAGCTTTGAAGCGAGGCCACGAACGCCTCGGCGCGGGCCAGCACATCGGGGCGCTGCGCCTCGCCCGTACCGAGAGGACAGAGCGCCAGGAGAGTGAGCGAGCCGGCGAGCACGAGGCCCATCACCCCGCGATCTGGGCCGAAAGGCACCGTCGAAGGCCGGTGAAACAATCTTGCAAGGGGGTGGTTGATCGGCACGTGCGTTGCCCGCTACATTTGCATGCGCTTGGCTGATTGATCACGGGCTTTTGTTCGATGCTTTTTTCGTGAACCCTGATCCCGCAACACCACATCCGTTGGCTCTCTCGAAAGCGACGCGCTGACGTCGAGCGAACGAGAGACTGCAGCGAGGAGGAAACATGGCGAAAGAGAAGGTCGACCCGAACAAGGAAATTTCCCGGTTGGAGCGACGCCACAAGAAGCTGAAAGACCGGGTCGCCGCGTACGACGCGCGGGTGTTCCTGAATACGAGCGAACAGCTCGAGGTCGCCGCGCTGAAGAAAGAGAAGCTCGCGACCAAGGACATGCTGGCGCAGCTCCACACGGACTGATCGAGTACACGGACTCATCGAGCGTCCCGAGCGGGACGAACCAAAACAGGAAACAGGAAAACGATGAAGGGCGCGGACCGACTAGGTCACGCGCCCTTCGTTTTTCCGTCGTCGTCCCGTCGCTCAGCGAAAGCGATGGACCCGCGACATCAGGCTGTCTCCGTCGCCCAGCTCCTCCAGCAGCGCGGCGAGCTTGTCGCGATCGGCGCCCTGCCACGCCATCGCCTCCAGCGACGGCAGATCGGGGACGTCCTCACGCAGGGTCGCGAGCTTTCGGTAGAGGAGCGCGTCGTCCCATCGCGCGCGCAGCGACTCGGAGAGCGCGCTCGCGCCCCGCACCTTCATCGACCAGCTCGCGGGATCGTGGGGAATGGCTTCGAGCTTCGAATAGACCGAGAGCACCGCGCCCGCGCCCTTCTCTCCCCACTTGGGCACGCCGGGGATCCCATCCGCCGCGTCGCCGACGAGCGCGAGGTAGTCGGGGATGGACGACGGCTTCACCCCGAATTTGGTCTCGATGCCCGCCTCGTCGAACGTCAGATCGCGCCTTCGATCACGGAGCACCACCCGATCGCCCCGCACGCACTGGCCGAGATCCTTGTCGGGCGAGCAGATCCACACGCGCTCCACCGCATCGCGGTGGGTGGCGGCCAGCGTCGCGAGCGCGTCGTCGGCCTCAAAATCGATCATGCGCAGTACCGAGAAGCCCAACGCCTCGGCCATGCGCTCGACCAGGGGGAACTGATCCTTCAGCGCGGCCTCGATCCCATCGCCGGTCTTGTATCCGTCGAAGAGCCGGTTGCGGAACGACTCGATCACCGTGTCGAAGGCCACGGCGACGTGGGTGGCCTTCTCGCGGGTCACCAAGGCCAAGAGCGTGCGCGCGACGCCGAGCGTGCCGCCGATCTCCATCCCGTCGCGCCCCGTCGCCGGCGGCGCGCCGTAGTAGGAACGGAAGAGCTCGTAGGTCCCATCGACGAGGTGCAGATCCATCGGGCCCGAGTCGAGCACCGATCCGCGCCGAGGTCGAGACCTCCGCGGCCTTGGCTGCCTCAGTAGCCGGACGGCTCAGTAGCGGTACTGATAGTGGACTTCGAAGCGCGCACTGCTGAACGGCGGCACGCGCGCGGATCGAACGGCGCGCGCGATGCACGAGCCGACAGGCGTCCCGGCGAAGCGTCCCGAGACGGTCGCGGTGGTGACCCGACCCGAGCTCACGGCGATCACGACCACCTCGGCCAAGCCGTGCTCGTCACCAAAGCAGGCCTGGACCTGCGGGCGAACACCCTCGAGCGCATCGCGTACCGCGTCACGATCAGGCGACTCAGGGACCGGGCCCGTAGGGGCAGGCGCGCGCGTGCCCGAACTAGAGGAGCCCGAACCAGCAGAGCCGCCGCCCGAACCGGCAGAGCCGCCGCTGGGACCCGTAGAGCCACTGGCGTCGCCCCCACTCGGAGCACCGCTCGGGATGCCGCGGGCGGCGCGGCCTGTACCGCTGCTGGCGCTCGATGCGGTGCCGCCCAGTGGCGTACCCGTGCTCGCGCTCGCTACACCGCCGCCGCCGCTTCCGACCGCGCTGCGAGGCGCCTCGACGCGAGACCGTTCAGCGCGACGCATCGGCGCATAGTCGTCACGCGCGAGTCCGTCGTCGGCGAGCATGGCGGACTCGGCCTCGGCAAGGTCGAACGCTGCGCTCGCCGTGGTGGTGGGAGCCACTTCGGGTGCGGGCGCGACGGTAGTCGGCGGCGCGGACGGCGTCGTAGGCGCAGCAGCGGGCGCACTCTCGGCGAGCCCGCCTCGCATGCCGTTCCCTTCGTCGCCTTCGCTGTCCTCCGATGGCGCGAGGGTCGCGGTCGCGCTCATCGGCTCGTCCACGCGGCTATCGCCACCGCCGAAGAACGTCATCCCGCCCGCGACGGCGAGGCCGACTACGGCGGCCGCGGCCAGCATCGGCCACCAGCTGCCGCCCTTGGGCTCGTCCTTGTCGCGAGCGATGCGGACCGACGAGAGATCGGCGAAGGGCGGCAGCGGCGCGATGGGCGCAGGCATGGGGATCGAGAAGCGCTCGTCGGTCGCCTCGCCCAGCGCGATCGCGGGCGGCGGCTTGCTCTTGCGCTTCTTCTTGGCGGAAGGAGGCGCAGGAGGACGCGGCGGGGGCGCCGCCGTACTGGAAGGCGCCGCAGCGCTGGGCGGAATCGAGATCGCCTCCGGCGGAATCGAGATCGCCTCCGGCGGAATCGAGATCGCCTCCGGCGGAATCGAGATCGCCTCCGGCGGAATCGACGGCGTAGCAACCAGCTCGAGCTCGCCGCTCGTGATCACCGGGAGGTCGTCCGTCGTCCGCGCGTCTGCCGTGGGCTTCGTCGGCTCAGCCGCATCGGCCTTGGGAAGATCGGGAGCGGTGGGCTCGACCTTCGCGGGCTCCGCCTTCGCGGGGACCTCGTCGCTCTCGTTCTCGGCGGCCTTGGCCTCGGCTATCTTCTTGGCCAGCGGGCTCAGCGCAGCGACGGGCTTGCCCGCCAACGGCTTGGACACCAGCGGCTTGGACACCAGCGCATCGGGCTTGCTAGCGGCGAGCGGCTTGAGTGGCGAGAGGGGACTGCGAGGCGGAGGCACCGCGTTGGCCTTACCCGCCATCGGCATGCCCACGAGCGTGCCCTTCTTCGCACCAGCCAGCACCGCGCTCGGCAGCACCGCACTCGGCAGCACTGCGCTCGGCAGCGCCGCGCTCGGCAGCACCGCGCTCGGCAGC
>Ga0105047_10004492_pt1 | contig 24252 bp, 17 predicted proteins | sample MAT04_FD_78384 | JGI IMG/M metagenome (GOLD analysis project Ga0105047, IMG submission 78384) | Freshwater microbial communities from Lake Fryxell liftoff mats and glacier meltwater in Antarctica - MAT-04 (megahit assembly) | ecosystem: Environmental > Aquatic > Freshwater > Ice > Liftoff...
CCATCTCGATCATTGGTGCCAGCGTCTTCGTCATCGGACTGCTCGTCGTGCCGTTGGGGTCGCGCCACGCCGTGCCCGACCTGGTCGAGATCGAGGTGCGCGGCACCGCCGACGGGTCGTCGAGCGTTGCGCTGCGGTGGGCGCCGGTCGATGGCGATGCCACCTACCGGGTGAGCTGGACCGGTGGAGCGGGTACCGAGCCCCAGGTCGTGCCGATCGACGGTCCCGCCACCAACGCGACGGCGGAGGTGCCCGAGACGGAGACCCGAGTGGACCTGCAGGTCTGCGTCGTCGGAACTGGGACATGCTCCTCGGCATCGGTCGACCTGGCTCGGCCGGTCATGGAGGTACGGCCGACAGCGTATGTCGGGGACCACGCCGGCGCCGTGGTGGCCACCTGGACCTGGCCCGGCGACGCCTCTCAGGTCCCGAGCTATGAGTTCCGCCGCACCGATGCGAGCGGGGGTGGATGGATCACCGTCGACGGCCCCGACGATCCCCGTGGCGATCTCTCCAACGGCGATGCCTTGGAGTTCGCCTTCACCGGCCTCGACGCGGGCAGCTACGCATTCGGGGTGGTCGCCGTGCAGCGCGCCCGCGGGCCGCGCATCGTATCGGTGGCCGAGGTGCACGACGTGTCGACCCTCAACGATCCAGGCCTGGCCAGCCTCCACGCCGGCGCGGCGCTGCCGACCCTCGAGCCGTTGCCCGAACCGGTGGGCCGGCGAGTCGACGTCTACCCGCCGGGCAGCGGGACCCCTTTCACCGAGGTGCAGGCTGCGCTCGACTCGTTCCCGAAGGACCCCACAGCTGACCGGCCGGGGCTCGTGGTCATCCACGGTGGCACGTATCGCGATCAGCAGTTCACGGTGCAGCGACCGAACATGGTGGTGCAGGCCGCACCCGGCGAGGTGCCCGTGTTCGACGCCTTGGCCAGCATCGACGACCGCTGCGGATGGAGCCCGGTGCGAGGCACCGATACGTGGTACTGCGACGATCTCAACACGACCTCGTCCACGTCGACCCAGCGCCGGTCGAGTCCTTGGGCGCCGATCGCCAACCAGACCACCGCCGAACATCCCGAGGCCGATGATCCCGAGCAGCTGTTCGTTGGTGGCGACGCCATGGAGCAGGTCGACGCGACGCGGTTCTCGGGCGACCGTGACTGGTACGACCGGCTCCTGCCGGGAGAATTCCTGGCCGAGGAGGGCCCGTCAGCGCGCGTGTACGCCAACTTCGGAGCCGGTATCGACCCCTCCGACCTCGGTGACGACATCAGGTGGTCCTTTGTCCAGCGGGCCGCCAAGGTCTTGCCAACGGGCACCGGCGCCCGCCTCGTGGGGCTCAGCTTCGATCACTACTCGAACTACCACCTCGATGCCTTCGGTGCGGTCACCGTGGTGGCCGACGATGTGATGCTGACCGACGTGTCGATCACCGGTGCATCGGCCGCGGGCTTCTTCGCCGGCGGCTACAACAGCGAGCTGACCGGACCGATCAATGGCCTGGCGCTGACCCGCGTCGATGCTTCGGGCAATGGGGGAGCCGGCGCCGCCGTGGGTGATGCGGGCGCCGGCAGCGAGAGCCCGCCGTGGGGCTCTGACGAGAACGACGTGATCGTGCAGAATTCCCGTTTCGACGACAACAATCGGTCGCGGTACGACTACCAGTACTGCCCCTCGCGGCCCGGCGGGCCGGCGGGGGGCAACTGTGTGCTCGCAGGCTTCAAGCTGGTTCGGATCGACAGGGCCCGCATCGCCTACAACAGCTTTCGCGACAACGCGTCCCACGGCCTGTGGGCTGACCTGTTCTGCCAGGGCTTCGACATCTCCAACAACTTCGTGGGGGGCAATGAGCTGGCGGGGATCTTCTCCGAGGTCTCGGCGGGAGCGACCATCGACAACAACGTTGTCGTGGGCAATGTGGCGTCGCATCTCAACCGGGACGTCAACCCGTCGGACGGTCCGCTGGGATGGGCGGGCGCCATCAAGGTCACGGGCGGCGCCGACCTGGCAGAACCCGGAGCGGAGACTGTCATCGAGCACAACACGCTCGTCGCCAACGGTGGTGCCCATATAGCCCTGGGCTATGATCTGCGACGCGTGGCGGGCGCACCAGCGTGGCACGCCGGTGACCCGAACGTCCTGTACCGCCACAACCTGTTCGTCGAGGGATCTCCTGGCGGTGGAGCCGGCACAGACGCTACCGACCGGTACGTGCTCGCGACCCTCGGCGGTTCGAAGCCGCTGCCGATCAGCTGGATGGGCGGTAACGCCTCGGTCGGGAATGCCTACTTCCAGGCCAACGCCGATCCGGTGGGAACGAACCGCTACGACTGGTCGGGCGACCGCACGATCGGGTCCATCGACGAGTTCCAGGAGGTCGTCGGAATCGCCACCGGCGATGTCGACCAGGTACGCACGCCGGAGCCGGGAACGCCGTACGACCCCCTCACAGTGTTCGTCGACCCGGGCATGGGCAATTTTCGGATCAGTGGAGCCGTGGGGCCCACGTGGACCATGATCGAACCACCGGGCGTCACCTATCCCTGAGGGTCCGAAGCGCCGACTGCCTTTCCCCTCCGTCAAGCAGCCGGGCGGTGGACCACCGGAGTCGTGACCCCACGAAACCATTTTCGCCACGCAGGCCGCGTGGCGGGGTGCCAACGCGCCCGCTACCAGCGCATCTACGCAAGGCGGATCCATGTCGATCACTGTTCCCGGGCCTCACCAGCGGTCGACCTTCCACCGCACGGGTTGGCTCAGCGTGGCGACATCGGTGGTCGCTTCCGTGGCGCTCGTGGCTGTGCTGGTCCCCGGGTTCATCGTGCTCGACGCTGCGTCGGTCGCCGCCCAGGCCAACCCTGATGTGCTGCCGGCCGTCGACCTTGGCACCCTCAATCCCGAGCCGCTCGCCCAATGGGGCGTCGTGGGGGTGGGTGCCAGCAACAACGCGGCGAAGGCGTTGGTCTGGGACTTCCTCGAGATCGGCAACCGCATCTATGTGGCGGGGATGTTCACGGGGGTGCAGAAGGACCAGGCATCGGCACCCATTGCGCAGCCCTACATTGCGGCGTTCTACCGCGAAACCGGCGTGTTCATAGCGAGCTTCGCCCCCAAGCTCGACCGTGCCGTGTACGCGCTGGCCAAGTCGCCGGACGGCAAGCTGCTCGCCGGCGGTGAGTTCACGTCGGTCAATGGTGTCGCCCGAACGGGCCTGGTGAAGCTCGACCCCAACACCGGCCAGACCGTGGGGGCCGACGCCATCGCCGTCGCTGAGACCACCGTCTTTGTCGCCGTCGCTGAGACCACCGTCGCCCCGGTGGCGCTCACTCCCGCACAGGCTGCCCCCGCCGGTGCCGTAACGCCTCCGATTGCGCTCGCCCCCGCTGACATCGGGTTGCCTGCCGAGCCGTTGCGCAACTCCATCGAGGAGCCGATCAGTCTCGACGAGACCGGCCTATTGGCCTGCGCCAACGACCAGCTCGCCCTCATCGAACACGAGCAGGGCGACCGCTCCAAGGTTGCCGGGTACCTCCAGATCGCCGTCAAGCGCGCCGAGGTCAGCGCCGTGTCGGACATCAAAGCGTCGGCGTCGAAGCTGCGCGGCGCGATGGCCAGCCTCGACCCGGTGCCGCCGATGGAGGCGTTCCTCGAGCTTTGCTATCGCCACGGGTTCGAGTACTGACCAGCGGCTTCGGAGACTGGGTCTGGTCCGAAAAGTGCCGGGTTGACACGTGGAGACCCGTCACAGATCGTAATGCCTCGAATGCCGTATGAATCACATGATGATGTTTCATGCGTACACCAGCGAATGAACCGTTAGGCGGACACATGAAGAACCCTGCCCACCTCCCCATGGAGCCGACCGCCGTACCGCAGCCCGAATGGGGCCGATCAGCGATGTCGATGGTTGCTTCGTTGGCGCTGGTCGCCAGTCTGTTCGGCGTCCTCGCCGTGGTCGCCGCGCCCTCGGCCTCGGCAGCACCACCGCAGCTCGGTCAGCCCGACGTCCTCCCCGCAGTCGACCTCAACTCGCTCAACCCCACTCCCATCAAGCAATGGGGCGTGGTCGACCCGGGCAACAACACCGCGCTCACGTACAGCACCCGCTCCAAGGTGTGGGACTTCCTCGAGATCGGCAACCGTATCTACGTCGCCGGCGCTTTCGTGGGCGCCCAGAAGGATGGGGTGGCGGGTACCCCGATCACCCCGCAGGCGTACCTAGCGGCCTTCGACCGTGATTCCGGCGAGTTCATCGCCAGCTTCACCCCGCAGCTCAACCGCGCCGTCTACGCGCTAGCCAAGGCCCCCGACGGCAACCTGCTCGTCGGTGGCGAGTTCACCACCGTCAATGGCGCAGCCCGCACCGGCCTGGTGAAGCTCAACCCCACCACCGGCGCGACGGTGGCCAACTTCACGGCGTCAATCGGCGCCACCGACCGGCCGATGGTCCGCGACATCGTGTCCGTGGGATCCCAGATCTACGTCGCCGGGCAGATCTCGCGCATCAAGATCAACGGCGTCGACCAGCCCTTCGTCTTCAACGCGGCACGGCTGAGCGGCACGACCGGAGCGTTCGATACCACCTGGCGACCCCGCTTCAACACCGGTGGCGTCTGGCAGCTCGCCATCGACCAGACCCGCGGCCGCGTGCACGCAGTGGGCTACTTTCAGGCCGTCAACGAGCAGCCCAACACCCGGCGCTTCGGCACGGTCACGCTGGCAACGGGAGCGTCGGTCGGTGGACTGGCGGCCTTCACGTTCAACGCGCCCGGCCAGCAGGAAGACATGGTCGCGGTCGTTTACGCCGATAACAAGATCTTTGTCGGTGGGGCACAACACATCGTCGAGGTCCTCAACGCCGACAACAACACGCTCATCGGTTACCAGACCGCTGGCATGTCGAACAACGGCTTCTACCCCGACGGGTACGGCGGAGGCGGCGATTTCCAGACCCTCGAGGTCACGGCGGACGGCCAGGTCATCGGCGGCTGTCACTGCTATGGACCTCAGCCCGACCGCGTCCAGATCGGCGAGTTCCACACCTACAGCAGCTTCAGTAATCAGCGCACCAACAACCGGTTCGCCATCCCGTTCAGCTCGGCCAGTGGTGCCGTCACCAGCGGGTTCATCCCCGGACTGGCCCGCGCCTCGGTCGGCACCTACGCCATCTTCGTTGATTCGAAGGGCTGTTACTACGTGGGGGGCGACTACATCCGCTCCTCGGCCGGCGCCTCGGTCGGCGGGTTCGGACGCTTCTGTAGCGACGTGACCGCCCCCACCGGCGTCACGACCACCTCGTCCAACGGTGCAGCGACGGTCCGCTGGACCGCAGCCGCCAGCCAGCTGCCGATCAAGTACTACAGCGTGTACGTCGATGGGGTCCGGAAGGGCGATCTCACCAACCTGGCATCGCTCAGCTACGGCCTCGGCTCCTATCCGGTCGGCTCGACCCACACCGTGTCGATCGAGGCGGTCGACGTGACCCTGCGCCGTTCCGCCCGCTCCTCGGTCACCTTCACGGTCGCGGCCGGTGACACCACCCCGCCGTCGGTGCCCACCAACCTCACGGTGAGGGCATCGGGAACCAGTGCCCTTCTCACCTGGGGGGCCTCCACTGACAACGCTGGTGGTGTGGGCATGAGCGCCTACCTCATTGTTCGAGGTGGAAGCTCGGTGGGCAGGGTCGCCGCGGGTGTCACTACCTTCACCGACGCCGGGCTCACCAAGGGCACGACGTACAGCTACCAGCTGATCGCCGTCGACAAGCGGAATAACTGGTCGGCGAGGACCGCAGCCGTGAAGGTCACCATCGGCGCTTCGATCGATACGATCGCCCCGTCGGTGCCCACCGCCTTCAATGCCGTGATCAGCGGAACGTCGGTCACGCTCACCTGGGGGGCATCGACCGACAACGCCGGGGGCGTGGGCCTCAACGGCTACATGATCCATCGCGACTTCGTGTACCAGGGCCCCATCAAGACGACGACTTCGTTCACCGACACCGGGCTCGTTCGGGGCAGGACCTACCGCTACGTCGTTCGAGCCGTCGACAAGAACGGCAACCAATCGGCCAAGACCACCGCTCTCACCGTGACCATCCCGTGATGAACCATCAACTCGACAACGCTCCCAACCACTCCTCGAAGCGAGACCTCATGACCCACCAGACCACGACCAACCCCGGCCCCCGGCGCAACCGGTTCACCCACACGGCCCTTGCCGCTGCCACCGTTGCTTTGGCGATGGCGGCGGGATGCTCGGCCGAGAAGACCTCGGCCCAGGAGGCCCCGGCGGCAGCTGTCGGTGCTGTCGCCACTCCGACCCCCGTCAACCCCGACGCCGTGGTGGCGGGCGTCGCTGCCACGGCCGAAACCGTCCCGGTTGATACCGACCCCAACGACCTGACCCCGGCCGATGTCGGTGTGCCGGACGAGCCCGCGCTCAACACGCTCGACGAGCCGATCACGCTCGACGAGACCGGGGTCCTCGCCTGCGCCAACAACCAGGTGGCCTGGGTGGCGCAGCAGGAGGGCCAGGGCGACGTCGTGGTCGACAAGCTCGAACTCGCCGCCGAGCGGGCCGAGATCAGCGCCGTCGCCTCGGTGAGGTCGTCCACCAAGAGCCTCCGGGCGGCGGCCAAATCCTCCACCCCGATGCCCGAGATCGAGCGCTTCCTGAAGGTCTGTACCGATCGCGGATTCGAGTACTGACAGCGGTCCGGACCGGTGCCGGCCTCGCCGACCCGGGGTTGAAAGCCGGTCCGAAACCGTCACTGCACCTGTTCTGGATCATCTGGATCTGCGTCTTGCTGGTCGGCAGGCCTGGTTCGAAACGACCGATCGCGCCGAATTTCTCAGTTGACGTTTGTTGCCTGTCGATAGAACGTGTGTTACATGAAAGTGTGTGTCGACCCCTGTTGACCACGGCGGATCCGTAAGGCGGAAGCAATGACCAGCAGTATCCGGGTGGCCCCCGAGGCCTCCTCTTCATGGCGGCGGCCCGGTTGGACCCGCTCCACGGTGTCCATCTTCGGCGTGCTCGCACTCCTCGTGACGGTCGTCATCGCAGTATCGGCCTCGCGAGAGGAAACAGCATCTGCCGCGCCCCCCGTCGTGGGTGAGCCCGGGGTGCTGCCGGCAGTCGATCTCGATTCGCTCAACCCCGACCCCATCAAGCAGTGGGGTGTGGTCGGTACCGGCAACAGCTTCACCGCCGCCAAGTCGCAGGTGTGGGACTTCCAGGAGATCGGCAACCGCATCTACGTGGCCGGCATCTTCACCGGTGCTCAGCGCAACGGCGACGATCCCACCTCGCAGGTCATTCCCCAGTCCTACCTCGCCGCCTTCGACCGTGACTCGGGTGCATTCATCCCCACCTTCAACCCGCAGCTCAACCGCGCCGTGTACGCCCTCGAAACTGCGGCGGACGGCAACCTGCTCGTCGGCGGAGAGTTCACCAGCGTCAACGGTGTGAATCGCACCGGCCTGGTCAAGCTCGATCCCACCACTGGCGCCACCGTCGGCAACTTCGTCAGCCAGATCACGGCCAGTAACAACCCGATGGTGCGTGACATCCTGCGGGTCGGGTCCCAGATCTACGTGGCCGGCCAGATCTCCAACATCGTCGTGAACAACACCGCCAGCTGGGCCTGGAACGCCGTGCGCCTCGACTCCAACACCGGAGCGTTCGACTCGTCGTGGGTGCCGAAGTTCATGGGTGGCATCTGGCAGGTTGCCGTCGACCCATCCCGCAACCAGGTGCACGCCGCCGGCTTCTTCACCTCGGTCGACGGCCAGCCCGGAACCAAGCACTTCGCCACCGTTACCTCGGGTACCGGCGCCTACATCCCCGGCTTTGCTCCCTTCCAGGTCAACGCCCCTGGCGGCCAGGAAGACACAGTGGCGGTCGTATACGCCGACAACAAGGTGTACGTCGGTGGTGCCCAGCACGTCATCCAGGTCCTCGACGCCAACACCCACAACCGCATCGGTTATCAGACGACGGGAATCGCCTGCAACACGTTCTCGGCGAGTTGCGGATTCACCGGCGGCGGCGACTTCCAGACGATGGAGGTGTCGGCTGGCGGAAAGATCCTCGGTGGCTGCCACTGCTATGCCGTGCGCAGCGCGTACAGCAGCTTCAGCGGCCAGCGCACCGACAACCGGTACGCCATCTCGTACAACACCTCTGACGGCCACGTCACGAGCCCGTTCGTTCCCGGTCTCAAGCGGCGCTCGGTCGGTACCTACGCCCTCTTCGTCGACTCGAAGGGTTGCTACTACGTGGGTGGCGACTACAGCCGCCAGGCCGACGGCGAATGGTTGGGCGGCTTCGGCCGGTTCTGCCGCACGGTGCAGCCACCGGCATCGTTGACGGCCACGTCCACCGCCGCCAGCGCCCGCCTCAACTGGCAGACCCCCGACACCCACCTTCCCGTCTCCCATTACAAGGTGTACCGCGATGGCACCTTCGTCGGTGACACCACTGGCCTCACCTTCGGTGTCGGCAACCTTGCGGCCGGATCGTCGCCGGTCTTCACGGTCCGCACCGTCGATGTCGCCGGTCGGCTGTCGGCGCCAGCGACTGCTACCACGGTCATTGCGGGCCCCGACACCGTTGCGCCGACCATTCCTGGGGCCGTCACCGGCACCTCGCCGAGCGCCGGTACGGTCAACCTGAGCTGGGGTGAATCCACGGACCTTCCCGCCCAGGGTGCCATCGGCCTCAGCGGATACATGGTGCACCGTGACTACAACTTCGTGAGGCTGGTCCCGGCCGGCACCACCACCTTCACCGACGCGGGTCTCGCCGACGGGTCGTACCGCTATGAGATCCGTGCTGTCGACAAGTCGAACAACATCTCGGCACCGGCGCCGGCGATCAACGTGGTGGTCGGCGCGGTTGCGCCGGTGGTCGACAACCTCGCACCAACTGTGCCGTCGAACCCTGCTGGTTCGTCGGCGGGGCCGAACAACGCCACGCTCACCTGGGGTGCGTCGGTCGACCTGCCGGAGACGGGCGGTGTCGGCGTGAGCGCCTATCTCATCCACCGTGACTACAACTACCTCGGCAAGGTGCCGGCCGGTACGACCACCTTCACCGATACCAACGTGACCGACGGCCCCCACCGCTACGAGATCCGCGCCGTCGACAGGGGCAACCGAATCTCCGCTCCGTCGACGCCGGTCAACGTCGTGGTGGGCACCCCTGTTCCGGTCGACACCCTGGCGCCCGAGGTCCCGGCCAACTTGGCGGCCACCTCCCCGGCGGCCGGTACGGTGAGCCTCACCTGGAACGCCTCGACCGACCTCCCCAACCCGGGGGGCGTCGGGCTCAGCGGCTACCTGATCCACCGAGACTGGATCTATCTCAGACTGATCCCGGCCGGTACCACGACGTTCGAAGACATCGGCGTCACCCCCGGCCGGCACCGATACGAGGTGCGGGCCGTCGACAGGGGCAACCGAATCTCCGCACCCTCGGTCGCCGTCAACATCGTCGTTCCGTAGGTAGCTCCTCTTACCGACCGACTTCCCCACACCTGAGAGAACTTCCCCCCATGCACAACTTCCCCCCAACCCCGAATCGTCGTCCGCGGCATCGGCTTCGACTGGTGGCGCTCGCCGCCCTGAGCGTGTCGGCCCTCATCGTCGGCGCCGGCTGCTCTGACGACGGCACCGAATCTGCGGACGCCACCGACGCGACCACCACAACGGTGGGCGACGGCGCCTCCACCACCGTTGCGGTCGATGGAGCCGCCGACGAGTTGGTGCCCGATGCTGGCACCGAGACCACCGGCGTGCCCGCGGAAGGGGTCGAGGGCGCCGACGGTGCCCCGTCCACCACGACGCCCGGCGGTTCGCCGCTGGTCACCACCACGATCGACACCTCCCCCTCCACAACGGTGAAGGTCACCGCACCCAGCACCTCGCTGCTCAAGGCATCGTCGGGGCTCGGGAAGAACCTCGCCAAGAACTCCCAGGGCAAAGACGTCAGCCTTGACGAGACCGCCCTGCTGGCCTGTGCCCAGAACCAGATTGCCTGGGTCGAGTTGCAGCGCGGCGGTCGCAACGAGGCCGCCGAGGCGCTCGAGGTGGCCGCCGAACGCGCCAGGGCGAGTGCTGTGGCCGCGGTCAAGAACAGCGCCGAGGCGCTGAGCGGCGCGGCGACGAGCATGTCGCCCAGGGCCGAGGTCGACAAGTTCCTCAAGCTCTGCACCGACAACGGCTTCGAGTACTGATGGCGCCATCGACCGCAACCCCGGGACGCCTGGCGAACTACCGCCGTGGGGTCGAGGTCCTCTCCGCTCACCAGAAGAGCCGTCGGGGGGCACCGCCTTACTCCCTGCTCATCAACCGACCCCTCGGGCGACGCATCGCGGCGTGGGCCCACGTTTTCGGCCTGACACCCAATACGGTGTCCATCCTCAGCGCCATCTGCACCGCCGTAGGCCTCGTGCTCATGGCCACCCTGTCGCCCTCGATCGCCGCCGCCATCGCCATCGTCGTGACGCTGCTCGGCGGCTATGCGGTCGACTCGGCCGACGGTCAGCTCGCCCGCCTCACGTCGGGTGGATCGATGGCAGGGGAGTGGCTCGACCACTCGCTCGACATGGTCAAGATGTCGTCGTTTCACGCCGTCATCCTCATCTCGGCGTTCCGCTTCGACCGCGACCTGGGCGACTGGCCACTGTTGACCGCCATCGCCTTCGGCATCATTGCGGTGACGTCGTTCTTCGTGTTCATCCTCACGGATCAGCTGCGCCGCCAATCGGGTGGCAAAGGGCCCGAGCGTTCGCAGTCGATCCTGTTCATGGTGGCCGGAGCACCCACCGATTACGGCGTGCAGTGTCTGTGGCTGTTGACGCGACCATGGCCAAAGGTGTTCTTCGGCGGCTACGCGCTGCTCGCAGTGGCCAACCTGGGCTATCTGGCCATCGGTGCGGTGTCGCGCTTCGGTCAGCTCAAGACGCTCGACTCGCAACTGGCGGCAGCAAAAGTGGGCACTGCTTCATGACGGTGGTCGGCTATGTGCCGGGTGCCTACGACGTCTTTCACGTCGGTCACCTGCGCATCCTCGAGCGGTCGCGCCGGCGCTGTGATCGTCTCGTCGTCGGTGTGGTGGGCGACGAACTCGCGGCCACTGGCCGCAGCGAGGGGCCGGCGGTGACGCTGGCCGAGCGAATGGCGATGGTCGCCGCGATCCCGTGGGTGGACGAGGTGGTCGAGGACATCTCGGCCGACAAGGCGATCGCCTGGCAGCGGGTGGGCTTCGACGTCCTGTTCAAGGGCGACGACTGGCGGGGCACACCCAAGGGTGACCGCCTCGAGGCGGCCATGGCCTCGGTCGGTGCCCGGGTGATGTACCTGCCGTACACCCGTGAGGTGTCGAGCACCCTGTTGCGCTCGGGTCTGGGCTGACCGGTCGGGAGATTTCCCTGTGAGGTCGTGGCCCCCGGCCCATTGCTGATCCATCTCGCTCTCTCCAACGTCGCGTTGGCGGACACGGTCGTGTCCGGCAGCGACACGGAAGAGAACGATGAGCACTGCGATGTCCCCTCGCTTCGGCGGCGCCACGAACCGCTGGCAACACCGTCGGTCCACCTCCAAGCTGCTGGTGATGGGTCTCCTATCGGTTGCGGCGTCCTACGGCGCGGTGTCGGCCGGCCACCGTGCGGTGGTCGCTGCCGAAGCCCCAACGGTCGGTCAGCCTGGCGTGCTGCCCGCCGTCGATCTCGACGCGCTGAACCCCGATCCCATCAAGCAGTGGGGCGTGGTCGGCATCGGCACCACGTCAAGCGCGGCCAAGCCCCAGGTGTGGGACTTCGCCGAGATCGGCAACCGCATCTATGTCGCCGGCAACTTCACCGGGGTGCAGCGCAACGGTGACGACCGCTCCTCGCAGGTGTTCGACCAGCCCTACCTGGCGGCCTTCGACCGCGACTCCGGCGCGTGGATCGCGAGCTTCGCGCCTCGCTTCGACCGCACGGTGTACTCGTTGGCGGTCGCCCCCAACGGGAAGCTTTTGGTGGGGGGCGAGTTCACGTCGGTCAACGGTTCGGCCCGGACCGGGCTGGTGATGCTTGATCCCAGGACCGGCGCCACCGACGCAGCCTTCACGTCGCAGATCAGCGGACGGAACACCCCGATGGTGCGCGACATCCTGCGCGACGGATCCCAGATCTACATCGCCGGCCAGTTCTCCAACGTGAGGCGCGGCGCCAACTCGTTCTGGGTGTGGAACACCGCCCGCATCAGCGGCACGACTGGGGCGGTCGACGGTTCCTGGGTGCCGAAGTTCGCCGGTGGCATCTGGCAGTTGGCTATCGATCCCGTGCGGGGTCGAGTCATCGCGGCCGGCTCGTTCACCTCGGTGAACGCTCAACCGGGGACCGCTCTGCTCGCCTCGGTGGCCCGGGGCAATGGTGGCTTCGTGCCCGGCCTGACGCCGTTCCTGCCGAACGATCCCGGGCAGACCAACACCATAGGCGTCGTCTATGCCAATGATCGCGTCTACGTCGGTGGCTCTCAGCACATGCTCCAGGTACTGAGCGCCACCAGCAACTCACGGATCGGCTACAACACGACCGGATTGTCCTGTGACAGCTTCTCGATCGATGACTGCTCGATCGAGGCCGGGGGTGACTTCCAGGTGGTGGAGGTGGCCGCCGGGGGAACGGTGCTCGCCGGGTGCCACTGCTTCGAGACCATCGATCCCGCCTCGGCGTTGAAGGCCATCACGCACTTCAGTACCTTCTCGGGCCAGCGCACCGACAACCGGGTGGCGATCGGGTATCACACGACCGACAGTCGGGTGGCGAGTGCCTTCGTGCCCGGCATCCGCGAGAACACCTACGGCACCTACGCACTCTTCGTGGATACCAAGGGCTGCTACTACGTCGGCGGCTACTACACCCGCCAGTCCGACGGTGACTGGCTGGGTGGGTTCGGGCGCTTCTGCGCAACGGTGCCAGCCCCCGCCTCGCTCGCCGCTGCTCCGTCGGCCGGCGGCGTGAAGTTCAGCTGGAAGGCGCCGTCGGGCCAGATCCCACCCAGCTATTACAAGGTGTATCGCAACGCGATGTTCGTGGGGGACACTGCGTCGACGAGCTTCGGCTTCACGGGGCTGGCCGCCGGATCGGTCCAGTCACTCTCGGTGCGCACCATGGACGTGGCCGGACGCCTCTCGTCGCCGGCCGTGGTCTCGACAACCATCGCCACCGGCGACACCCAGGCACCCACGGTGCCGACCAACGCCAGGGCCTCGGTCGCCGGCCGGTCCGTGACAATCACGTGGGGCGCATCAGTCGATCTGCCCCCTCAGGGAGCCTCCGGGCTGAGCGGCTACCTCGTGCACCGTGACTACGTCTTCATCAAGTTCGTCCCGGCGGGCGCCACGTCGTTCACCGACGCCGGAGTCGCCGCCGGGACCCACCGCTACGTGGTGCGGTCGGTCGACAAGAACAACCTGCAGTCGGCCAAGACCGCCCCGATCAACGTGAGCGTCAGGTGAGCGTCGAGTTCCTGCCCGATACCCGGGAGATCTCGAGCACTGCGCTGCGGCCCGGCCTGCTGTGCTGACCGGTGCTCACGAGGTCGACCGGGCCGGCGGTGGTGCGTTGGCGTTGTGCGCCGACCTCTCGTTGCAGTACGCCGACCCAGGCGCCGGTCAGCAGCAGCCACAGCGCCGACATGCCGATACCGGATCCGACGCCCTCCACCGTAAGGCCGTTGACCATCAGGGCGGTGAGTAGTCCGGCGAGCAGCGGGGCGTCGCGATGGCCCGCTTTGTAGAGGCGGCGGATCCCGATGCCGATGGCCACGACGAACGCCACCCACAGGCCGGCACCGATGAGGCCGCCGTCGACGGACACGTTGACGAAGGCATTGTGGGCGCCACCGAGGCCGACCCTGTCGAAGAAGATGCCCCGCGACGTGCTGAGCCCCCAGCCCGTGTAGGGGCGCTCCTTGACGAGGTCATAGGCGATGCCCCAGAGCTCGGTGCGGTTCGACACGGTGGCGAGGTTGGCGGCCGACTCGCCGCGGGCGAGGTAGGTGGCGACCGGCTTGATGAACCACACGGCCATCAGCCCGATGCCCATCGTGGCGAGCACGCCCACCGGCACCCGTTCGCGGCGGGGCAGGGTCAAGAAGCCGACCACGAAGAGTCCGGCGACCGCCGCCCCGATGGCGCCGCGGGTCTCGGTGCCCAGCAGCCCACCCAACATGGTGACGATGGAGATGAGGTAGAACGGCCGGGGCCAGTGGTCGAGCCCGAAGCGCAGCTCGTTACGGTTGGTCATGAGACCGGCGGCGAGCACCAGACCCAGGGCCAACATGGCTCCCGCCGTCACCGGGTGCATGTAGATCCAGCTGAAGCGTCCGGCCTGCAGGCGCGAGAACGGCACCCGGTAGTAGAGGCCGATGTAGACCGACGCGGTCACGAGGGCGACGAACCCGTGGGCCAGTTGCAGCATCTGGCGTCGGCTGGCTCGGGTGGCGATGGCGCTGGCGCAGATCACCGAGACGAGCAGCTGGGTGGCGCGGGCTGCGCCCAGTTGGGGATAGGCGCTCTGGGTCACCGAGAAGCACAGGGCCAAGGCGTAGCCCCGCATGAAGAAGTTGATGGCCGTGGGCCGCCGTAGTTGGGGTGGCGAGATGACGAAGAGCACCAGGTAGGCGGCGACGAAGGCGTACCCGCCGAGCTCGACGATGATCGCCGAGTCGACCGAGCCGCCGAGGGACTCCGACAACGGCCGCTGACGGAACTTGTACTCGGTGGCCAGGACCATGATGAGCGGCAGCACCGTGACCCACGCCGTCGGCCAGAGCCGGGGCATGGCGGTGGCCGGGCGGGCCAGGCTGCTGCGCCACAGCGGGCGCAACAGTGCTGCGACCCGGCGCGGCGCGCTCGTCAGGCGGGAGCGGGTGCCAGCACCGACGACGTCGGGGGACGAGTCCCGCAGCGAGTCGAACGAATCAGTCACCGTGGATGAAGACGAAGCCGATGGCCTCGCCGGTGAGGAAAGCGAGCTGGCGTCGGGAATCCTCGATGATCGGGCGCGAGGTGCCCCGCTCGATCATCACCACGATGCCGTCCACGACCTGGCCCAGCACGGAGGCACCGGCCGACACGAGCAGCGGCGGCCCGTCGATGAGGATGAGGTCGTAGTACTGCTTGAGCTCGCGCAGCGCCTCGGCCGTTTCGGTAGAACGGAACAGGGCCGGCGACTGGCCGGGGTCGCCGCCCGGGCCCATGAGGTACAACGATGACGCGGCGAGGCCCGCAGCCTTGCCGAAGGACAGGCGCACCGTGGCCTCATCCGCAGGCACGTCGCCGGCGATGAACTCGGCGAGGCCGGCGCTCGTCGGGAGCCCCAAGAGGTTGGACAGCGCTCGTCCGGTCTGGTCGCCGTCGATGAGCAGCACCCGTTTGCCGGCGCGGGCCGCCACGAGCGCCGTCTTGATGACGACGTCCTCATGGCGGGCGATGGCTTTGGCGGGTGTGAACAGCACGGTGTCGCCCTGCAGGACGGCATCGAGGTTGGAGGTGACCCGTTGGAACGTCGACTCGGGGGTACCCGTGAGGTCGATGGTCTCGCCTTGGAGGTAGCGGTGTTCGATCTCGCCGAGGAGCGGCAGCTCGAGCCAACCCGTGACCTCGTTGGGCGAGTCGGCAATGGGGTCGCGGTCGGCGCGGAACCAGGCGATCAGAACGGCGATGAGGAAGCCGATGATGCCGCCGAGGATGGAGTTGCGCAGCAACAGCTTGAGGCGGCTGTCCGATGGTGGGACCCGGGCGTAGTCATAGGACTCGGTGCCGTCGCCGAAGAGCGCTTTGGTGGTGCGAATGTCGGTGGCGCGCTTCTCGAGATCGTTGAGCCGGGTGGCGGTGGCCGAGGCCACGGCATTGTTGGTGACGTCGCCGCCGGGCGCGGTCTGGAGGTCTTCGAGCTTCTGCTTCTGAGCCTCCTGCTCGGGCGTCAGCGCGTCGAGCGCGGCCTGGGCCTTGGTGTCGGTCTGGGTTTTGGTGAGGTCGCGATAGACCTTCACGAGTGCGTCGACCGTGGCGATGGCGACCCGGGTGTCGTCGTAGGTGCAGCTGATGTCGAGCGAGCTGCCGCCTTCGTTGGACGCGACGCTGCAGCGGTTGCGGATGTCGCCGACCGAGCCGGCCTTCGGAACGGCCTTGGCGGTGCCGGCGAGCACCTCACCGGACGTGGCGAAGTCCTTGCGTTCGTTGAGGTAGCGGGCGAAGTCGACCACCGACGTGCCGTCGCGAAAGGTGGTGCTGCCGCGCGGGTCGGTGAGCACCAGGTGCCCCTCGGCGGTGTACGTCTTGGGCTGAAAGATCGTATAAACGGCGCCGAGGAGCAGACACGCAATGGTCAGGGCGGCGGTGAGTTGCCGATAGCGCAGGGTTGCATCGATGATGCCAGGCGCCTGCTGGGGCGGTGAAGGTTCGGAAGCGAACATGCAATTGTTATCGGTTCGGTACGTCGCAAGCTGAGCCGTGGCAGCGGATTGCCCGGATGCGACAGGGCGACGGTACCTGCGGCTGACGGGTGTTCTGCGTCGCCGGGTAGATTGACACTTCCCCCAGCACGGGGGGTTCCTCTGCAAGAAGGCCGACTCCCATGCACCCCGCCGGGCTCGCACTCAGCTCCTTCGATATGTTCCACGTCGGCCACCTGAGCGCGCTGCGCCAGGCGAGCGAGCTGACCGAACGGCTCGTCATTGCGGTGGCATCGGATGATCTGGTGATCGCCCGGTACGGACGCTCGGCCCGGGTCTCCCGGGACGAGCGGGTCGAGGTGCTCGGCGCCTTTCACCCCGAGGTGACGATCGAGGTCGTCGACACCGACTCGGCGTCATTGCTGTCGACCCGCTTCGGTCTCGACGTCGTTTTCGTCTGCGGCCCGGTGGCCGATCCGGTGGTCGCGTCGCCGTCGGGCCTCACGGTGGTGCCGCTGCGTTACGAGATGACCAGCAGCGCATCGTTGCTCAAGTCGCTCGAGAGCGACGTGTTGTGGCTGCCAGGTGTCGCTTGATGGAAGCCGCTCGTGGGGGACCGCAGCAGATTCCCCGCCCGCCCCAGGCCCGTCCGGGCGGCCCGCCGCCGTGGGCCCACTTGATCGACACCGACCCCGCCCTGAGGCTCACCGATGTGCGTCGGGCCTTCGACGACCTCTCGGTGGATCGCTCCATCACCGCGATGCTGCCCGACATCCGCCGCAGTGCGGTGGCGGTGATCCTGTCGGGAGGTGGTGAGCCCGACGCCTCCGGCGATGTCGGGGGTGGCCTGGAGCTGCTGCTCACCCGGCGGGCCTGGGGCATGCGCACCCACCGAGGCGAGGTCGCTTTCCCCGGAGGCGCCGAGGATCCCGGCGACGAATTTCCCATCGGCACGGCGCTGCGCGAGGCCACCGAGGAGGTCGGGCTCGATCGTGACACCGTCGAGGTGATCGGCGCGCTCGACCCGCTCACCACCTTTACGAGCGACCGGGTCGTCATCCCGGTGGTCGGGATGACGATGCGGCGACCGGCGATGGAGGCATCACCCGTCGAGGTCGATGCGGTCCTGCACGTGCCGCTCGCCGAGCTGTTGCACCCCGACTGCTATCACGAGGAGCAGTGGAGCTGGGGTGAGGATTTCGAGTTCCGCTCGGCGGCCGACCACCCCATGCACTTTTTCGATCTCCACGGTGACACCATCTGGGGGGCGACAGCAGCAATGGTGCACCAGCTCCTCACCGTTGTGCTCGTCGGGCGATAGCCTGATTGCCAGCAGACACGACTGGCTCCAGTCGATCGAGGAGGCCCCACGATGCCCACGCTGACGTTCGACGGCGAGACCCACGGCGAGATCGTCATCAAGGTCCGCCGCTGGCTGGCCTCACTCGAGAACGAGGATGACCCCAACATCAGCGCGGTCGAGGCGATCGAGCAGGGCGCCGAGCTCACCAAGGACGCCCTTCGCATCATTGCCTCGGCGGCCCCGGGACCGATCGCCCAGAGCGATCTGCTCAAAGGCCTCACCAACATGGGGTACAAGGCGACCGATGCCACCAAGGAGGCCCTGATCGGCGGGCTCGACTCCCTCGAGGAGGCCACGGGGGGCAGCGTCGTGCGCCAGGTGCAGAAGGCCGGTCGCCGGGCGGCCTACGAGATGAACTCGACCATTGCCCGCCAGCTGCTCAAGAGCCTTCGCGGCGGCTGATCGGCGACCGGCTCACACCTGGGCCACGAAGAAGGACCAGTCGATGGTGGCCTGTCCCGGCATCTCGACGTGCAGGGTGTGCCTCCCCGGCGTCAACGGCGACCGGGGAATGATCAGCACCGCGTTCGACGTGGCCAGGATGCTGCCGCCGGTGGAGCCGTAGACCGGATCGCTGGTCTGGTAGGTGTGGCGGGTGACGATGCACAGGTCGGGTGCGGTGACCATCGCGCCGTAGGGCAGGGTCATCGTGGCGTTGATGCCCGATGGCGGCGGGTCGGTGGGAAGCATCATGATCAGCGGCAACCCCGAACTGGAGTAACCGGGGCACGACTCGAGCGGGTTGGGTGACTCGCCGGTGAAGCGGGTGACTCGCACGACTGCGCCGTTGCCGGGGAACAGGATCGGTGCGGTCGGCGGAGTAGCGGGATAGCGCAAGCCGCGGATGACGTCGAGTCCGGCGGAGTAACCGAGCGCGCCGAACGCGGAACTCTCGAGATTCGGGCGCAGAATTCCGATGGCGTGGAAGGGGGCGGTCATCCATCCCTCGATCGCCGAGCGCTGGTCACTGCCGCCGCCGAGGTTCGACGACCCCCCTGCGGCGTCGCCGTCGGGGGTGTAGGCCTGCGACGCGGGGTTCTCGGTGTGGGCGCTCTGGTAGTTGCCCGTTCGATACGACGCGGGGGTGTCGCGTAGGTAGACGAGATGGCTGACGATCCCGGCGGACCAGCTCGGCTCCTCCACGACCGAGTCGACCCCCGACGTCCGACGGTAGTAGTTCATGGTGTTGAGCCAGTTCGCCGATGCTGGCAACGGGTCTGGCGGAGCGTCGGACAGCACCGTCACTGATCGGCAACCCAACAGCACGTTGGAGCCGGGTGTGTCGGCGCGGTTGATGGCGTGCACGCAGGCCGTGTGGGGGCCGGCGGGGAGACCGGTGATGGCGATGTCGAACCCAGCGGCTGCACTGGTGTTGAATGCCGCTGCGACGTCGGGACGGTCGCCCGAAGCGTTCACTGCACTCGACCAGCGGCTGTCCACCCACATATGAACGTCGATGGGGGCGCCGGCATCGGCGTCGCGGGCCCAACCTTTGGCGCTGATGGAGAACGGTGCAGCCTGCACCATCTCGAGCGTGCCGGTGGGGTCGGTGGCGGGTGTTGACGGTGTCGGCCCCGATGCCGTCGACGGTTCTGAGGCCACCGGCGGTTGCTGCCGGGTAGTGAGCTCGAGGTACTGGCCGATCGTCATCAGGCGGGTCCAACGCCGGTTCTTGCAGGCGAGCACGTGGGTCCGGTCACGGGCGAACCCGGCGGTGCAGCGCCGGCCCGCCGTGGCCGGGTCGCAGCCGGCGAGGCAGAGTGCGAGGAGCAGTGTGGCAATGGCGACGAGCGCGCCCCGCTCCGGGTGCTTCGATGATCGTGACAATGTTCCGCCCTCCCGTGTCCACGCGAGGATCTCAATCCGAGGCGCTCTCCGCAACGGTGCTGCAGCACGGGCGCGGCGAGCTCGATGAGGTTGGGTGGGGCGGCTGATTCGCGGCGACTAGGCTCCCGATCTTTCTTGACGACCCCTGCGCCTTCTCGCCGGGTCGAGAGGTGGACTGATGGCCCAGATTGAGATCGGACTCGGAAAGACCGCCCGACGCGGGTACGGCCTCGAAGAGGTGTCGATCGTGCCGAGCCGTCGTACTCGCGACGCCGATGAGGTCGATACGTCGTGGCAGCTCGATGCGTTCCTGTTCGAGGTTCCCCTGGTCACCGTCGGCGCACCCGAGATCGAGGGGGGCCTGTCGGTGGTCGACGCCGCCCACTTCCAGCTGCCCGATGGCAGTTTCGACGCCGAGGCGCTCGCCACGACCATCGGTGCCATCAACGAGACCGGTGCCGTGTCGGCGGTGTCGGTGCGGCCCCAGCGCGCCGAGCACCTCATCTCGGCCCTCGGTCGCATCGAGCTCGACCTGCTGATGATCCGCGGTCGGGTCGTGTCCGCCGAGCACGTGTCGCAGTCCCGCGAACCGCTCAACCTGAAGCGCACGGTGCGCCAGCTCGAGGTGCCGGTGATCGTTGGCTCCTGCTCCAGTTATCAGGCCGCCCTGCACCTCATGCGCACCGGCGCCGCCGGCGTGATCGTCGGGAGCGATCCGGCCAGCCAGGGTGTGGGCGTGCCGCTCGCCACCGCCATTGCCGATGCTCGTGCCGCCCGTATGCGCCACCTCGACGAGACCGGGGTCTACGTGCATCTCATCGCCTCGGTTCCCGTGCGCTCGGGTGGCGATGTCGCGAAGGCGATCGTGTGTGGTGCCGACGCCGTGCTCATCGAATCCACCCAGGGCCAAGCCAGCATCGAACGGCCCCCGGCGACCGATGGCCCCGTTGCGACGGTCATCGGCGACCTGCGTCGTTCGATGGCCACCTGCGGTTACGAGTCGGTCAAAGAGTTCCAGTCGGCCGATCTGGTGGTGATCGCATGACCGAGCCCATCGAGCAGGCAATCGAGCGCACCACCGAGACGGTGCTCGTCATCGACTTCGGGGCCCAGTACGCCCAGCTGATCGCCCGGCGCATCCGCGAAGCGCACGTCTATTCCGAGATCGTTCCCCACACCATCACCGCCGCGGAGATCGCCGAGCGCAAGCCGGCGGCGCTCGTGCTGTCGGGCGGGCCGAAGTCGGTCAACGTCGAGGGCGCGCCGGTCATGGACCCGGGGGTCTACGACCTCGGCATCCCCATGTTGGGCATCTGCTACGGAGCCCAACTCATTGCTCGCCAGCTCGGCGGCGTGGTGGCCAGCACCGGCAGCGGCGAGTACGGCCGCACCGATCTCACGGTCACTGCGAGTGAGGTGCTCTTCGACGAGGGCGAGGTCCACCAGTCGGTGTGGATGAGCCACTTCGATGCCATCTCCGAGGCGCCCGAAGGGTTCGTCGTCACGGCAACCTCGCCCGGTGCCACGGTGGCGGCGCTGGAGAACCGCGAGCGGCGGATCTATGGCGTGCAGTACCACCCCGAGGTGGCCCACACCCCCCGTGGGCAGGCCGTCATGGAGCGGTTCCTGTACGACGCTGCGGGTTGCGAACCCGATTGGACCATGGACAACTTCATCGACGTCGCCGTCGAGAAGATCCAGTCTCAGGTGGGCACAGGGCGGGTCATCTGTGCCCTTTCCGGCGGCGTCGATTCCGCCGTGGCCGCAGCGCTGGTGCACAAGGCGATCGGCGATCAGCTCACGTGTGTCTTCGTCGACACCGGGCTGATGCGCAAGAACGAGGGCGACCAGGTGGTCGAAACCTTCGGTCGCCATCAGGGCATCGAGCTCATCCACGTGAAGGCCGCGGACCGCTTCTTCGAAAAGTTGGCCGGGGTCACCGATCCCGAGTCCAAGCGCAAGATCATCGGCGAGCTGTTCATCCGCATTTTCGAAGAGGCCAAGAGCCAGGTCGACGGCGCGAAGTTCCTGGTCCAGGGCACCCTCTATCCCGATGTCATCGAGTCGGGCACCAAGGACGCCGCCAAGATCAAGAGCCACCACAATGTGGGTGGGCTGCCCGACGATGTCGACTTCGACCTGGTCGAGCCACTGCGGGCGTTGTTCAAGGACGAGGTGCGCAAGGTGGGGTCACAGCTGGGTCTGCCCGACGAGATCGTGCAACGTCAGCCCTTCCCCGGACCGGGGCTCGGAGTGCGCATCATCGGTGAGGTCACCCCCGACAAGGTGGCGATCCTCCAAGATGCCGATCTGATCGTGCGCGAAGAGCTGAAGGCGGCCGGGCTCGAGCTGTCGATCTGGCAGTCGTTCGCGGTGTTGCCCGACATCCGATCGGTGGGTGTCATGGGTGATGAGCGCACCTACGGCTACCCGGCCATCATCCGTGCGGTGACCAGCGATGACGCCATGACCGCCGATTGGGCGCGACTTCCCTACGAGGTGCTCGAGTCGATGGCGTCACGCATCATCAACGAGGTGCCGGGCATCAACCGGGTCGCATACGACATCACGTCGAAGCCTCCGGGCACGATCGAATGGGAATAGCTCGACGACATACACCCCGAATCGTTTCCCGGCGGAACCGAAATTACAGGTATGTAACGGAATAACTCTTTTCTGTCACGAAGTTGTCATATTTGATCTGGGCTGGCACTATGGAGAACCTCATGTCGGGATCTCGCCTTCAGCAAGCAGGAAATAGACGCCAGCAAGCGAAGCGCTTCGCCCGTCGCACCGGCGTCGCCATCGTGTTGGCCACGTTGCTGCCGGCAGCCGCCGGCGCCTCGCCCCTGGCTCCTGCCCAGTCCGTCGGGACACTTCGCGAGCGGGCCGCGGCGGTCGCCGCCGAACTCACCGCCCTCGACGAGCGCACCAACGCCCTCGACGAGAAGTTCAACGCCGCCAACCTCGAACTCGAGCAGCTCGCCGCCGAGCGCGACGCCAATCAGCAGCTGGTCGACGCGGCGGTGAGCTCGCTGTCGAGCACCCGCGGTCAAGCGCAGCGCATCGCCATCGAGGCGTACGTCGGCAACAACGACAATCCCTCGCTGCCCGGTATCTCAGACGACGCTGCGGAAGAATCACGTCGCCGTACGTTCCTGTCGGCTCGCTACGGCGACAGCGAGCAGGTCATCGAAGGCCTCGTCGCCTCCCAGCAGGATCTCGCTGATCGGGAAGCTGCGCTCAAGGCGTCCGCCGAGAGCGTCGACGCCAAGGTCGCCGAGATCAACGACGCCAAGGGCTCACTCGAGAGCACCATCGCCGACCGTAAGGCCTTGGCTGCGAGTGTCAACAGCGATCTCGAGGCCGCGGTGAAGGCCGAACAGGAGCGTCTGGCCGCCGAGGCCGCCGCCAAGGCCGAGGCCGATGCACGGGCCGCGGCTGCCCGTGCCGTCGCCGCTCAGCGCCCGCAGGCGGTCGCCGTGCGCACGCCGGTCGCGACCGCTGCCGGTGTGGCCTCGCCCACCACGGTGCCTGCTGCCACTCCGGCAGCCCCCGCCGTGCGCTCCCTCACCCCGCCGCCCGCCGGATCGCCCACTGCGGTCCAGGTGGCGATGGATCAGCGAGGCGACCCCTACCGTTGGGCCGGCGCCGGCCCCGACTCGTTCGACTGCTCGGGTCTCATCATGTTCGCCTACAAGGCGGCCGGTGTGAGCCTCCCGCACTCGTCGCGGGCGTTGCGGTCGATGACCCGCTCGATCACCGTCGACGAGTTGCAGCCCGGCGATCTGGTGTTCGGCGGCTCGCCGATACATCACGTGGGCCTCTACATCGGCAACGGCGAGATGGTGCACGCGCCCCACTCGGGTGATGTCGTGAAGGTGTCAGGGATCTACTCCACGTCCAAGCCCGTCTCCTTCGGCCGCCTGTAGATCGAGGCGCTACGATCTGCGGTCGGGCCCTTGTCACGGCAATCACCAGCGTGTCATTCCGACGGGTAGAGGGAAGCAACGCCTGATGAGTGACCACTCGGCACCTCGAGTCAATCAACTGCGAAGGTTGCTCGATGCGGAAGAGCCGGCGATCGCGGTCAGCTTCACCGATGGTGTCACCGACGACGACATCAGTACTGCCAAGGGTGACGGACTCGACATCGCCGAGCTGCGAATCGATCGCTACGGCGATTGGGGCACCGACTATGTCCTGCGTCAGGTGGACCGGTTCGAGGGCTTTCCCACCATCGCCACTGTGCGCGCTGGCAATGAGGGCGGCGAATGGAGCGGCTCGGACTCCGCTCGGGCCGAGCTGTACCGAGCGGTGCTGCCGTTCGTCGACGGAATCGATATAGAACTCGCTTCGCTGGATGCCTCGGGCGAACTTCGAGCCGTCGCCGCCGAGGCGCATCGTCTCGACACGGTCGTCATCATCTCCAATCACAACTTCGATCACACCCCGACGCGGAGCGAACTCGACGGCCTGGCGAGTCGTGCGAAGAAACACGGCGCTGACATCGTGAAGTTGGCGGCGATGACGCACGCTACGGCCGACACACGGGTGCTTGCCAGGTTCACGATGGACAACGCAGCGCTCGGCCTCATCGTCA
>Ga0105047_10004493_pt1 | contig 24251 bp, 24 predicted proteins | sample MAT04_FD_78384 | JGI IMG/M metagenome (GOLD analysis project Ga0105047, IMG submission 78384) | Freshwater microbial communities from Lake Fryxell liftoff mats and glacier meltwater in Antarctica - MAT-04 (megahit assembly) | ecosystem: Environmental > Aquatic > Freshwater > Ice > Liftoff...
CCGTGTACCCTGGCACGCGCTGCCCCGATAGCTCAGTCGGCAGAGCGTCTCCATGGTAAGGAGAAGGTCAAGGGTTCGATTCCCTTTCGGGGCTCTGTTGGTGCCAGGTCGTCGACCACCGGCACCGATGTGGCGGGGTAGCTCAGGTGGTTAGAGCACACGGCTCATAATCGTGGTGTCGCGGGTTCGAATCCCGCCCCCGCTACCACACAGGCAAGGCGCGTCGGCCGGGATCCCCGCTGACTCGTGTGATCAGACCAGGCGCTGCACCGTCGGCGTGAGAGGTGGCAAGACCGTGGCCAGCAAGTCCCAGGACGTCCGCCCGAAGATCACGCTCGCGTGCGTGGACTGCAAAGAGCGGAACTACATCACCAAGAAGAACCGCCGCAACGACCCCGACCGGCTCGAGCTGGCGAAGTTCTGCCCGCGCTGCGGCAAGCACACGGCGCACCGCGAGACCCGCTGAGCCCTCGGGCCGTGGACGCGAGCTACGCGGGGCGCACCTACCCCCCCACGGCGGCCTATGCCGTCGGCCGGGAGCACCTGCGCGAGTTCGCCTCGTCCGTGGGCGCCACGCACCCGGCGCACCACGACGTCGCGGCGGCCCTCGCCCTGGGTCACCGTGACGTCGTCGCCGCGCCCACCTTCGCCGTCGTCATCGCCCAGCGGGCCGAGGCCCAGCTCCTCGAGGACCCGGGTGCAGGCATCGACTTCAGCCGCGTCGTGCACGCGGACGAGCGGTTCACCCACCACCGCCCGATCGTCGCCGGCGACGAGCTCGTCACGGTGCTGCACGTCGACGCCGTCGTCGAGCGTTCGGGCCTGGCGATGGTGACCACCCGCTGCGAGATCGCCGACGCGAACGGCTCAGCCGTCGCGACTGTCGTGTCGACCCTCGCCGTCCGGGGTGAGGACCGATGAGCCGCACCGTCGACGTCGGCCAGGTGGTCGCCACCCGCTCCATCGAGGTGACCAGGGCGGACCTGGTCCGCTACGCCGGCGCCAGCGGGGACCGCAACCCGATCCACTGGAACGAGCGGTTTGCCACCGAGGTCGGTCTGCCCGGTGTCATCGCCCACGGCATGTTCACCATGGGCGCGGCGGTCGACGCCGTGACCGAATGGCTCGGTGACCCCGGCGCCGTCCTGGACTACGGCGTGCGGTTCACCCGCCCGGTCCCGGTGCCCGACCCCGGCCACGCCACCCTCGAGGTGACGGCGACGGTCGCCGTCGTGGACACCGAGGCCGGGACGGCACGGATCGACCTCACGGTCGTGTGCGACGGCGTCAAGGTTCTCGGCCGCGCCCAGGTGCTCGTCCGCCTCTGACCTCCCCGGCGCGCCGGCGGCAGGCTCAGGCTCGGGGCGGCGCCGTCGTCGTGCCGAGGCGAAGGTCGACCGGCAGCAGCACCGAGGTGGGATCTTCCCCGGCGAGCAGGATGGCCACGATGCCGGCCATCGCCGCGCCCTTGGCCGTCAGCGGCTGGACGACGGTGGTGAGCACGTCGGGTGCCAACCAGGGCAGGTCGAGGCCGTCGAAGCCGGCGACCGAGACGTCCTGCGGCACCCGCAGGCCAAGGTCGCGCGCAGCGATGAGCACGCCGGCCGCCATGAGGTCGGACTGCGCGACGACGGCCGTGGGTGGCTCCGGCACGTCGAGGACCAGTCGCCCGGCGGCCTGCCCGGCCTCGACGAGCGACGCAGCGGACTCCACGACGGCGGTCGGTACCACGCCCGCGTCGGCGAACGCCTCCAGCCGGTGCCGTGTAGGGGTCCAGTCGAGCTCGGCCATCCGGGCCGCGTCCACCGGCCCGCAACGCCGGCGCTCGTCGAACGGCAGGGTGACCGTGGCGATCCGCCGGTGCCCGATGTCCACGAGGTGGCGGATGAGGGCCGCGCTGCCCGCCCGGTCCTCGATCGCCACGACGGGCAGGCCGCTCGACGACGGCCCCTCGCCGAGCACCACCGGCACGCCGCGGCGACGTAGCGGGGCCAGGACGGCGTCGTTCTCCCGGGCGCCCCACATGAGCACGGCGACGTCCATCGCCGCGGACTCCAGGAGCGGGTCCTGGGCGCCGGCGCCGTCGGCCCCGGGGTCGGCCGGGATGAGCAGCACGCCCAGCCCGAGCGAGCCGAGGGCGCCGACCAGCCCGTCGAGCACCTGGATGGAGACCGGGTCGCGGAACGAGCGACGCAGCCGGTCGCCGATGACGACCCCGACGATCCCCGACCGGCCCGAGCGCAGCGACCGACCCAGCGGGTTGGGCCCGGCGTACCCGAGCTCGGCGGCCGCTGCCAGGACGCGTGCCTTGGTGGCGTCGGCGATCGGCCCGGCGCCGGAGAACGCCAGGGATGCGGTGGAGACCGAGACGCCGGCGGTGGACGCGACGTCGGCGAGCGTGGGCCGTTGTGCCATCTCACCCGCCTGGTCCTCGAAGTCGGTTGACGGTGCGCCAGCCTAGCGGCAGACTGGTGGGCACGGCCTCGAATCGTTTCGATGACTCGTGCCGTCCGGGTCCTCCGTGCCGCTGAGCCAGGTCGGCCCGCCCTGCCCCGCCCGTCCTGGATCGAGTCCCGTCATGCTGTTCCGTACCGGTCGCGCACCGGAAGCCCACTGCCCGCTGCCGACCGACGTCGTCGAGCCCGCATCGCCGACGACGCGCGCGATGAGCGAGGTCGTCCTCGCTCGTCACCACCTGCTCGGCCTGTACCTGCTGCTCGGGCTGACGATCTCGAGCTGGCTGGCCCGGCTGCCGACCGTGCGCACCTCGCTCGGGCTGTCGACCGGCAACCTCGGCACCGTGATGCTGCTCGGCGCCGTCGGTTCGCTGCTCACCATCCTCGTCGCGGGCGCCCTGGTGACCCGGTTCGGCCCGCGGCGGACGATGCTCGCCTCGGCCCTGCTCTTCACGATCGGGTACGTGCTGCTGGGTCTGGGCCCCGCGCTCGCCCGGATCGACGTCTTCGCCGTCGGCGTCGTGGTCTTCAGCGCTGCGATCGCACTGGGCAACGTGCCGCTCAACGTCGAGTCCGTCGTCATCGAGCGGCGGATGGGTCGCACGGTGGTGCCCCACTTCCACGCGGCCTTCTCGGTCGGCGCGGTGCTGGGCTCGGGGCTCGGCGCCGCCGCAGCCTGGGGCGAGGTGCCCGTCGTCGTCCAGTTCGGCGCGGTGGCGATCGTCGCCCTGCTCTGGCGACTGCGCTCGGTCCCCCTGTCCGTCCTTGCCCCGCTGCCCGACGACGGGCCGGCGCGCGCCGCCCCGGGGCAGCCCCAGGGCGCGGAGCCGGCGCAGCCGCCCGAGCGCGTCGCCGGGCTGCGCACCTCGCTGCGAGCCTGGCGCGAGCGCAGGACGCTCCTGCTCGGCGTCGTCGTCTTGGCTGCGGCGCTGTCCGAGGGCTCGGCGAACACCTGGCTGGCGATCGCCGTCGTCGACGGGTTCGGTCAGGCGGAGGCCCTCGCCGCAGTCGTGTTCGGCGTCTTCGTCGCCTCGATGACCGTCGCACGGCTGTCGGGCACCTGGCTGATCGACCGCTTCGGCCGCTACCTCGCCGTCGCGGCGTCCGGGGCGGCGTCCCTGGCTGGGCTCGTGCTCTTCGCGCTCGCGCCCTCGCTGCCGCTGGCGGTGCTCGGTGTGGTCGGCTGGGGGCTGGGCGCCGGGCTCATCATCCCGATCGCGATGTCGGCGGTCTCCGGGGACCCGCTCAGCGCTGCCGGCCGGGTGGCCGTCGTCTCGGCCTTCGCCTCGACCGCCTCGATCGCAGCGCCGCCGCTCATCGGCCTGGCCGCCGAGGTGATGGGCGTGCGACACGCCCTGCTCCTCATCGCCGGTGTCATGCTTGCCGGCGTGCTGCTGTCCCGCAACGTTCGCGAGCCCGACGTCTCCGGCCCGGCCGAGGAGCGGCGCGATCACCCGGCCACCGACCTGACCCCGGTGCCGCGGGACGCGCAGCTGGTCGTGGAGGTCCTGCGGTGAGCGTCCCGAACGCCACCCGTGCGCAGGTGGACCCCGCCCTGCGCGCGACGAGGGTCGCCTCGATGGCCGTGTTCCTCACCTTCGTCCTCAACGGCTTCAACTTCGCCTCCTGGGCGTCCCGGCTTCCCGCCGTCCGCGACGCCCTGGACCTGCGGCCCGAGCAGCTGGGCCTGCTCCTGCTCACCGGGGCGATCGGTTCGCTCGTCGCGATGCCGCTGTCCGGGCGGGTCGTGCAACGCCTCGGCGCCCCGCGCGCGATCGTCATCTTCTCGGCGGTCAACACGATCGGTCTGCTCGGTGCCGCGTTCGGTGTGCTCGTCGGCGAGATCTGGATCGTCGCTCCGGCGCTCGTCGTCCAGGGGATGGGCATCGGTGTGTGGGACGCGTCGATGAACATCGAGGGTGCGGCGGTGGAGCAGCGGCTCGGCCGGGCGATCATGCCGCGGTTCCACGCCGGGTTCTCCTTCGGCACCATGGCCGGCGCGGGGATCGGTGCCATCGCCGCCCGGCTCGGGGCGCCGCTGCTGCTGCACCTCGCCGTCGTGCTCGGCCTGAGCCTCGTCGCCCTGCTCGCCTGCGCGCGCTACTACCTGCCCGCCGGGACGCACGACGTCGTCGAGCACGTCGAGGGCGCGGTCCGGGCGCGCAGCGCGTGGCTCGAGCCGCGGACCCTGCTCGTCGGGGTCGTCGTGCTCGCCGCCGCGTTGACCGAGGGCTCGGCGAACGACTGGGTCGGCCTGGCGGTGATCGACGGCTTCGGTGTGGGTGACGACGTCGCCGCGCTGTCCTTCGGCGCCTTCGTCACCGCGATGACGCTCATGCGGCTGCTCGGTACCCGGCTGCTCGACCGCTTCGGCCGGATCGCGGTCCTGAGGGGAGTCTCGGTGCTCGCCCTGGTCGGGCTGCTGCTCTTCGGTCTGGGGCCGAACCTGTGGGTCGCCCTGGTGGGCGTGCTGCTGTGGGGGATGGGCGCTGCGCTGGGCTTCCCGGTCGGGATGAGCGCCGCCTCGGACGACCCTGCCCGCGCCCCGGCGCGGGTCGCCGTGGTCGCGACGATCGGCTACAGCGCCTTCCTCGCCGGGCCGCCGCTGCTGGGTCTGCTCGCCGAGCACATCGGGTACCGGCACGCGCTGCTGGCGATCGCCGTGCCGGTGGTCATCGCCCTCGTCGCGCTGCCGGCTGCGCGTCCGCTCCCGACGGCCGCGGGAGCTGCGCCCGGGGCTGAGGGCGCGGCCCGGGTCTGACGGCGCCGCTTTGGTCTGGCGGGGCCGGCCGTGCCCCGGCCCCGACCTCGGCCCCGACCCGGGGTCGGCCCCGACCAGACCTCGGCCCCGACCAGACCTCGGCCCCGACCCGGGGCCGGCCCCGACCAGGGGCCGCCCGTTGCCTGCCGCGTAGCCTGGACCGGTGAGCACCTCGACGAGTCCAACCGCCAGGAGCGGCCGTGACCTGGCCGGGCTGACCACCCTGCGCCTCGGCGGGCCGGCGGGCCGCTACGTCGAGACCGACAGCGAGTCGTCGCTCGTCGAGGCGGTCAGCGCCGCCGACGCCGACGACGAGCCGGTCCTCGTCCTCGGGGGCGGCTCCAACGTCGTGGTGCCGGACGAGGGGTTCGCCGGCCTGGTGGTGCGCGACGTGCGTAGCTCGATCACGCTCGACGACGCCGGCGCGTGCGCCGGGGCCAGCATCACCGTCCCGGCCGGCACGCCGTGGGTCGAGGTCGTCGACCGCGCCGTCGCCGAGGGCTGGGTCGGGGTGGAGTCGCTCGCGGGCATCCCGGGTTCCACCGGTGCCACACCGGTGCAGAACGTCGGCGCCTACGGTCAGGAGGTCGCCGGGGTCCTGTCCGTCGTGCGGACCTGGGACCGCGGCGAGCGGCGGATCCGCACGCTGGCCGTGGGTGAGCTCGGCCTGGGCTACCGGACCTCGCTGCTCAAGCGGTCGCTGCGGGACGGGGACGGCCCCTCGCGCTGGTCGCCGACGCCGCGCTACGTCGTCCTCGAGGTCGGGTTCCAGCTGCGGCTGGGCACCTTGTCGGCGCCGATCGCCTATGCCGAGCTCGCCCGCCGGCTCGGCGTCGAGGTCGGCGGTGTCGCACCCCTGGTCGAGGTGCGTGCCGCCGTCCTGGAGCTGCGGGCGGCCAAGGGCATGGTGCTGGACCCCGCCGATCACGACACCTGGAGCGCCGGGTCGTTCTTCACCAACCCGGTCGTCGCCGCCGCGCTCGCCGACCGGCTGCCCGACGGCGCCCCGCGTTACCCGGTGCGCTCCGCCCTGCCCGAGCGCAGCAGCGGGCCCAGCCTCGGCGCGATCGACCCCGCCCTGGTCAAGACGAGCGCGGCCTGGCTCATCGAGCACGCCGGCTTCGGCAAGGGCTTCGGCCTGCCCGGCCCGGTGGGGGTCTCGACCAAGCACAGCCTGGCGCTGACCCATCGCGGCGGCGGGACGACGGCCGAGCTGCTGGCGCTGGCGCGGACGGTGCGCGCCGGCGTGCAGGACCGGTTCGGCATCACGCTGGAGCCCGAGCCGGTGCTGGTCGGCGCCAGCCTCTGACATCCGAGGGATGACTCACCCGACGGGTGCTCGTGCGTCGAGCAACGCACCGCGGACCGGTCGAGCACCTCCTCGTCGGCGAGCCCTGCGGCGCGGGCGGTGGCGACGAACACCCGTCGCCCGGCTACCGGGCCGGTGTGGAGCGTTCGGTCGCGTCCAACCCCCAAGTGGAGCGATCGGCATCCCGGTCCTCCCGGTGTGGAGCGTTCGGTCACCCTAAACCCCTCGAGTGGAGCAACGTGTCGACCGAGTGCTCCACTCAACGCAGGGCAGGGCACGGCAGGGCAACGCAGGGCACGGCAGGGCAACGCAGGGCAGGGCAGGGCAGGGCAACGTAGGGCAGGGCAGGGCAACGTACGGCACGGCACGGCAGGGCACGGCACGGCAGGGCAGGGAGCGGGGCTGGCGACGCGCGAGGACAGGCGCGATCAGGTCGGGTCGGGCTGGGCCAGCCACTCGTCGATCCCGACGAGCAGCCGCTCGCGGGTCGCCGCCGTGGCCCGCGAGGCACGGACCGAGCCGCGGGCGAGCTCGGCGAGGTCGACGTCGTCGAACCCGTGGACGTGCCGGGCGACCTCGTACTGGGCGACCAGGCGCGAGCCGAAGAGCAGCGGGTCGTCCGCCCCGAGCGCCAGCGTGGCGCCGGCGTCGGCCAGGGCCCGCAGCGGCACGTGCCGGTCCTCGGCGTACACCCCGAGCGAGACGTTGGACGCGGGGCAGACCTCCAGCGCGATCCCCCGCGCGACCACCTCGGCCAGCACCCGTGGGTCCTCGACCGAGCGCACCCCGTGCCCGATCCGGTCCGGGGCCAGGTGCTCGAGCACCTCGGCGATGTGTGCAGCTCCCCGCAGCTCGCCGCCGTGCGGCAGGGACGCCAGCCCGGCCCGCCGGGCGATCGCGAAGGCGGGAGCCCAGTCGGCGGTGTCCCCGCGTCGCTCGTCGTTGCTCAGGCCGAAGCCCACCACCTGCCCTGGCCCGTCCCCGGCGTACCGTGCGGCGAGCCTGGCCAGCGTTCGCGCCTCGAACGGGTGCCGCACGCGCGAGGAGGCCACGACGACGCCCACCTCTACCCCGGTCCGCGCCCAGGCCGCGGCTGCCTCGTCCAGCACGATCTCCAGCGCCGGCGTGATCCCGCCCACGAAGGGCGCGTACGACGTCGGGTCCACCTGGATCTCCAGGCGCGCCGAGCCCTCGGCTGCGTCGTCGGCCGCGGCCTCGGCGACGATCCGGCGCATCTCGGCCTCGGAGCGCACGCACGCCCGTGCCGCGTCGTACAGCCGCTGGAATCGGAACCAGCCGCGCTCGTCGGCAGGCGGGCGCACGGGGCTGGGCTCGAGCAGCGCCGGGGGCAGGCGCAGCCCGCGCTCGTGCGCCATCGTGGCGAGCGTCTGGACCCGCATGGAGCCGGTGAAGTGCAGGTGGAGGTGAGCCTTGGGCAGACTCACCAGGTCACGCATCCGTTGAGTCTGCCAGCCGTCGGCGGGCGGGACACGACGACGGCGCGCCCACCAGGCGGTTGCCCATCCCGCGTTCCGTCTCCAGTCGCTCGGCGCCGAGCTTGCGCCGCAGGTCGCGCACGTGCACGTCCACGACGTCGGAGCCGGGGTCGACGTCGCAGCCCCAGGGGCGCCAGCGCAGCTGTTCGCGGCTGAGCACCTGGCCGAAGTCACGCGGGAAGGCCTCCGCCAGGGCGAACTCGGGCCGACAGGTCCACCTCATGCGTCGCGACCCGCGCCCGCCCCCGCCGACGGCCCTGGCGACGACGCCAGAAACGACGGCGAGGGTGCTGGAGCGGTTCATCCGACACGTGTCCGGGCGATCGATGAGAAGCAGCGGAGAAGGCTCACAGCGGCGGCAGGATGCCCCGCTCGAGCGCTGTGGTCACCGCCCGCGTGCGGTCGTCGACGCCGAGCTTGGCGAAGACCCGCAGCAGGTGGGTCTTGACCGTGGCCTCGGCGATGAACAGCTCGGCGCCGATCGCCGCGTTGCTCCCGCCGCGAGCGACCCCGGCCAGCACCTCGAGCTCGCGGGGGGTCAGCCGGTCGCCGGAGTGGCGCACCTGCGCGACGAGGCGGTGCGCCACGCTGGGGGCGAGCACGGTCTCGCCGCGGGCCGCGGCACGCACGGCCTCGACGAGGTCCTCGCGCGGGGTGTCCTTGAGCAGGTAGCCGGTGGCACCGGCCTCCACCGCCCGCAGGATGTCCCCGTCGGTCTCGTAGGTCGTGAGGATGACGACGCGGACGGTCGGATGGTCGGCCAGCAGCCGCCCGGTTGCCGCTACGCCGTCGAGCACGGGCATCCGCAGGTCCATGAGCACGACGTCGGGGCGTACCTGCTCGATCAGGACGAGCGCCACGGCGCCGTCGGCCGCCTCACCGACGACCTCGAGGTCGGGCTCGCCCGCGAGCAGGCCGACGATCCCGGCCCGGACCACGGGGTGGTCGTCGACGACGACGATGCGCACGGTCATCGGGTCTCCTCCGGCTGAGTGGGAAGGCTGATCTGCACCCTCGTGCCGCCGCCGCCGCCGCCGTCGTCGTCGACCGCGCCGACCGCCAGCGTGCCGCCGCCGGACGTCACGCGCTCGCGCATCCCGCGCAGGCCGAAGCCCTCCGCCGCGGCGGGGTCGATCCCGCGGCCGTCGTCGACGACCTCCAGGCTGGCGTCGTCGACGTCCAGCGTCAGGACGACCCGCACGCTGGCCGCCCCGGCATGACGCCGTACGTTGGCCAGCGCCTCCTGGGCCGCGCGCAGCAGGATCACCTCGTGCTCCCGCGCCAGCGGTGCGCCGCCGTCGCCCAGCCTGAGGTCGACCCGCACGCCGGTCTCCTCGGCGAACCGGGCAGCCAGCCGGCCCAGCGCCTCGCCCAGCCCCGCCCCGTCCAGCGCGACGGGTGCGAAGGCTGCGACGAGTGCGCGGGCCTCGGCGAGGTTGTCCCGCGCGGTCCGCTCGACCAGGGCGATCCGCTCTGCCGCAAGGTCGGACCGGCCGCGGCGCAGGTCGGACTCGGCGGTCTGGGCGAGCATGACGATGCTGGTGAACCCCTGGGCCAGGGTGTCGTGGATCTCCTGGGCCATCCGCTCGCGCTCGGCGGCGACGCCGGACGCATGGTGCGACCGGCCGATCTCGGACTGGGCCGCCTCGAGCTGGTCGACGAGGTCGGCGCGCTGCTCGCTCTGCTCGGCGATCTGGGTCACCCACAGCCCGAGCAGGACGGCGAACGCCAGGGCGACCGACCCCTGGGCCAGCGCGGCGGGCAGCGCCCCTGAGCTCAAGCCCTCGTAGGCGACGATCGCGCCGAAGACGCCGACCGTCAGCACGGTGCACGCGACGACCCCGGCCCGGCGCGTCTCGGCGAAGAACCAGATCTGGCTGTAGGCCAGGAAGAGCAGCACCGAGCCGCCCGGGTTGAGCCAGGTGATCGCGACGGTGACGACGACGAGCAGCGCGAGGTAGGCCAGAGCGCCACCCGTGCTGCCGCTCCGCGCGGCCCGCCGGCCCACCAGGAGGTACCCCACGGTGAGCAGGGCCAGCAGCCCGAGCACCGCGACGGCGGCCTGACCGGCCGGCAGGGTGAGCATGAGGGTGGCCGCTCCGATGGCGACCATGAGGAAGAAGGCGATGTCCCAGCCGCGCAGCGTCCGGTGCCAGAACGCCGTGCGCTCGGACCTCGCCCGGGTGTCCGCGCGCCGGGTCGAGCCCGCCCCGACCCGGCCAGGGATCGTGGCGGGCTTCGCCCGGTCAGCCGTCGTCACGACGACGCCACCGGAAGGTCTTGGCCCCCACCACGAGCCCGACGACGAGCCAGGCCGCCATCACGGCTGCCCCGGTGGCCAGCTGCCAGGAGCCGCCGACCTCCCATGCCTCGGCCTGCTCGGGCAGGAACACCGAGCGCATACCCTGCGCCAGCCACTTGAGGGGGAACACCTCGGCGACGCGCTGCATCCAGGTCGGCAGGTCGCTGAAGACGAAGAACACGCCGGAGGTGAACTGGAGCACCAGGACGATGGGGATGACCACGGACGAGGCGCTGCGGCCGCTGTTGGGCACCGAGGAGAACGCCACGCCCAGCACGGCACCGGTGGCCGTACCCAGGAGGAAGACCCAAGCGAACCGGGTCCAGGCCTCTGCAGTGCTCGGCAGATCGATCCCGAACACCAGGGCCGCGACGGCGAGCAGCAGGACCATCTGCAGCAGGGTCGCCAGGAGCACCTGACCGACCTTGCCGAGGAAGTATGCGGTCGCGGGCGCCGGGGTGCCGCGCAGTCGCTTGAGCCCACCCTCGTCCCGCTCGACCGCGATGGTGATCGACAGCGACTGGAAGCTCGACAGCATGATGCCGGTGGCGACCATGCCGGGCAGGAAGTACTGCGCGAAGGTCACCCCGCCGGTGCCGTCGGGCGCCGCGCCGACGGCGGCCCCGTCCTGGCCGAAGACCGTCGCGAAGATGGCCAGCATGATGATCGGGTAGGCGAAGGAGAAGACGACGGAGTCGCGCTCGCGGAAGTACTGCTTGAGCTCGATCCCGGTCCGGGCGATGCCCAGGGCCAGGGTGGTGGGCAGCGAGCCGCCCTGCGGTCGGGTGGCCCGGGTGACGGCCGTGGCGCTCATCGCACCGACTCCTTGCTGTTCGAACGGATGGTGGTCGGCTCCTCGGCGTCCAGTGCCGCGTGTCCGATGAGGTCGAGGTAGATGTCCTCGAGGCTCGGACGGACGACCTGCAGACCGGTGACCTCGCCGTCTGGCCCGCCGAGGCGCGCGGCGAGCTCGGCGACGGTGGCCGTCGGCGTCGCCGAGCGGACCGACCGCATCTGGCCGTCCTGGGTCCAGTGCACCGTCGGGCGCCGGGCCTCGCGGCCGCCCAGCTCGGCGGGTGCACCGGAGTCGATGACGCGGCCGTCGTTGACCACGGCGACCCGGTCGGCGAGGTATTCGGCCTCCTCGAGGTAGTGCGTGGTGAGCAGGATCGTCGTGCCCTCGTCCCGCAGGGTCTTGACCAGGTCCCAGAAGGTCCGGCGCGCCTGCGGGTCGAAGCCCGTCGTCGGCTCGTCAAGGAAGAGCAGCTCGGGGTTGCCGATGATGCCGAGCGCGACGTCCAGCCGCCGTCGTTGCCCGCCGGACAGCTGGCGCGAGCGCGTGCCGGCCTTCTCCACGAGCCCGACGGCATCGAGCACCTCCTCGGGGTCCCGGGGATGGGGGTAGTACCGCGCGAAGTGGTGGATCTGCTCGCGGACGGTCAGCTCGGCCAGGTCGTTGGTGGACTGGAGCACGATGCCGATCCGGCTGCGCCAGGCCCGGCCCGCGTGTGCCGGGTCGTTGCCCAGCACGAGCACCTCGCCGCGGTCCCGATGCCGGAACCCCTCGAGGATCTCCACGGTCGTCGTCTTGCCCGCGCCGTTGGGGCCGAGCACGGCGAAGATCTCGCCCTGCTCGACGGTCAGCTCGAGGCCGTCGACGGCGTGCTTGTCGCCGTAGTGCTTGTGCAGGTCACGGACGTGCACGGCTGGTTCGCTCATGGGTCCACCCTGGCGCATCCGCGGGCCCGGGGGGCAGTGGTCGACGGGTGGGACCTGGTGTCCACCGGTCGGTGGACGCCGCTACTCCGCCTCGCCCAGCAACCCCGCGATCCGCGAGACGCCCTCCACCAGGTCCTCGTCGCCCAGCGCGTACGACAGCCGCAGGAACCCGCTGGGCCCGAAGGCCTCGCCGGGCACCACGGCCACCTCGACCTCCTCGAGGATGAGCGCCGCGAGCTCGGCCGAGGTCCGGGGCGTTCGCCCGCGGATCGTGCGCTCCAGCACGCCCGCGACGCTCGGGTAGGCGTAGAACGCACCCTTCGGGGTGGGGCACACGACGCCGTCGATCGCCGAGAGCATCGCGACCATCGTCCGGCGCCGCCGGTCGAAGGCCGTGCGCATCTCCCGGACCGCGGACAGGTCCCCGGTCAGCGCGGCGATCGCCGCGCGCTGCGAGACGTTGGCGACGTTCGACGACAGGTGCGACTGCAGGTTCGTCGCGGCCTTGATGACGTCGAGCGGCCCGATCATCCAGCCCACCCGCCAACCGGTCATCGCGTAGGTCTTGGCCACCCCGTTGAGCACGATGGTGGTGTCGGCGAGCTCGGGGACGGCGCGGACCATCGGTGTGAAGACGGCGCCGTCGTAGACCAGGTGCTCGTAGATCTCGTCGGTGAGGACCCAGATCCCGTGCGCCAGCGCCCAGCGGCCGATCGCCGCGGTCTGCTCGGGCGAGTAGACGGCACCGGTGGGGTTGGACGGGGAGCAGAACAGCAGGGCCTTGGTCCGGTCGGTCCGCGCGGCCTCGAGCTGCTCGACGGTCACCAGGTAGCCCTGGTCCACCCCGGCGAACACCACGACCGGCACCCCGCCGGCCAGCCGGATCGCCTCGGGGTAGGTGGTCCAGTACGGGGCGGGCAGCAGCACCTCGTCGCCCGGGTCGACGATCGTCGCGAACGCCTGGTAGACGGCTTGCTTGCCGCCGTTGGTCACCAGCACCTGGCTCGCGGCGACGGGGTAGCCCGAGTCGCGCAGCGTCTTGGCAGCGATCGCTTCGCGCAGGTCGGGCAGACCGGCGGCCGGGGTGTAGCGGTGGTTCGCCGGCACCGAGCAGGCGGCGATCGCGGCGTCGACGATGTACTGCGGCGTGGGGAAGTCGGGCTCGCCGGCGCCGAACCCGATCACGGGCCGACCGGCCGCCTTGAGCGCCTTCGCCTTCGCGTCGACGGCGAGCGTCGCGGACTCGGCGATCGAGCCGATGCGGGTCGAGATGCGCGCGTGGACGGGTGCGGACGGGGCGGGGGCTGCGGGCTGCTGGCTCACCGCACCAGTGTGGCAGAGGCCCGTTCGACCCACGCCGCCGGACCACGTACACTCGACCGCTGGTGGTTGACGTCCGCCATGATGCGGCACGCCCGCACCCGGGTGACGTCCGCCGCCGTGATGAAGGGCAGTGGCGCAATTGGTAGCGCACCGGTCTCCAAAACCGGCGGTTGTGGGTTCGAGTCCCTCCTGCCCTGCGTGACCGGCAGGTCGACCGGATCGGTCACCCGCCGGCCCGGCCCGATGCCTGGGACGACGACGCGCGCCCATCCGGGGAGATGGGCCGTGGCACCTAGCACGACGAGACATGGGGACGAACCGTGAGCGACACCGCACAAGCGGCAGCCTCCGATGCCGAGGGCACGGGGAGCGGCGGGTCGCGCCCGAAGAAGGGCGAGGCTGAGCGCAAGGGCCTGTTCGCCCGGATCGCTCTGTTCGTCCGCCAGGTCGTCGCCGAGCTGAAGAAGGTCGTCCGGCCCACCCGGCACGAGCTGCTTCGCTACACGGTCGTCGTCCTGGTCTTCGTCGCCGTCGTCATGGCCTTCGTCACGGTCGTCGACCTGGGCGTCGGTAGCCTGGTCGGCTGGGTCTTCGGCGGTTGACCCCTGGCGCGGACCACGCGGTCCGCGCCGCTCCACCGCCCGCCCCGACCGCACCACCCCGAGCACCACCGTCAGCAGAGAGCAGGTTCACCCCGTGTCGCAGGAGTCGCTGGAGCCGACCGAGCAGGACGAGACCCTCGTCGTGCCCGCACTCGACGACGCCGTCGTGCCCGAGGAGGTCGAGCCCGTCGACGAGGACGAGGACGAGGCCGCCGCCGACGAGGCCGCCGAGCCCGCTGACGCCGAGGCCGCCGAGGACGAGGCAGCGCCCGTCGAGGACGAGGAGGTCGACCCGGTCGAGGCGTTCAAGTCCGAGCTGCGCCGTCGTCCCGGCGACTGGTACGTCATCCACTCCTACGCCGGGTACGAGAACCGCGTGAAGGCGAACCTCGAGAACCGCATCGGCTCGCTCAACATGGAGGACTTCATCTTCCAGGTCGAGGTCCCGATGGAAGAGGTCATCGAGATCAAGAACGCCCAGCGCAAGGTGGTGCGCAAGGTGCGCATCCCCGGCTACGTGCTCGTGCGGATGGACCTCACCGACGAGTCGTGGGGTGCCGTGCGGCACACGCCGGGGGTCACCGGCTTCGTCGGCCACACCCACCAGCCCGTGCCGCTGACGCTCGACGAGGTGTTCTCGATGCTCGCCCCGGCGCTGGCCCCGGTGACCGAGCGTGCCAGAGCCGCCGCGGCACCCAAGATCGCCGTCGACTTCGTCATCGGCGAGTCGGTCACCGTCACGGACGGCCCGTTCGACACCCTGCCCGCCTCGATCTCGGAGATCAACGCCGAGGCGCAGAAGCTCAAGGTGCTCGTGTCCATCTTCGGCCGGGAGACCCCGGTCGAGCTGTCGTTCCACCAGGTCGCCAAGATCTGAAACCGCCGCTCCGCGTCGCGGAGCAGCACTGCAACCGGGTCATCGCCCACGGCGTCGGCCCACGAGACGAACGGAAGTCAGCATGCCCCCGAAGAAGAAGAAGATCTCTGGCCTCATCAAGCTCCAGATCAAGGCCGGGGCCGCCACCCCGGCTCCGCCGATCGGTCCTGCCCTGGGTCAGCACGGCGTCAACATCATGGAGTTCTGCAAGGCGTACAACGCCCTGACCGAGTCCCAGCGCGGCGACGTCATCCCGGTGGAGATCACGGTCTACGAGGACCGTTCCTTCACCTTCATCACCAAGACGCCCCCGGCGGCCGAGATGATCAAAAAGGCGGCCGGTGTCGCCAAGGGCTCGGCGACCCCGCACACCGTCAAGGTCGCCTCGCTGACCTCGGCCCAGGTGCGCGAGATCGCCACCACCAAGCTCGAGGACCTCAACGCCAACGACCTCGACGCCGCCGCGAAGATCATCGCCGGCACCGCGCGCTCGATGGGCATCACCGTCAAGGACTGATCGCAACACCAGCGGCACCCGCCGCTACATCATCACCAGTGGCAGGGCCGTGTGCGGCCCGTCGACCACGACTGCCGAGGAGAAGAGCAGATGGCCCAGCACAGCAAGGCGTACCGCGCCGCAGCCGAGACGTTCGACAAGGACACGATCTACTCGCCCCTCGAGGCGATCCGGCTGGCGCGCACGACGTCGCCGACGAAGTACGACGCGACCGTCGAGGTGGCCTTCCGCCTCGGTGTCGACCCGCGCAAGGCGGACCAGATGGTCCGCGGGACGGTCATCCTGCCGCACGGCACGGGCAAGACTGCCCGGGTCCTGGTCTTCGCCACCGGTGAGCGGGCGCAGCAGGCCCTCGACGCCGGCGCTGACGAGGTCGGTGGCGACGAGCTCATCGCGAAGGTCGCGGCCGGCTACACCGACTTCGACGCCGCCGTGGCGACCCCCGACCTCATGGGCAAGGTCGGGCGTCTGGGCAAGGTGCTCGGTCCGCGCGGCCTGATGCCGAACCCCAAGACGGGCACCGTGACGATGGACGTGGCCAAGGCGGTCTCGGACATCAAGGGCGGCAAGATCGAGTTCCGCGTCGACAAGCACGCGAACCTGCACTTCATCATCGGCAAGGTCTCGTTCACCGACATCGCGCTGACCGAGAACTACGCGGTGGCGCTCGAGGAGATCCTGCGGCTCAAGCCGGCCTCCTCGAAGGGCCGGTACATCGCCAAGGCGTTCGTCAGCACGACGATGGGCCCGAGCATCCAGCTCGACCAGAACAAGACGCGCCACCTCACCGACGAGGACGAGGTCGCCTGAGCCGACCCGCTCACGAGGAAGGCCCGGCCCAAGGGGACCGGGCCTTCCTCGCGTCCGGCCACGGTCGGGATGATCCGAGCGGGCCGTCCGGTCACAGACGCCCGTCCGCCTGCTCCCTAGGGGGTGAACGGACCGATCGGACGACGCCCCGCCGGGGATGGCGCCTCGGCTCGAGTCCCGGCGATGCGGGAGAGGTCGATGCGGTGCACGATGTGGTGGTGGTCCGGCCCGGCGGCGCCTGTCGTCCACGGTCCCGCGCGAACCAGAAGGGCTCAGGCAGATGACCCCCACCGCGGACGGGCCGGGCGAAACCGACCTCGCCTCGCCCACCCTCGCTGCCCGGGCATCGATGGCGCTGACTGCCTATCGCGCCGGTGCGACCGCACCCCTTGCTCAGCTGGTCCGCGAGGTGACCCCCGTGCTGTGGCGGATCGCCCGAGCCCAGGGCTGCGAGCGCGAGGAGGCGGAGGACGTCGTCCAGGGGGTCTGGCTGGCACTGGTCCGCAGCGCCGAGACGATCCGTGAGCCGGACGCCGTCCTGGGTTGGCTCGTGGTCAGCGCGCGGCGCGCGGCCTGGCGCGCCGTCGCCCGGCGTCGCGAGGACGACCGCCGCACGACGGCGTTGCCCGACCCCGAGCAGACGCCCGGTCGCGAGCTGAGGTTCGACGGGCCGGCGCCGGACGATGCGGTGCTCACTGCGGAGCGTGACCGCGCGCTGTGGCGCCACTTCCTACGCCTGCCGGCCCGCTGCCAGCAGCTGCTGCGGTTCGTCGCGACGGCCGACCGCCCGGACTACGCAGCGATCGCCGAGGCCACCGGGATGAAGGTCACCGCCGTAGGGATCACCCGGGGCCGGTGCTTGGCCAAGCTGCGCACACTGCTGGACCAGGACGAAGGGTGGCTGGGGGCATGAGCACGGAGTACTCCGCTGACGAGACCGTCGACGCGAGGGACCTGGCGGTCTTGGCCGACCTGGCCAGGGTGCTGGACACGCTCGACCCGATGCCGGTGGGCATCGTCGACCGCACGCTGTTCGCCCTGACCCTCGACCGGCTGCACACCGAGGTGATGGACCTGGTCCGCCTCGAGGCGCCGCTGGCGGCCGTCCGCGGGGGCCAAACGGTGCACGCCAGGACGATCACCTTCACCTCCGAGCAGGTCACTGCGATGATCACGCTCTCGGTCAGCCCCTCCGGCGCCGTGCGGGTGGACGGCTGGGTCGCACCGGCGACCCGGTTCGACATCGAGCTGCACCGGCCCGATTGCGTGCTGCACGCCCAGTCCGACGACGACGGCGCGTTCGTGCTGCCCGACGTCCCGGCCGGCCCCGCCGGCCTCGTGCTGCGCCGTGCCGACGGGACGGGACCGGCCGTGAGCACGCCCGTCATCGAGCTGTGACCTCACGCGACCAGAGAGGCATGAGATGAGCCAGGACGCACGGCGGGGACCGGACAAGGACCCCGGACGGGTCGACCCGGATGGTCCGGCCACGCTCGGCTGGCGGGTGCGGACCCTCGACCCGCTCACCGCGGTGCGTCGGGCCGGGGTCGCCGCCCCGGGGCCGACGACCTACGTCGCCGATCGGGTGCTCGTGCGCGGCGTGCCCGCCGACGCGGCCGACCTGTCGGACCTGGCGGAGGTGGCGGCGCGGCGCGGCTGGACCATCGAGGTCGAGCCTCGAGACCTGCGCGACCTCGCCCTGCTGCGTCAGGCCGACCTCGGGCGCGAGGTGCTCGACGGGATGGTCGACGCCTTCGCCTTCGGCGTGCGCCTTGCGCCGGCACCGGGGACGGCAACGCCCCTGCCCGATGCGTGGGAGCTGGTCGAGGAGCTCGGCGGTCGCTCGGCCAGCGCCGGCGCCGGGCTCAGCCTCGACCACGTGCTGGTCGCCGCGCCCGGTCCCTCGATCGGCGGCGCGCCGTACACCCAGCCGCACCCGTACACCCAGCCGCACCCCTACACCCAGCCGCACCCCTACACCCAGCCGCACCCCTACGAGGGGATCGGCGAGTACGGCGCCGCAGGCTCCGGCGGGCGCGCCCCGGTCTCCTGGGTCGGTCCGCGTCCGGCCCGGCGGCACCGCGCCGGTGAGGTCCCGGTCCGGACGGCCAAGGGGCTCGACCGGCCGGTCGTCGCCGTCCTGGACACCGGGTGCGGCAAGCACCCCTGGCTGGGGGACGACGTCGTCGTGCGCAACCCCACCGTGCTCGGGGTGCCGATCGGCCACTACCCCACGGCTGACCTTGCCGTCGGCGACTCCGAGATCGGCGGGATGGCGGGCCTGCCGCTCGTCGGCGGTCTCGACCCGGCAGCGGGCCACGGCACGTTCATCGCCGGACTGATCCACCAGGGCTGCCCGGACGCCCTCATCCTGTCGTGCCGGCTGTACGGCAGCGCGGGCTCGATCCCCGAGTGGGATCTGCTCGGCTCGCTGCGCCGACTGCTGCTCTTCCACGTCCTGGGGCTGCAGTCGCGAAGCGGCTACCACCCGGTCGACGTGCTCAACCTGTCGCTCGGCTACTACCACGAGCGACCGCAGGACGAGGCGTTCGACCAGCCGTTCGCCCGCAGCCTCGCCGCGCTCCGGCGCCACGGGGTGGTGGTCGTGGTCTCGGCGGGCAACGACGGCGACCCGCGGCCGCTCTACCCAGCGGCCTTCGCGCCGAAGCTGGACCTCACGGCCAGCCCGCCGGTCCCGGTGCACCCCGAGTCCCTGGTTCGCCACGAGCTGCCGGTCCTCACCGTCGGTGCGCTCAACCCCGACGGCACCACCGCCCTTTTCTCCAACGATGGGCCGTGGGTCACCTGTCTTCGGCCGGGCGCGGCCGTGGTGAGCACGCTGCCGACGACGCTCGACGGCTCGATGGCCGCCAGCCGCGGCCTGGCCGGGATGCGGCCGGCCGAGCGCCGCGCCACCATCGACCCCGATGGCTTCGGCGGCGGTTTCGGCGTGTGGAGCGGCACCTCCTTTGCCACCCCGGTGCTCGCGGGTGAGATCGCTGCCGCACTGCTGGCCCGGCGCGAGTCGACCCCATCCCCGGCTCCGGGCGGGTCGTGGAGCGACACGGTGGCCGCACGGTGCACGATCTGCTGGGAGGCGGTTGCGGCGACGACCGGGCTGTCACCCGGGTCGTGAGATTCGCGCGCTCTCGACGACCGAGCCGGAGCGAGGGAGGCCGATGACCGCGACCGGGACGCTCGTGCGAGCCCGCGCCGCGGTCGAGGCGGGGCTGGCGCACAACGCCGCGGGCCGGCCGGCGCGTGCCTCGGGTCGGTTCCGTTCTGCGCTGCGGCTGCTGGCCGCAACCGAGGGTGGCTTCCAGGACGGCGGGATGCCGGGCGGCGGTTCGGCGGGCGGCGGTTCGGCGGGCAGCGGCTCGGCGGGCGGCGAGGCCTCGCCTGCCTACCTGCGGGCCCGGGCGTTGCTCGGTCTGGTGATGAGCGACTTCGAGCTCCGGGCCGATCTGGCTGCCAGCCGCGCCATGCTCGACGCGGCGGAGCGCAGCGCCAGGACCGCCGGGGCGGCGGCCGTCGAGGTGGCGATCCACGGGCAGCGCGGGCTGCTGTGGCTGCGGGGTGGCGACGTCGACGCCGCGCTGCGCGAGCTGGACCGGGCCGTGGCCCGGGTTGCGCAGGCCGAGCCGGTCGACGCCTGCGTCCTGCTGCTCAACCGCGGGACGGTGCACCTGGAGCGCGGCCACCTCGCTCGGGCCAGGGTCGACCTCGCCGGCTGCGCCGAGCGGGCGGCCGCGATCGGCGACGTCCTGCTGATGTTCAAGGCCCGACACAACCTCGGCTACCTCGAGTTCCTCGCCGGGGACCTGCCGGCCGCCCTCAGCGCGATGGATGACGCCGCCCGGATCGAGCACGGTGGCTCGCCTGCGGTCGCCCTGCTCGACCAGGCTCAGGTGCTTCTCGAGGCCGGCCTGACCACCGAGGCCGACGCGACGCTGGGCCGGGCCGCGCTGCTCTTCTCCGCGCACCGGCTGACCCACGACCTGGCCGAGGTCGAGCTCGCGCGCGCGCACTGCGCCCTGCTCGCCGGGCGGCCGGGCGAGGCGCTGCGGTGGGCCGGGTCGGCGCGGCGCCGGTTCGTCCGGCGGGGCAACACGGCCTGGGCCGCGCGGGCCGAGCTGGCCGGCTGCCGGGCCCGGCTCGCCGCCCTCGTCGACGCCGACCCGACGGACCCGGCAGCGCTGGTCCGCCTCGCCCGCCAGGCCGAGTCGCTCGGCGGTCGCGCCCGCGCCCGTCGGGGCGGCGGGGGTCGTGAGACGGGACGCGTCGCGATGGTCACCGCGGCCGAGGCCTGGGTGGCTGCCGGGCGGCCGGGTCCCGCACGGGCGGCCCTGCGGGCCGCCGGGCGACTGACCGGCCGGGAGTCGCTGTCGATGGCTGTGCAGGTCAGGGTGGTGCGTGCGAGCCTCGCCTTCGCCGCCGGTCAGCCGCAGGAGGCCCGGCGGCAGGTTCGCGCAGGCCAGGCGATGCTCGCCGCGCACCGCCGTCAGCTCGGCTCGGTGGCGGCCGTGGCCGCCGCTGCCGTGCACGGTGCACGGCTGTCCGACGCGGATGTCGGCGCGGCCCTGGAGCGAGGCGATCCCGCTGCCGTGCTCGAGGCGGTCGAGCGCGGCAGGGCGACCTTCGCCGGGCCGGCCCGCGTTCGGCCACCGAGGGATCCCGGGCTCGCCGAGCTGCTCGCCGAGCTCCGCCAGTGCCTGGAGCGCGAGCGGTTGGTCCCGCCCGACGGGGGCGCCGCGGCCCTGGCCGAACGGGACGCGCTGCACCGGGAGGCCGCCCGGCTGCGCGGCCTGGCGAGCGAGCGGTCGTGGCGGCTCGGGGACGGGACCGGTGCGCCGCCGGCGCCCACGTCGCGCGAGGTCAGGGCCGCCCTCCACGAGCCGTGGCCGGACGGCCCGCCGGTCCTGGCCGACTACCTCGTCCACCGCGGCGCCGTGCACGCCGTGATTGTCGATCGGGCCGGGTTGCGGCTGGTGCGCCTTGCCCGGATCGGGCAGGTCGACGAGCTGGCCCGGCGGCTGCACGCCGATCTGCAGGTGCTCGCCAACCCGCTCCTCCCGCCGGCGCTGCGCTCGGTGGCCCGCAGCTCGCTGGACCGCGGCCTGCGCGGCCTCGACGCGCTGCTCGTCGAGCCGGTGGCCTGCGACGGCCCGCTGCACGTCGTGGCCGACGGTGCCCTCGTCACCCTGCCCTGGGGGCTGGTGCCCTCCCGGGTCGGTCGCGCGACGAGCGTCAGCACCAGGCTGCGGCCGCCCGCGTCCGCCGGTCCTCCTCGCCCGCCCGACGTCGTCGCGCTGGCCGGGCCCGGCCTGGACCACGCCGAGGACGAGGTGATCGCGGTCGCACAGGCCTGGCCCGTGGCAACCGCACTGGTCGGCGCGGCGGCGGACTGTGCCGCCGGCCGGACCGCCCTGCGTACGGCAGGCGTCGTCCACCTCGCCGCCCACGGCCACCACGATGCAGACAACCCGCTGTTCTCCTGGGTCCGGCTCGCGGACGGCCCGCTGTTCGCCCACGAGCTCGAGGGCGCGACCCTCGACGGCGCCGTCGTCGTGCTCTCGGCGTGCGAGGTCGGCCGTGCGACCGTCCGGCCCGGTGGGGAGGTGCTCGGCCTGGCCAGCGTCCTGCTGCGGTTGGGTGCCGGCGCGGTGGTGGCGGCCCTCGCCCCGTTGCGCGACGACGTCGCGGCGCAGGTCATGCCGGCGCTGCACCGACAGCTGACCTCGGGCACCAGCCCGGCGAGCGCGCTGGCCGCCGCGTGTGCCTCGGCGCGCGAGCCGGTGCCCCTCGCCTGCTTCGCCCCGACGGCCGTGGGCACCGGCGCCCGAGCTGCGCCACCGCCCGCGACGTCCTGACCAGCCTCATCCTCGCAGCCGCCCGGTCGGTCAGGTCGGTCAGGTCGGCCCGTCCGACCACCGGGTGGCCAGCTCGGTCACCCGTGCGGCGTAGGCCCCGGCGGCGAGCACCGCGGCCGGGGCGGTGCCCTGCAGCACGGTGCGCCCGCGGCCGCCCCCGGCTGGCACGTCGCAGCCCGGCGCGGCGAGGTCCGCGTGCAGGCTGCACCCGGGCAGCAGCCCGATCTCGTCGTGCCCGGTGACGGCGATGACGCCGGTCACCGAGGCAGGGAAGGCCAGCACGTCGGGGCCGAGGTCGCCGGCCGCGGCGAACACCCGTGCCCCCCCGGCCACGGCCTCACGCAGCGTGGTGGTGAGCCGCCGACCGAGGTGCTGGCGACCGAACGGCAGCACGACCACCGCCGCGCGTTCCGCGATCGCCCAGCGCACTGCCCGCGCGACGACCTCGTCGGCCCACTGGTCCTGCTGGTCCAGGACGGGTGCCACGAGCAGGTCGGCCGCCGGCACCAGCCCGCGCAACTGCGCCCTGCCCTGGCCCACGAGCAGCGTGGCGTAGGCCGTGGCGCGCACCGACCCGGCCGGCTGGACGCTCCGGCCCGGCGACCAGGTCCGCACGCGCGCGCCGCGCAGGTCGGGATGCGTGGTGTCCACCGCCCCGGCGAGCAGGGCGACCCGCACCCCGGCTCCGGAGCCCGCACCCGACGGCGGCGGGCACGGCGCGACGGGCACGGACAGCCGTGGACGAGCGCCCGACGCCAGCCAAGCCGTCGCGTCGAGGACGACGCCGTCGTCGGTCGGGGCGGCCCGGCGGGCGCTGCGGGCCGGCCGGCTGGGCGCGGGGGTGCCCGGCTCTGCCGCCCAGGCCACGCTCACCGTCCACCCCCGGGCCCACGCCCACCGTCCCCCTGCGACGGTGGTGCGGTCCGGGGACGGCGGTGGGACGGGCCGGGAACGTCGGGCGCTGGCATCCTGGGCTCCCTGGGTCGCGGGCCCTCGGGGTGGCCCGTCTCCCCTCAGGAGCGACGTCGTGGCGTTCTGTGACATCCCGGCCGGGACGAGTTCGCGGCGAGCTTCTCATCGGCCTCGTGCGGGGGCGATTTTGCTGGTAGCCCGTCGGCGCGTAGCCTGAGCACGCCCAAGACCGCAGGTCGTCATGCCGCCCCTCCTGGGACGGTGGACCGAAGTCCCGCACAGCGGGAGCCAGCGCAGGTGAGAGTCTCCCGAGGGAGCCGCGCGTACGCCGCCGGTTCCGCCCCGAGCCCCGCGCCTGCGCGGGGCTCTTCTTGTTCCGGGGCCAGGCACGACGACGGCGGTACCACCACCGGAAGGATTGCCATGGCGAGGCCGGACAAGGCAGCCGCGGTCGCGGAGCTCACGGACCAGTTCCGCGAGTCGAACGCGGTCGTGCTGACCGAGTACCGCGGGCTCACCGTCAAGCAGCTCAAGCAGCTGCGGACGGCGCTGCGCGGCGACGCAACCTACGCCGTGGTGAAGAACACGCTGTCGTCCATCGCGGCCAAGCAGGCTGGTGTCGAGGGTCTTGACGACCACCTCGCCGGCCCCTCGGCCATCGCCTTCGTCACCGGTGACCCGGTGTCGGCGGCGAAGGAACTGCGTGACTTCGCCAAGGCTCACCCGCAGCTCGTCATCAAGGGTGGTGTCCTCGACGGGCGCGCCCTCAGTGCTGCGGACATCACCAAGCTCGCGGACCTCGAGTCCCGTGAGGTCCTGCTGGCCAAGGCCGCAGGCGCGTTCAAGGCGACGCTCTTCGGGGCTGCGTACCTGTTCACCGCACCCACGGCCAAGGCCGTGCGCACCATCGATGCCCTGCGTGAGAAGCGGGCGACCGAGGAGCAGGCGGCCTGACCCTCGGGTCGACCACCAGCCTCTCGACACACCACCCCTCCTGCTACCGACCCGCTGTCGGGGCAGGGCAACAAGGAAGGACACGCCACCATGGCGAAGCTCACCACTGACGAGCTCATCTCCGCGTTCAAGGAGCTCACCCTCATCGAGCTCTCCGAGTTCGTGAAGGCATTCGAGGAGACCTTCGAGGTCACCGCCGCGGCGCCCGTCGCGGTCGCCGGCCCCGCCGGCCCCGCCGCCGCTGTCGAGGAGGTCGAGGAGCAGACCGAGTTCGACGTCGTGCTCGAGGCTGCCGGCGAGAAGAAGATCCAGGTCATCAAGGAGGTGCGCGCGCTGACGAGCC
>Ga0105047_10004494_pt1 | contig 24248 bp, 17 predicted proteins | sample MAT04_FD_78384 | JGI IMG/M metagenome (GOLD analysis project Ga0105047, IMG submission 78384) | Freshwater microbial communities from Lake Fryxell liftoff mats and glacier meltwater in Antarctica - MAT-04 (megahit assembly) | ecosystem: Environmental > Aquatic > Freshwater > Ice > Liftoff...
CGGGAAGGTGCAGCAAAAACGGACGCTACGCCAGCGTCCACCGAGGCGACCGTCACGGCAGAGCCCCCCACTGCTGACGTTCAGAGAACTTCCAATGACGCGAGTGAAACACCCGGTGACACACTTGCGCGTCGCACCAGCACCTATGCGGACACGATGGCGGAAATTATCGCCAGGCGAAGCAAGTCGCCGCGAGATAACACTACGCTCGACGCCCGCATCGATGCAGACGCGCCCGAGGATGCTCGGAACAACCGACCAGATGTAAACGCTCCAGGGGCGGCGACGCAGACTCCTGTGACCAAAAAAACATCTGATAGCGATCGGCCCAGTGCGCCCGTACGCGACGATCGCGTCACAGGGTCGGGCGTCAAATGGGATCATCCACCCGACGAAAAAACCGTGGCCCCGCCCGCACGCCCCGCCGTTATCCCGCCTGCGGAAGTGCCGGTCGATGCAACAAAACTTGCACCGAACGACAGTGCACGGCCCGACGAATCGGCCACCTCCGACATCGCCCCCAACGCCAACGTGGCCGCCAACCAGGTTGTGTCCATCGACCACGCTTCACCGGAAATGCCGGCGATCATTCCTGAGGGCGTGGAACGAACCGTTACGTCATCGTCGGATACGCACGTGGGACCCGAACTTGATGGGGTGGCCACTCGCCTACTTCAGCGGATCAAGGACAACCCGCGCGACGTGTCCGCCCATCTAGATTATCAACTCCTTCTGTACCTCCGTCAGGAGCAAACGCCCGACGTTGCCAGCCTCGCACCTCTGCCCTCGGAAGATCGCGAGCTTGTGGCGGCCACCATTGATGGGCTGACCAACCTGCGTTCCAGTCTGCAGGCGGACAACAATCAGCTTCTCAGCAAGAAGATCAAGCCGCTGGTCGACACCGCCATTCGCCTGCAAAGCCAGGCAGAACTGAGCGTGTCGACGATCGCCTTGTGCAAGCGCGTCGATGGTTTCGGTGTCTACGAGCCGATCGATCCGCCTCGCTTTATCGCCGGCAAGGAGCAGCCGGTGATTATCTATTGCGAGGTGCAGAACTTCTCATCCAATCAGAACGACAAGAAACAGTGGGAGACAAAGCTGGGCGAAGAGGCCGTCCTCTACACGGAAATGGGCTTGCCGGTCTGGCAGGACAAACCCGCGCAGATCACTGACATTTCTCGCAATCGTCGCAAGGACTTCTTCGTCGTCCGTATGATCAAGCTGCCCTCGACACTGACGATTGGACGATACGTCCTGAAGGTGACTATCGTAGATCAGCAGGCCGCCCGTGTGGCTGAAGCCACGCAGGCGATTCAGATTGTCGCTCAGTAAAACATTGGATCAACCTATGAAACAAGGCTTCGCCATCGTCGTTGTATTTTCGGTGCTTGTTCTTCTCATGCTGGCAGGCAGTTCCTGCTACACGGTCAACCCGGGAACGCGCGGCGTGAAAGTGACGCTGGGCAAGGTTGATCCACGTTTTCTTCCCGAAGGTTTTGGATTCAAAACGCCATTTGTGACGCATATCGAAACCGTGCCCGTGCGACAGGAGACCAAGGCGATGAAGGCCGAGTGCTATTCATCAGACCTTCAGCCCATGACGCTCACAGTGAAGGTGCTGTACCGCATCCCGGAACAGTCCGTCGTCAAGATGTTTCAGGAATATGCCGGCGACCCGTTTGACAGCCTCGTCGCCCCGCGCGTGCAGGAGGCGCTGAAGGAGTTCACTGCCCAGAACACCGCCGAGCAAAACGTAAAGCGCCGCGAGCTGATCAAAACATCGGCCATGGAGGCATCGGCCAAGAAGATCGGCACGCTGCTACTGCTGGATGATATCGTGATTGAAAACATCGACCTCTCCGACCAGTTGGAGGCCGCCATCGAAGCGAAGATGGTTCAGGAACAGGAGGCGAGCAAGTCGAAGTTTATCCAGGATAAAGCGAAGGTTGAAGCCGAGACGGTGGTCATCAAGGCCCGCGCCGAGGCCGAGGCCATCAAGATAAAAGGTGAGGCGTTGCGCGAGTCTCCTGATTTGATCAACCTGAACATCGTGGAGAAATGGGACGGACGTGCGCCGCAGGTCATCGGGGGTGGCGGAGCGAGCGGGGGCGGTGGGAACGGCGCGAGCATCATCCTACCCATCCAACCACAACGGCAGCCTGATACGAGCGGACGATAGGCGAGAAGCGGCCTGAAGTTTGCGCATATTCACATACAAATTTGACCCGCAACTCCGTGATGCCGCTACGTCGGGATGAAAGCGGGATAACGCGCAGCCGCGCGGTTGGAACCTCGCGCCCTTGCACGGTTACGCTTCAAAAACGCGTATGCACCGTCTTTCTCAATCGTAGTCTTCCGGCACCTCATCGAGATCGCGTCGCGAACGGGGGCGCTGGGGTGGTGGGATGTCGATGGGCTCATCGTCCACCAGGTGTCGGTCGGTTGACCCCGTTTTTGCGACGGGTGGAAGCGGGATGACAGGGCTTGCCGAACCTGACTTACCCGGCACGGGCGACGAAGCACCACCGGCAACGGGTGCGTTGGCCCGTGCGACCTTTTCTCGACCTCCTGTCGCGTTGGAAACATCACTGGAACGTGCTGCTCCGCGTCTGGTGCCTGTTCGCCTGCCTTCGCCATCAGCGCGGGGAGCCGAACGCGGCTTGGGCGTGCGCGGGGCTCGTACCGCTGCCACCACCGGGGCTGGCGGTTGCTCGGTCGAATCCTGTTCCTTCGATTCTAATTCCGAAGCCCGGACAGCAGGTCGCGACGGCCCGGATGGCTGTCGGTTATCGTCGTCGTTGCCCACCACATTGCCATCAGCATCGCCATCTCCTGCGCGGTCTTCCGCATCCTGCGGACCCGGCAGTACGTTGCGATCGGATTCACCATCGGGACCTGACTGCGCGCCACCCTTCCCGCGCCGGCCACGCCCGCCCCGCCGGCGACGCCGGCGCTTGGGGGCACCCTCGGTCACATCAGGTCCATCCTGACCCGCAGGCGTGTTGGCTGCGTCACCGGTATCGTCAGTTTCGGTCGTATCATCACGTGGCCGGTCTGCCTGACTGTCACGATCCTCATCATTGCGCGATGAAACACGCGGCTCATTTGTGCCCGATTGATTGCGCCCGTCGTCAGAAGGCGCGGACGTCGGTTCGTCGCCGTAGTCAATATCTGTTTCAACGACATTCTCGACCGCATCAGATCGGAACGGCTGCGATGGTTTGAGCGCCTGTGGTGCTCGATACGGTTGCACCTGCTCGAAGCGATCCTGCCCGCCTCGCCCGCGTCCACGTCGCCCGCGCCGGCGCTTCCCGCCTCCGCCTCCCTGTCGGGAATCGTTGTATCCCTGTTCATTGGATGGCTGCGCGCTGTGGGTATTTCGAACATCGTTACCAATGTCGGGTTGCTGATCGCCTCGGTCATCCGAGGGCTCGTCCGCATCGTTTCGATTATCGCGCTGATCCTGGGGTTGATTTCGATCGTCACGGGGGCCTCGCCCGAACTGTTGTCTACCGTCGTTTCGGCTTCCGCGCCCGCCCTGCCCTTGCCTGTGATCCTGTCGCCCCTGGCCCTGCCCACGCGTATCGGGCCGGCCACCGGGTCCGGCGGGCTGTTGCCGTCGCGCGTCGGGGCGATCCTTGTCGGTCGGCCCGTCTTCGTCGCTCGACAGGTCGGGTTCGCGTGCGGGGTCCTGACGCGTCTCGTCGTCGCCTTCGCCCGTGTCGGATGAATCGACATCATCGTCATCGTCGAACAGCGCATCGGCATCGGCATCACGGCGTGGTTGATTCACCGGCGGGATGCTGCCCCCGCGGCGTTGCCGATCTCGCCCGCGACCCTGTCGTCGTGCGTCGCGTCCACCTGCATCGGGCGCGTTGTCGCCGGGCTCCATCCCGAGCTCGCGCAGGAAGATGAGATTGTCGCGAGAATCAAACAGATTCAGCTTCATCTCATCCAGCGCAAGCGTCGCATCCTGGCGGACAACGATGCTCTTGCGAGCGTGGTGCTCGAGATCCGCGAGAGCAGTTCGCTTCCGATTGAGCAGATAAAACGCGACATCCGGGCAGACGGCCAATTCAACGCGCACGACCGCCTGATCATTGGCAGCGATAGCGAGCCGACGCATCACGTCGAGGCTCATGCTTTCAGGCGTCTTCACCAGCCCCGCGCCGCGACAATGCGGGCAATCAAAATAGATGGATCGCTTGAGGCTCGGGCGCATACGCTGGCGGGTGAGTTCGATGATGCCGAACTGGCTCATGCGCAAGACCTTTGTCTTCGCGCGGTCGTTCTTGAAGTTGTCGTGAAGACGTTGCTCAAGTTCGCGACGATGGCGCTCATAGCGCAGGTCGATGAAGTCGCAGATAATCACGCCACCGAGATCGCGCAGTTTAAGCTGTCGCGGAATCTCGTCGGCGGCCTCCATGTCGGTGTTGAACGCGGTCGTCTCAGCGTCGGCGTGCTCGCGCGACTTTCCGCTGTTGACGTCGATGGCAACCACAGCCTCAGTCGTATCGATGACAAGCGACCCACCCGACGGCAGCGGGACGTGTCGGCTATATATCATCTCAATTTCGCGCTCGATGCCCGCAGTATGAAAGAGCGGAACGAGGTCCTCGTACACATCCACCTTGTTGCGCGTCCGTGGAGCGGTGATCTTGATGACCTCCTTGACGCGCTTGGCAACTTCCTTGCTGTCGATGACGATTCGCTCGATGTCGCTGGTGAAAACGTCGCGCACGGTGCGAGTGACGAGATCGCCTTCGGTATATAGTTCGGTCGGACCGGGTCCGGCATCGCGCTTCTTTTTCAGCGTCTCCCAGAGACGCGCGAGATATTTCAAGTCACGTTCAATCTCGAGTTTTGTCTTCCCCACACCGGCCGTGCGGATGATGAAGCCGCAATCGTCGGGCGGTTCAAGACCATCAAGAATCTGCCTGAGTCGGCGACGCTCCTGCTCGTCCTCGATTTTCTTGCTGACCCCTTTATTTGCCATCCCAGGCATCATTACCAGGATGCGACCGGGGATGCTGAGATACGTGCTGAGCGTCGGCCCCTTCGTGCCGATGCCTTCCTTGATAATCTGCACGACGATGTCGTCCCCGCGGCGCAGGCAGCGCTGGATGGGCGGGCGATCACGTCGCGAAAGTTTTCTCCCGACGGTCTCGACAAAGTCTCCGCGCTTGCCGAAATACGTCGGCATCAGATCGGAGATATGCAGGAACCCGTTGCGACCAAGACCGAAGTCGATGAAGGCCGCCTGGATGCTGGGCTCGACATTGGTGACACGTCCCTTGTAGATATTGCCGACATGGGATGTGGCGCTGGTGCGCTCCATGTAAAGTTCTTCAAGCCGCCCGTCCTCCAGCAAAGCGATTCGGCATTCTTCGCCTTCGGAGACGTTAATCAACATTTCTTTTGCCATGGGTGGGTAGTTGCCGGTTGCCAGTTGTCAGTTGCCAGTGACGAAGCGTGACAAGCCACGCATGCACTGGCAACCGGCAACTGACAAATGATAACTCTCTCTCAAAATGCCTCTGGAATGATCTTTCGCGTTTCCTCACGGAGGAAATGCATGACCTGTCGCTCGGAATCGAAGCTCATCACACGCCGGGCAACTTGCCTGGCATGGTCCATCGATGTCGAGCGGATAATCTTTTTAACCTCGGGGATATCCGGACTGTTCATACTGAATGTCGTCAGTCCGAGCCCGAGGAGCAACAAAGTGTACAACGGTTCGCCGGCCATTTCACCGCAAACGCTCACGCTGATGTTGTTTCGAACGCCCGCGCGGATGACATCGCGTAGGAGCGTCAGCACAGCCGGGTGCGCGGGGCAGAACAGGCCGGCGACCTTTTCATTGGTACGATCGACCGCGAGCGTGTACTGAATGAGATCGTTTGTACCGATCGAGAAAAAGTTGACTTCCTTGGCGAAATTATTGGCCATCAACGCTGCCGACGGGACTTCGATCATGATGCCGACCGGTATCTCGCGGCGGAACTCGACGCCTTCATCTTCGAGTTCCTCCATGACATCATTGAGGATCATGCGTGCCTGTCGCAATTCCATGAGCGTTGAGATCATGGGAAACATGATCCGCACGTCGCCGAGCGTGCTGACGCGCATGATCGCGCGCAGCTGACGCTTGAACATCGGAATGTCGTGCAGACACATGCGGATGCTGCGATCACCCAGGAACGGATTGCGCTCAGGGTTTTGCTGCTTGGACGTTTGATATTTGTCGGCACCGAGATCAAGCGTGCGAATGACAAAGGGACGACCGTCGAGGCGCTTGATGGCATCTGCGTAGGAATTGAAGTGATCCTCCTCGGTCGGTTCGGCCTCGCCGGACAGGAACAGAAACTCCGTCCGATACAGCCCGATCCCCGAAGCTCCTCGGGCAAGGGACTCATCCACCTCGTGGGCGAACTCAATGTTGGCCTGCAGGCTGACCAGATGCCCGTCGGTGGTCTCTGCCGGAAGTTCGCGCAGGCCGGCGAGTTCGGTTTCGATCTCAATATGCTTCAACCCATACGCGCGATGCTCGACAAGCTGGTCGGCATCGGGGTTGATGATGACCACCCCGCGCGTCCCGTCGATGATGATCGTGTCGCCACCACTGACTTCGGACGTGAGATTCCCCAATCCGACGACCGCCGGGATGCCCATCGCGCGGGCAACGATGGCGGTATGACTGGTGCGTCCCCCGACATCGCAGGCGAATCCACGCACATGCTTGCGGTCGAGCGCTGCGGTCTGCGAGGGGAGCAGGTCGTGGGCGATCACGACGACATCCTGCGTGAGATGTGCCAGGTCCTGCCGACGCTCGCCCAGGAGCGAACGCAGAATCGTCTTTTCGATGTCGTGAATATCCTTCACCCGCTCGGCAAACATTGGGTTGGGCATCTGCAGGAACTTGTTCGCCAACCGTCGCGCCGCGACACTGACCGCATACTCCGCCGTCGTCTGCTGGGTCTTGATCTCATTGAGGACCTGCGTCTGCAGCGTCTTATCGCGGAGCATCCCAAGATGAAACGAAAAGATGTCCGCGATCTCCTTGCCGTGCTCGGCGGCGACATTCTCTCGCAGCTTGATGACTTCCTGAGTCGATTCGTCGATCGCGCGGAAATATCGGTCGATCTCCCCCTGGATTCCGCCATCACCGACAGATCGCTTGGGAATTACAAGATCTTCAGCGTCCAGCACGACCGCTGTGCTGATCACCACCCCGGGGGACACACCTATGCCTTTTTTAATCTCCATCTATATGAAAACGTGAAAGGACGAACCTGGCCTGGAAACATCTGGATCTTCAATCCTGCTCTTCATCAAACTTTGTCTCAAACAAACGCGCGATGGCAGTCAAAGCGTCGGCAGCGTCGTCTCCGTCGGCCGAGACGCGAAGGGGCGTGCCTTCAGTAGCGGCGAGGATGATCATCTGCATCACACTCTTTCCGTCGGCCTCCCCGGGCTCATCACCACCCTTGACGACCTTTATATCAGAGGTAAACCGACTTGCCGTATCGACGAACAGCATGGCCGGGCGCGCATGCAAACCGAGCTTATTGGGTACGACAAGATCGCGGGTCACGCTGGGCATTGCAAAAGGCAGAAGAATGGAAGCAGGCACAGACGACGGGTCGATCTATGATCTGCTCAGGTTTCTACCGATTCCTTTCATTCTTCCTGCCGCACCCTGCATCGACTCTTAGACCACCACCTATTTCCCTGTATCCGCTTCCTCAAGCAGTTCCCCGATGGCTTGTCGGGTCGCACTCTGCCTCAGGAACTTCCGGAACATATCCTTTTGGAGGTTGCTGAAGACAATATTCATCGCCTGCAGGTGCGTCTGCGGTTGATTCTCGGGCGAGAGGAGGATCACGATGCTGAACACTGGCTGATGATCAAGCGCCGCGAAGTCGATCCCGTTGACGCTACGTCCAACCGTGCCAGCCATCTTGCTTACCTTCGGATGCTTCACATGAGGAACGGCCACGCCCTTGCCAAACCCGGTGGACCCATTCTCTTCACGCTTGACCAGGGCGCCCACCACCTCGTCGACGGCATCCTCGGGCAACGCACCTGCCTGCGCAAGGGACGTAACAAGCTCCCGGAGCGCGCTGTTGCGATCCACTGCCTTGAGTTCCGAAATGATGGCGTCGGTGATGATGAAATCCTTGAGCTTCATAGGTCGCAATGGCCAGTTGTGAAGGGTTACAGGTCGGTTTTCGCGCCGGTTGATTCAGAATGCATCGTCGGTCATTCCGGATGCTTGCGGTTGCGAATTTTTTTCTTGTGCTCGGTCAGTTGGCGTTCAAGCTTTTCAACCACCAGGTCAATGCAGGCATATGCATCGGCATCGCGATGATGAGCGATGAACATGTTCTTATGCTCTGCATTGACAATAATCTCGACGTTGACCGTGTCATCTCCGTGCTCTTTTGTCGCATCCAGCACCACTTCAATTTCCTGGATCCGATCATAATATTTCGTCAGCTTCATCGCCTTCTGTTCAGCATGTGCTTTAAGAGGAGGTGTCACTTCCATGTGGCGAGCAGCAACCGTTACAATCACGTTAAACTCCTAAAATCAATTGCTAGGCCCGGCCTGAGCGCCCGGCATAGGCCATTGTACAGAAAATCAGAATCTTGCAACGCTCTTCAGAGCGTCTACTGAACTACGTCACTTCTGACCAGTCGACCCTGTCGACTTCTCGGCGGCCTCTTTCCGCATGGCAGCCAGTTCGTCGAGCGTCGGGACCCGGGTCGCGTTGGTCAACAAATACGTCTTCCCGTTGGGTGAATCGCTCATGCGCGATCGCATATTGCCCGGCAAACATCGCAATTTTGCATAGTGTGGCCGCGCAGCTGAGTCGCCGGTGCTAAGGAGTCCGTCTTTAGCATGCGGGCTGATGCATTGCTTATTGGGGTCACACGGAGACCTCCTGGGGTATTGGTACAGTTCGCTCAACAGTGCCCTTGTCGGGGACAATGACTCCCCCGCTGATTAGCATACGAAACGCTTCTTCGACACTGAGCGGAAGGTCGATGACGCTCTTGCGTGGCACGACTAGAACGTATCCGCTGAAGGCCGTTGGTGTCGATGGGAGAAATACCGTGATCATCTCCTCGCCCGTTGCGTCATGCAGCGCGCGCGGACCTGCGCCAGTCACCAGCCCGATCGACCAGATGTTGTCCTCGTGCGGGCGCACTGCGACCACGCGGCTTTGGGAGAATTGCCCTTTACGATCGCTTAGGACGAAGTCGGTGACCTGCTTCACGGCTGGATAAATCGCGCGAATGATCGGAACGCGCATGACCCCGACTTCCGCAAGCCGCCAGAATGTCCTGCCTATGAAATTGCCCACCAGCATCCCCACGAAGTAGACAAGGACGATGGCCAGTACCACGCCAACCAGTTGCACGAGCCAGCCGGGGAAGACTTCGTATAGATAATTTTCGAGGCTGGTAGGTCGCCCGTCGGTGGTGCGCGGCGAGATTTTCGCGGTCGCAAGTGTGGTGCTGATAAGCGTGACTATGTGCCTGCCCAGCGAGTTCCACAGGAAATTCCACACCCAGACGATCAACCAAAGCGTGATAAGGGTCGGCAGCACCGCAGCGAGCCCTCGCAGGAAGAATCTCCGAAAATCGGCGGAGAAACTGACCGGTCTGGGCTTCGAGACGGCAGCGAGGATTGGCGCGTCGGGGATCACGGTTACACTTCTGTTTGATCACTTCGGTGGCGGGTGTGTGTCAACGTTTTTCTCCCGCATTCACTTGGGATCGTCGGGCGTCGTTGTGGCTGGGCGCGTGCTGGGATGCGATAGCGATTCGACGAGCGCGGTCGCAAATGCGCGCACGGTTGCGTCAGATTCTGCTTTGACTTCCCGCTGGGCCAGCAGCATCCCTTCGTCGGGGGGAAGCCCGGCCAACAAGAGCGTGCCCGTCAGTCGCACACGCCAATCATCGTCGCGCAGGGCACGCTCAATTTTCTCCCTGCGTTGATCTGGGGGAAGGAGTAGGACGTGCACATAATTTGCCCAAGCGCGGACGGCGGCTGATTCGGAGGGATTCACCGAGCGTCCAACGCGGTCGGCAAACTCGTTGGCCAGCGGGGCAAGTTCCTGGGTGCCCTTGCTCCCACGAATGACCAGTGTGTAGGTCCCGAGGAGTTCCAATGCGGCGATCTTCGCGCCGGCGTCTCCCTGCTCGATTTGATCATAAATGCGCGTCTTGGATTCTTCGCCGGACAACACCGTAGGGCTTCTGTCCATCACGCGCAAAAACTGGACACGATATCCACCGACGCCGGGCCCCACGCTACGCCCTGACGTTGACGGATTGGTCGACAGCGTGCCAAACACGGGTATCCCCAATTGAGGCGCACCCGCGAGGAACTCACCGAGCTGGCCTTGATCCACCCGAACAATCTGTGTGATCATCTGTTTGGGCTTCAACACCAGTTGCTGGTCAATCCGGTCGTACGCAATTCCCGGGAACTGCTGCTGCGTCACGCCGCGGGTGGATGCATCGATCCACAGGTCCTGCTTGAGAACGCCATCGGGGCCGATCGCCAGATCAAACTCGCTGATGTTCTGCACATACAGGCGAACGAGCATTGGCTGACCGAATGCGTGATTCACGCTCAAGGGCTCAGCGCGGATCAGGTAAAACTCATGAGGGACATCGAGTATTTTGAGCCATCCCGTGGGGAACTTGCGTACCTCATCACGGAGGGCAAGCACGGTTTGATCAGGCTCCACGCGTGGTGTCTGCCCCGCAAGTTCAGCCCAGATCGCCGCGCCTGTCAGGCCGGAGGGATGCTGCAGAACCAATTGCCGCGCGAGGGCGGCGTTCTTCTGCTTTTGTGAATCATCCGATGTTGGAACGCGCAGCAAGCCGAGCATGGCCATGGCATCACGATCTGCGATGGCTGTGAGCTTCTGACGTGCCTCGTCAAACTTCCCTGCCAGCAGGAATCGCCAGCCTTCCAATCGCGAAACCGTGATGTCACCGGCATCGGCCCGGGACTTCAGCGCATCAATCACGGGCTGGGCTCGATCCCCGTCTCCACTGACGAACAGGTAATACCACGCCAGATCGCGCAAAGCGTCGCGATAGCCCGCCTGCAGATCGGTCCGGGTCGAAGCATCGATCTTCTGAATGGCATCTACAAAATCCGGGAACGACGGCTCGTCGGGGGAGTTGACCGGGCGCGTCGTCGCGCCCTCGTCACCGGCAGCCTTGCTGATGCTCGCAAGCTGGTTGAAAATCGCATTCAGCGCCATCACCCCATCGGCTTTTAGCGCGTCGGGGGACCCGCTTTTTCGATCGAGAATCAGCCTCAAAAACCACGCGTCGACGTTCCCGGCATCGGCTTTGAGCACCGAGGCGACAATCTGCTCGGCCGATGCGGGTTGATCCATGCAGAAGTACGTCGTCGCATATCCCACCCCAAAAGCCGGTGTCAGAGGCGTGCGCAGCCGCTGGGACAACTGGCTTGAGTAGGCGTACCACGCCAGCGATTCGGTATACAACCCCTTCTCGGCCAGAAGTTCCGCCAGCGACGTCGCGACATCGAGCTGCGCGGGATTCACGAGCAACATCGCGAGCAGCGCGCTCAGGCGCTCAAAGGCCGGTTGCCCCGCCCCACGGGCAGAGTAGCGCTTTTTCAGGGCGGCGAGATTGAGCGGATTCGACCGGATCGCCTCGGTGAGCATCGCGTCGGACTCCGCGTTCTGTGAACGATCAAGCAGAATGCCCGCGCATACATAAGCAGCATGCGAACGCACCTCCGCCGGCACGCCCTGCTTCATGATCACGCTGCGCAGGTACGCGATCTTTTTCTCGGCGGTCTCCATTGAACCGGTGTACAGGTCGATGAGACGCGTCTGTGCGGTCTGGTCATCGGGCGCGATCTTCCGATAGGCCTGAAGCGCAGCGATGGCTGCCGGTCCGTCCTTCAAATAGAGCTGAGCCTCGATAAGCAGCCGGGCGAAGCGCGGCTCGGTCGGATTGAGGCGGGTCGCGGCCTCCAGCAATGCGGCGCTTCGGCGATATGCGTCCGGGGCCACGTCTCTGGTCCGAAGGACATTTTGGGCAAGCGTGCAATATCGCTCGGCCAAGGCAGCATCGCCGGGATCGGTGGCCGCACGGGTGGCGAGCGGCGCGATAAGGAGCATCGCTGCGAAACCAGCCCAGAGCTTTCGGGTATCAACCATGGATGTCGTCCTGTTGTGCAACTTCTGTTTTTCGTCGAGTGACGCGTAACCCCAAGCAATATCGCCAACCTGCCCTGGCAGGCTAACCAGCCCCACACTTCGACCTCGCGCTCAAGCAGGCTCGGCAGGTGCATTACCCGAAACGGGCAATTGCCCAGGCCAGAGTTCTGCGAGCACGCCCCGCTGCGCTACGAGCCTGGCCGGATCAATCAGTAGTTCTACGCGCGACACCAACCATGTCGAGAGTGTTGTCCCGCCCAGCTTCTTTGCGGCCAACGCCAGACATGCCTGCGATCGGGCCGAGACTTCTGTGGGCATGATCTCGGTCATATCGACCTTCTCCCGCCACCCGGAAATCATTGCATCCCACGCGCCGATCTGAGACAGGTAGTCGAGCTGGATCGACTGCAACTGTACTGCCTCGATCAGCGACAGCTTTTCCTGGTACAGCGCTGTGATGGCAGCGTACGCGCCGGTCAGATCAGCAGTCTCGAGGAGAGCGTCGGCCATGATCAGACGCGTGGGGCGTGCAATGTTGCCCATCGTACCCAGGCGTTGATTCAGCAGCGTCCTGCAGAGAATTGCAGACTCGCCGTAACGTCGCTCGGCATGTCGAAGGAGAGCCAGGTGATGAAGACCGACGAGTTTAACTGTCCTGGCCAGCGAAAACTCGCGCAGGCCCAGCTCGATTTCTTTTTCGGCCTCTTCGAATCGACCAGCCGCGATGAGAGAAGACGCATCCGCCACCTGACGCGATCGTCGGGCTGCCCGGCGATTCAAGGCGAGCCACGCGATCATCACGGCTATCATGAGTGCGGATCCGATCATGTTGCCCGACGGAACCCGACTGCCACTGATAACGACGCCCCCGACGGCCGTCACCAGTAAAAGTGCCCGCGCAAAGATCCCCAATGCAAGATCGCGACGAAATCGCGCGATGGCGTGATCGGCTGAGATCATGCGTCCCCCTGGGGCTGCTGAGCCGGAGCATACTTCCCTGCCAGCCTGGCTACTTCTGCATAGCGTCGTTGCAATTCGACCTCCGGTTGAAGCAACGTCGCAGCCCGATAGGACTGCTGTGCTGCCTCGGGCTGATTTAGTACGTCATATGCACGGGCCACCAGCGCATGCACATCACCACAGCGGTGCCCAAGTTGCAGGCGGATGGGATCCCGCTTTTCAATTGCCAATCGGATGGCGTCGTCCATGTGTCCGGTCTTGACGTCACGATATATCTCAACCAATGCGACCGCGCCGGAAGCACCGCCAGCAGGATGTCGGCGTAGCTCGCTGATCGCGCGGTCGGCGTCGACGAGATGATCCTCATGCAGCATGGCCATCGCGCGGCCGATGCGAATCGACAAGTCGGTCGGCGCATCGAGGCGGACTTGTTCCAGCACATACTCATAAACCCGAATGGCGTCAGTGTAGCGGTGATAACGCGAGAGAACGCCACCCAGATAAATCAATGCCTGCACGCGAACCTGCGGCAAGCGCGCGGGCCGGCTGAGCAGGCGCTCGAGACTCGTCCCGGCCTCGGGCCAGCGACGCAGGTGCATCAGTTCATCAATCGATTGCAATAGCAACTGCTGGCGCTGGTATCGCCGTAAACTTGAAACGCTGAAGCTCGACACACCGATCAACACGCCAGTCATCACCGCCAGCTTCAGCGCGGTCACAACTCCCGGTGAGGCCTGCATCGCGTCGGCCAACGCCTGCCCCACCATGAACGTCAGCAAAACGACCACGCCAAAGATGAGTGGAAGATAATTACCGCGGGTCTGCACCTCGCTGCTTTCAAGCAGGCGGTCGACATCGAGAAATTGTTGCTTGGGCGTTTCCATCTATGCCATTTTCGAGCGCCATTTGATTTTAGGGGAAGTCACGGGGAATGAAAGTACAGGACGTCGGAGGCAGATGCAGCATTGTGGTTGGCGAGTTGGGGGCGGGGGTTGCATGAACGAACTTAACAAATGACGGGCACAATCCAAAAGGCACGACCGCTAGATCGTCGGAGGCACCGGACCAGCCGACACAGCCTTGGAGCGCGGCGACGCGTAGATCGCGTCGATCATCGGAGGCAATACCTTCTCAGGTGCAAGATACTCGCGGGCAATTCCGTACGCAGCGTCGGCATGGCGCGTCCAGTCGTTGCGAATCATACGCAAACCTTCCGCCGCCTCGGTCATTGTATTAAATGCAATTAAACCTGTTCCGGACGGCAGATATCGGCTCCAAGCGGTGTCCTGCACAACTGCAGGTCGACCGGCAGCGAGATAGCAGGCGGTCCGGCAACTAAACCAGCCCGAGCGCGTCGCAACATAAACATTCTTAGCGACCGACCATTCGCCATAACTTTGCCCGATGAAGTCCAGATATGCCTCGGGCGTGCCGGTGGCGAGGTACGCATCGGTCGTCTGCCAGCCTTGCTGCCTGATGTATTCGTAAGGGGTCTTATGCCCGCCAATCGCCAGCGACAGCGGGACGTCGGGCACCTGCTGCGGGAGGGTCAACATTCGCTCAAACTCGGGCGTTTTCGTCCCATATTCGACCCCCTGCCACATCAATTTTCCCCGGAACCAGTCATACGTCATCACGGTTGTGAAGGGAGCCGTCGAAGGCGGGCGAGCCGCGCGCACTTTTGCCCAGGACGGTAACGTCACAACACAACGCGTCGGTTGCCAGTCGAAATCCATCCGCGGAATCACGCAGTCGGGGGCGTAGATGTTCTCTGCATAGGTGAGATGCCGATCATGCGCAGCCACCTGCTGACACCATCGATCGATATGCTCCGACCAGGCGAATTTTTCATGGAGCATGATCTGGTTGTAACCCGGATCGGTGTCCATGAAGACCTTCACGCAGTTCGGACTTAGGTGATCGGGGAAAAAGCACGCGCCCGATACATTTAAAAATATGTCGGCAGTCCGGGCTGCCTCGTCGAACGCCTCGGCGGTCATGCCAAAATGCTTGTCGTGGAGCAACACGTAATGCCAGCGGTCATTCAGTTGCGGCGCGTAGGTCGCGAAGAAATTGCGGATGAACTGGACGGTGAAATCCGGATTGTCGGTGGGGTAGCGCTTTACCGGATCAAACGGCCAAACCCACGTGTCCTCGTGGTAATAGACATCATGCCCCAGCTCATGTAACGCCATTACATAGTGGAAATAATCCCACGCAACTCCCCCGAGCGGAAACTGCCCGACCAGCCCGCCGACGATGATGCGAAGTTTTTGGTGCGGGGCTTTCACGGGAGGAGGTCAGCAACGCGGATGGATGTTCCCGGGAGGGCCAAAGGGGCGACGGACTGCCGGGACGTCAACGTGACAACTTGCGCATATCGATAGCCAAACTTCCGAGATTGGTCTATCACCGGATTGCGATAAACCTCCAGTTGCCCGTCGATCAGGTTGACGATCCAGAAGTCCCGTATCTTCTCTCGCGCATACAGTGAGGACTTTACGATCTGGTCAAACAGAAGAGTGGTATCACTGACCTCAACAATCAGCACGGCCGACTTCGGGTGCTGCTTGATCTCGCTGCGATTTCCCTTGACCACAGCGACATCCGGCTCGGGCTCTGAAGCATCCTTCAGATGCAGAGGTGCCTGCGCGCGTACCCAGTAGCCGGTTCCGAACGATACTGACAGCACTTCCCGCGACTTGTCGGTCGCGACGACGTGTGAGTTCTTGAAAGCCGACATAGTCAGGAGTTCCCCGTCAATCAGTTCGACGTGACGATCCTCAAACAAACCGGCATCGACCATCTTGTAATAGTCGTCGCGTGACAATCGAAGCCGGGTTGGTTGGGTAAGCAATGCCATGACGATGCAGAGTATAACATCAATGTGATTGGATTTCCGCCGTATCAAGAAGCCGCATCTGATGCTTCGCCATGCCGAAATATATTCCCCGCCGCGCGATCAATTCTTCATGCGTGCCGCGTTCGACAATCTTCCCTTCATCCATGACGAAAATTTGGTCGCACCCCGCGACCGTGCTCAGTCGGTGGCTTACCAGCACGATGGTGCGTTGACCTTTCAACGATCGAAGCGTCTCGGTGATGAGTTGCTCGTGCTGCGGGTCGAGCGCGCTGGTCGGTTCGTCCATGATGATGATGGGAGACTCCGTCACCAGCGCCCGCGCGATGCTGATGCGCTGCTTTTGCCCGCCTGACAGATTCTGTCCGGACTCTGAAATCATTTCATCAAACTTCCCGGGCAGCTTCTCAATGAAAGCAATCGCGCCCGCCTGCTCGGCAGCGCGTCGGATCTGTGCATCGGTGGCGTCGGGTCGACCGTAGGCGATGTTCTCACTAACGGTAGTTGGAAGAATCACGCTCTCCTGCAGCACCAGCGCGATATGTTTCCGAAGGTCGGCAATTTTGATCTGCCGACAATCAATATCGTCCAGCTTCATCGCCCCGCCTGTAGGATCGTAAAATCGTGGCAGGAGGTTGAGCAGCGTAGTTTTCCCCACCCCCGACGATCCAACAAAGGCAACCATCTGCCCGGGCAGGATTTTCACATCGATCCCTCGTAAGACGGGGGCGCCGACATTGTAATGAAACTCGATATTCTCCAGCGCGAGCGTCCGTGGTTGCAGGGGCATGTGCTGCGCGCCGGGGCTGTCTTTGATAACCGGATCACGATCAAACACTTCAAACACGCGCTCAACCTGGGCAACGCCCCCCTGCAACGACGCCCCGCTGCCCGAGAGCTTGTTCAACGGATCATATAGTTTCTCCAGATACGCGAGGAAGATCGTCAACTCCCCGACTGCCAGCGTCCCCTTGAGCACCAGATATCCGCCATACCCGAAAATCGCAGCGCCACTGATTGCAAAGATGATTCCGAGGATAAGCCAGTACACCACTTCATCGATATGCAATCGCCACCGCACGCGGACCGAGTTGCCAACCGTTGCGTGAAAGTTTGCATACTCATCCGCTTCGCGACCGAAGGCCTGCACGAGGCCAATCGTCGCGACGGATCTCTGGATGGACGTTGTGATCGCAGCATCCACCTCGGCAGCCTGCGTGTATCGCTTTTTCAAAATCGCGCCATAGCCTTTGATCGTGGTGATAAGGAACGGCACACATGCCAGCGCAATGAGCGTCAGTCGGACGTTCATCTCAAGCATGATCCACGTCATCGCGCCCAACGTGATGACATTCACTAAAATCCCCAGCGCGACATTCAGTACCGTTTGAAATCCCAGCGCGTCATAACTCAGCCGATAAATCGCGTCACCCTGTGGCTGAGATTTGTGATAGGCCAGCGAAAGCTGTTGCAGCTTGCGGAACAGATCGCAGCGCACACGCATCAGGCCGTTGTACCCGATGCGGATGCTGATCAATGTCTGAACAGTTCGCAGGATTTCTGATGACAGTCGCAACCCGAGCATCAATATCGCAAGCAGGATAATCTGCTGCGTGCGGTCGGTCGGGGTGATCCGGAAGAACAGTTGGTACAGCCAATGGTCGCTTTGCTTCTGGCCGAGCACGGAGTCTATCAGGATCGCCAGTGGAAACGGCCAGAGCAATCCCAGGATGGTCGATAGCGCGATCAGCAAAAGCGACGCGACGATCTTTCCAATATCGCCGCGAAAATATCCCAGTGCTCGGCGGTAAAAGTTCATGGCGACGCGTCGGCTTTCTTTGCGGGGACTGGCCAGAAGCCCGCGTTCTCGCTCGCCTGGTCGATTAGCCCGAGCACCGGCACCGAGACGCGCGCCTTGTTGACCAGGAACATCGTCCACCACGCCATCGGGATCAGCACGGCAGGCCTGCTGAACGGCCACACATACAGCAAGAGCAAACCGCTCAACACGATGCTGGCCAGCATCAGCACCTGGCAAAATCGGCTCATCAGCATCTCCACGCGCACGCGCGTCAGCTTGCCTGTGCCGTGATGATGTTCGGTGGCGGTCGTCACACGCACCTTCACGTATCGACTGCCATAGATTTCGATATCCCAATCATTCCAACCAGAATCCAGCCGCACGCGCCAACCGGCGTCGGTGGCTTCATCCTTGATCTGGTTCAGGATCGTCAGGCGATCGTGTTCATGATGCCAGTAGCGCAGTGTGCGTTTCTCCTGTGGATCAAACGGCAACGGCCCGGGTCGTCGAAAACCTTCGGCTTCGCTCTTCAAGACCTTGTGACGAAGTCGCACCGAATAACGCGCCCACCCGCGCGCGATGGGCTGTCGAAAATGCAGATACGCAATCAACAGTCGTGATAGCGGATGCTCATGACGAGGCCGAGGCGACTGAACGGCCGCCACCATCGCAAGCACCACCGGAGTCAGAAACATCGCCATCGCGACATATAGTAAAGGAATGAACGCCAACCCCAGCACTGCCACGAAACCGGCAAGCAGATGCCACTCAATACTCATCAGCATCATCGCCACCATCGACGCCTGCCTGCGATAGATTGTCTGGAAAAGCCCCGATCCGAAGATGCCGTGATACACAACATCCCCACCAAACCGCACACCAATCTCCTCACCCCCATAAATTCTGCCCCGCCAATGCGACGCGCCCAGCGTATTAAAGTGATCGGGGTGCTTGTATTTCAGCAGCGCCTCGGCCTCGCCATATCCGCGCTGCTGCTTGAGATACGCCTGCACCGTGTTGCGTCGATAATGCCACACCTGGGCCGACGGTGAAAATCCAATCGAATATCCCTGATGCTGCAATCGCCAGATGAAATCGACGTCATCACCGGCCTTGCGAAATTGCGAGTCGAAACCATTCACCTGTCTCGCAGCCCACGTGTAGTAGGCCATGTTGCAGCCCGGCACGTGCTCGGCAGTGCGGTCGTCGATCATCACATGGGTCGGTCCGCCCGGGCTCAAACCCACGCAGTCAGCCACCCACGATCCTTCGTCCGGGATCAAATTGGGCCCGCCCATTCCTGTGTGATTCGATCGCACCAAAGCGAGCGCGAGATAGTACAACCAGTCCTCGTCGGCCTCACAGTCGCTGTCGGTGTAGACGATGATCTCTCCCTCAGCGGCATTCATCCCGACATTTCGGGCATGGCTGAGCCCCATGTTCTTCTGTTTGATATTCCGTACCCATGGGAAACGCTGAAGAATCTCCTGCGTTTTGTCGGTGCTGCCGTCATCGACAAACACGACTTCAAAATCCGGATATCTCAGCTTCTCCATCGAGCGCAGGCAACTCTCAACCGTGCTCGCACCGTTGTAGGAGCAGATAATCACACTCACCTTCGGCAGCTTGATCTCTGCCACCTGTGGGACGCGCGCGAACATGCTCTGAATGGCCTCGAAAGCCGGCTTGGGTGATCGATCACGTCGAACGATCCCGAACGCCCAATCTTCAATCTGATAGCCGTGTGTAAACCAATCGTCGGAGTAGCTGAAAATGAACGTCCCCGCACACCCCTCATCAAACACCGCCCGCACATGTTTCACGAGGATCTCAGCCTGTTTCGTCTCGTCATATTCTCGGAACGTGTCGATCCCATATTCCCCGAGCATGAGCGGTTTTTCGCCCGCCTGCGCCTGCAATCGGGAGAGATAGTTTCGAAACGTCTGATCGTCGTGCAGATAGACGTTGAAGCAAACAAAGTCGACCTCGCGCGGCTGAAGATATTCCGTCGTCGGAAAGTTGGCGAAAGTCACCAGGCAATGGGGCGCCTCAGCCTTGGCAATCGCGACCAACTCGTCGACGAACGCCTCGACTCGCTCCTTGCCGGTGTAGCGAACGATGTCAGCGGGAATCTCGTTGACGACGCTGATGGCAAAGATGGCGGGATGGTTTCCGCAGGTTCGGGCCGCATGACGAACGGCGTCCTGCGCTTGCTGCGTGAGGTCTGCATCCCCCACAAACGCGAGATTTTTCGGCCAGGCCACATCGAGAAAGACCTTCAGATCAGACGACTGCGCCAGATCCAAAAACCAGGCCGGCGGAACGTGATAAATCCGCACGCAGTTCGCGCCCAGCGCCCGCATCTGCTGAAAATCCTCTGCCACCTGCCTGGGTTCGGGCAACGGTTGACCATCGGCAGCGGGCTTGAACGGGCCGTAGGTCAGACCCTTCACATAAAACTTGTCCGCACCGAGCCGAAAAAACTTCCCATCCCGCCGTACCCGATTCGCCACCCCTTCGACCCGCCGCTGTCGCCCGCCAACGGGCATGGTCGGCATGGCCAACAGGGTCCCAGGGGCGTTCGGTGTAGTGGAAGGTTGAGCCATCAAACAAGCCATCTCGAGCAATTGAAGTCCGCAGCGAAGTCGCTCTGAGACTCTACCCGATCGGCCAATGAAGTGAATATCCCAGTTACGTTGTCGCCGACGTGTGCACCCCTTACTTTATACTAACTTCACGTTAGGATGACATCGTGACCATCGCACTTCCTATTCACGGTCGGGGAACGGCGGACAATCCACCAAATCGGTTTGAGTCTATCTCCGTTGACGACGATTACGACCATGTTGCGCCGGAGGAGCGCGTGTCGCCTGAGACTTCGTTTTTTCACGATGAGACTCGGACCATCATCGCGCGCAATGACAGCCCGGATATTCCGTTTGACTTCAGTCTCAATCCGTATCGCGGGTGCGAGCATGGTTGCATTTATTGCTTTGCCCGGCCGTCGCACGAATACCTCTCACTTTCGGCGGGGCTGGATTTTGAGACGAAGATTTTCGTCAAGCGTGAAGCCCCGCGTTTGCTGCGACGCGAGTTGATGCTTAACTCCTGGAAGCCGTCGTCCATCACCCTCAGCGGGGTGACGGATTGTTACCAACCGGCGGAGCGGTTGTTTCGTTTGACCCGGGGATGCCTTGAGGTGTTGCTGGAGTTTCGTAACCCCGCCTCGATCATCACCAAAAGCGCGCTGGTCACGCGCGATATCGACATACTTTCTAAGATGGCCGGGCATGGGCTGGTCGAGGTGTATATCTCGGTGACGACGCTGGACAACAAGCTGGCCAGTACGCTCGAGCCGCGAGCGGCAGCACCGCAGAGGCGGTTGGACACCATCGCCAGGCTTTCGGACGCGGGGATTTCGGTGGGCGTGATGGTCGCTCCGATCATTCCTGGCCTGACGGATCACGAGACTGCTTCCATTCTAAAAGCCGCCGCGAACGCGGGTGCCAAGCGTGCGGGTTTCGTCCCGCTGCGATTACCGTTCGGGGTGAAGACGCTATTTGAGACATGGATTCAAACACATTATCCCGACCGCGCGGGCAAGGTGCTCAATCGCGTGCGCGATCTGCGTGGCGGGCGTTTGAATGATCCCAACTTCGGCACGCGCATGCGGGGACAGGGCGCCTTTGCCGATCACATGAAAGCGCTGTTTGCGCTTTCGTGCAAAAAATATGGTCTGAACGAAGCGCGCTACGCTCAGCCCGCGAGCGCGTTTCGTCGGCCGGGCGGACAGCTTGATTTGTTCTGACAAACGCTTTGACGCCTCCGCCCACTTGACCAATCGCCACCCGTCCACGATGACTGTCGGCATGGCTCCTTCGCTTCAATATCTCAATGCCTGTGACGCGTTGCTCACGACGGTGCGCGCGCAGGAATCACTGATTCAACAGTGTGCCGACATTTTCGCGCGAACCATTCTTGCCGGCAGGATGGTGCACCTGTTTGGCTCAGGTCATAGCCGAATCATGGTCGAGGAAATGTGGCCGAGATACGGGTCGTTTCCCGGCTTCAATCCAATCGTTGAGCAGTCCCTTTCATTTCATAATCTGGTGGTGGGCGCAAACGGGCAACGGCAGGCGATGTTCCTGGAAAATGTTTCAGGGCTGGCCGATCGCATTTTGCGCAACTTCGATCTGTCCACCGAGGACAGCGCGCTGGTGATCAGTTCCAGTGGATGCAATGTCGTGTCGATTGAGATGGCCGAGGCCTTTGCCAAAAAGTCGATTCCCACCATCGGGATCATCTCGCGAAAGCATTCGGAAGCCAGCACCAGTAACGACCATCGCGGTAAAAAGCTCCAGGACTTTTGCCAGATTGTACTCGACACGGGCGCCCCGGTCGGTGATGCGATGGTGAAGATCGAAGGGCTATCCACGCCGGTGGCGCCGGGGTCGACTGTCGGCGGATGCCTGTTGATCAATTGCATCAAGGCGGAGATTGCACATCGCCTCACACAAGCGGGTCAGCCCCCGCGCGTGTTGTCCAGCGGCGCGGTAGTCGGGCGCGAGCGGGCGGTTGCGCTGTTCGAAGCCGCCTACGACGAACATGGCCGACGTCTCGCCGGGCTGTATGCGGGTCTCGGACTGTAGTTTGATCCGCCAGGGTCCCTGTCAACACGCGCGGTGTTAGACGTTTGCGTCCTCGGCTCGGCGGTCCTTTCCCATGGATGTCTGCGACGCCAGTTGCCGGGTCTTGCTTAATGCGTCCGGGAGCGACGTGACAATCTCAGCAGAGTCCGGGCAGGCCATACGCTCACGGCTTTTTGCAATCTCTACCCGCGAAGTCCACAGCCCGATCACCATTTGACGGTGCTCCATCACCTGGCTTAAGCGTTTGCAAAGGTACCGCGTGCAATGTCGCTGCGGGGGGCAGTGCGGAGATGATGACGATGTCGGGATCTTCGGTGCGGACGAGCTCAACCATTTCTCCCGCGAGCGTGGTGACAGAGACATTTTTAACAGTGTAACCACGCAGGCTGAGCAACTGAGCCAGCATCATCCCGACAACTTCGTCTGCCTCATCGCGTGCGGGGAGGATCAACACACGAACGACTTCACCGTGGGACAGGCGCGTGGGCGCGACGGCCAGCGCAGTGGGTGTCAACGAGTCATCAGCCGCCTTGTCGGATTTGTCAGATTTGTCGGCCTTGGCCTGGGCCTTCTTTTCGATTGCCTCATACCGATCAAACAAGTCCCCGAGCATCTCGCGAATGGATGTTCGCACGAACTGCCGCTGGGTGTCATCAAGATCGCCTGCGTGGTTGTCCTGCTCGGCTAAGGCCAAGGCATCGATGAGCACCGTGTCGTACAAATTGTCGATGGATAATTCAGCAGAAAACTCGACGGTGGTCGCAACCGCTTCCTCCTGATCGCCCGATAGCAGCCGTTGATAGACGCGCTGTCCCGGTGATAAGACCGGTTGGTCGCCGAGCATCAACTCCAGAAAACCAAGCTGCGGCACATACTTACCCAGCACGACCAAACAGCAGGTCAATGGCGTGGCCAGCAGCAGCCCGATCGGTCCCCACAGCCACGTCCAAAAGACCGCTGCCACCAGCACTGCAATGGTGCTCATGCCTGTGCTGGATCCATAAAGCCAGGGCTCCATCAGGTTGTTACTGAAAAGTTCGATGGTAGCGAACATCGCCAGCACCGCTCCCACCACCCAGAATCCCTTAAACACCGCAAACGCCACTGCCAACGGAAAGAGCGCTCCGATCCACGGGCCTACATACGGGATGAAGCGCAACAGTGCGCAGAGCAGCGCCCACAGAACGAGGTTGGGAAATGTCACCCCTCCGCCGAATACCAGCCCGATCACCCAAAGCCCCAGTCCGATGGCAACCCCGTACGTGCCGTTGACAATCGCCTGGGCGAGCAGATATCGACTGATGCGGTGGGCCGCCTCGTCCATGGCCTGCGTGGTGAGGGTCAGCTTCCCGTATCCCCACAAGCGGATCAGCCGATCGCGCAAATCCTCGCGTGCCAGGAGCATGAAAAATACAAAGACGATCACGATGCCAGCGATCCCGAGCTTGCCGAGGATCGCATCCGACCATCCACTTAAACGATCGAACGCGCCCGGGGGATCAGCGATCACCTGCACGGGCAGTGGATTCTCGGGAGAAATGCGCTGCAGCGCCAGCGGTTGACTTGGGTGCGTCGTGGGCGCGAGCACCGAATCGCCCTCCTGCGTGGCTGGCCCGGCAATGTCCTGAATGTCTCTGACATTCTGCGTGACCTTTTCGATCGTTCCGCTTCCTGTTCCGCTGATGGCCTCGACCTTGTCACGAATGTTATCCTTGTACTTGGGCAGCTCGCCAATCAAGTCGATCAGTTGCTGAA
>Ga0105047_10004497_pt1 | contig 24245 bp, 19 predicted proteins | sample MAT04_FD_78384 | JGI IMG/M metagenome (GOLD analysis project Ga0105047, IMG submission 78384) | Freshwater microbial communities from Lake Fryxell liftoff mats and glacier meltwater in Antarctica - MAT-04 (megahit assembly) | ecosystem: Environmental > Aquatic > Freshwater > Ice > Liftoff...
GATAGATTTAGAAATAGAATAATTTTTCCGGTGTTTGATTATAAAGGTAGCGTCATCGGATTTGGAGGAAGGGTTTTAGATGACTCCAAACCTAAATATTTAAATTCACCTGAGACCCCATTATTTCATAAAGGATTAAACCTTTATGGATTAAATTTTGTAATCAAAAATAATAAATCTCGTACAATTATAATTGTAGAGGGATATATGGATTGTATTTCACTTCATCAATATGGTTTTTTTAATGTTGTTGCTTCACTTGGTACTGCACTTACTATCAATCAAGCAAAATTATTAAAAAAACATGTAGATACAGTTATTATTTCATATGATGCTGATTTAGCAGGACAATCAGCAACATTAAAAGGACTAGAGACATTAAGGAATGAAGGCTTTGATTTGAGAGTGCTTGTAGTTCCTAGTGGTAAGGATCCAGATGAATATATAAAAAATAGTGGTAAACAAGCTTTTCAAAATTTAATAGATAATGCTCTTCCTATAATTGATTATAGGATAAAAAGAGCTAGTTATGGAATAAATTTCTCTAATAGTGAAATGATAATTAAGTATGTTAAAAATGTTACCGAAATTATATTAGATTTAGATCCTATTGAAAAAGATGTTCATATAAAAAAGATTTCTGAGGAAACAGGTATCAAAGAACAAGCAATATATGACCTATTACGAGAAGAAATAAATAAAAAATCAAAAAAATCTCAAAAAATGAATATACAACAGGATTTTGGACAAAAATTATACTTAGAGCCTGCTTATATTAAGGCTGAAAGAAATTTATTAAAATTTATGTTCTTAAACGAGGGAAATTGTGATTATATCGCGCAAACAATGTCGATAGAGCAATTAGTGCTTGAAAGTCATAAAATTATATATAAATTAATTGTTGAATATAAAAATTTAATAAAAGAAGAAAAAATTAAAAATATAGAGTTTAGATGTAATGACATTGAATGTACAAAAGAATGGATAAATATTATTGAAATTGAAATTGATTTAGATGAAGAATACCATAAAAAATTTATTATCGATTGTATAAGACAATTAAAAAAATACAAGTTAGAGGAGTCGAAAAAAGAAATTATGAATAAAATTAAAAAATATGAATCAGAAGGCCTGCTAGAAGAATCAATAAAATCAGCTCAAAAACTTATAGAAATACAAAAGGATATAAAACAATTATAAAATAGCGAAAGGAGGTAATATGATGAAGGATAAAAGTTCAAAAATGGTTATAGTAAAGAAACTTATTGAAAAAGGGAAGAAAAAGGGATCCTTAACTTATAAAGAAGTAATGGATGAACTTTATGAAATAGATTTAAGTCCAGAACAAATAGAAAAAGTTTATGAAGTTTTGGAGTCAATGGAGATAGATGTTGTTGGGGATATGCATGAAACAACACCTAGTACTGGAGCTCAAGCTGAGAGTGAACCAGAAACTGAAGAATTAGATGTTACTATACCTGAAGGAATATCTATAGATGACCCTGTTAGAATGTATTTAAAAGAAATTGGAAAAGTTTCTTTATTATCATCAGCTGAAGAAATTGAACTCGCTAAAAGAAATGAAGAGGGAGATTTAGTTGCTAAGAAAAGGTTAGCAGAGGCTAATTTAAGATTAGTAGTCAGCATAGCTAAAAGGTATGTTGGTAGAGGAATGTTATTCCTTGATCTTATTCAAGAAGGTAACTTAGGATTAATAAAAGCTGTAGAAAAATATGATTATAGAAAAGGCTTTAAATTCAGTACTTACGCTACATGGTGGATTAGGCAGGCAATAACTAGAGCTATAGCTGACCAAGCAAGAACAATAAGAATACCAGTGCATATGGTTGAAACTATAAATAAACTTATTAGAGTTTCTAGGCAACTGCTTCAAGAGCTTGGACGGGAACCTCAACCAGATGAAGTTGCAGAAAAAATGGAAATGCCTGTGGCAAAAGTTAGAGAAATCATGAAAATTGCACAAGAACCAGTGTCTCTTGAGACACCTATAGGTGAAGAAGAGGATAGTCATTTAGGAGATTTTATACCTGATGATGAAGCTTTAGCACCAGCAGAAGCTGCTGCATTTACAATGCTTAAAGAGCAATTAATCAACGTTTTAGATACTTTGACTCCTAGAGAAGAAAAAGTTTTAAGATTAAGATTTGGACTAGATGATGGAAGAGCAAGGACCCTTGAGGAAGTTGGAAAAGAGTTTAATGTAACTAGAGAGAGAATTAGACAAATTGAAGCTAAGGCTCTACGTAAATTAAGACACCCAAGTAGAAGTAAAAAACTTAAAGATTATTTGGATTAGAACATATTATTTAAGATTAGAGCGCCTTGTGTAAGGTGTTTTTTTCTTTGTGTAAAATTATGGGTAGATACTTACAAAATGGATTTAAATATGATATAATATTGTTAAGAAGGTGATTTAATGGATAGTTATGTATCTAAGGGGTGGCGAGGATTTGGATTTATGCTGCTAATGACTATATTATATAACATATTAATCTTAATAACGCTTAGATTCACTAACTCATACATTGTATCTAGTTTGTTAAAACTTATATTAGTGTCTTGTAACATATACCAAGTCTATTACATGTTACTTTATTCTTCACTTAAATGTACATTTAATGAAGAAAATCTTGTGATTTATGCTATTGGTTCCCTAAAAAAAATAATTGTTCCATTAAATGAGATTGAAGGATACACTATGTCCACTGGTACGATTAAGGGGGTTAAGCTTAACGGAATAGCCACTAATAGCTTTGCTTTGGGTAGATTTGTAATTGATAAAATTGGAATATCTAGAATGTTTGTTACAGATAATAAAAATATTGTTTACTTAAAAACTAAGGATATGAATTATGGACTTTCACCAGAAAATTATGAAAAATTTGAGGAAACACTAATAGGACATGACGTCCATAGAGTGGAGTGGAAATACAAAGTAAATAATAGCTATAATCTTCATAAGGATAAATATTTTATTTTTCCTTTAATGATAGTAAGTATAATAATACTAATTTTAACCTTAAATCCATTCATATTGTATTTGAAACATATGATACCTAATACTATGCCCTTAAACTTTGATGCGAATTTTACTCCAATAAAAATGGGTACAGGTAAACAATTTGCATTTACTCAGATGATTTATGGAGTATTGAATATGGCCTTGCTATTTTGTATGTATTATGCAAGTTATTTTTGTGCGAAATATGATAGAAAATCAGCCTACAAATTTATTTATATGTCACTGTTTGTAGCAATGATATTTTTAATTATGCAGTTTAAAATATTAATTAACTTTAGATAAGGGTGAGACTATGGAGCTTAGTATAAGATTAAAAACAATTGCAAGTATGATAGAAGAATGTGATAGTGCTATTGATGTAGGAACGGATCATGGATACGTCCCTATTTATTTAGTAGAGAATGGTGTGATAAAAAATGCCATTGCCTCTGATATTAATAGAGGCCCCGTTGAGAAAGCTAGAAAAAATATTAATCAAAGTAATGTTAATGACAAAGTTAGTTGTAGATTAGGAAGTGGATTATCTACAGTTAGTAGGGGAGAAGTTCAGATAGCCATTATTGCCGGCATGGGTGGTAATTTAATAAGAGATATCTTAGAAGCTGACTTAGATGTAGTAAAAGAATTTAAATATATGATACTTCAACCAGTTCAAAATGCCGAGATTTTAAGAGAATATTTGTATATTACTGGATATGATATTCTTGACGAAGAAATCTGCAATGATGATGGTAAATTCTATGAAATCATTAAAGTTAAGTATGATAATAAACCTATAGAAGTAGATAAGATCTATTACGAGATAAGCAAAATATTATTAGATAAAAAAAGCAAAGTAATGCAATGCTTTATAGAATATAAGTTACAAAAATACTCAAAAGTATATGATAATTTAAATGAGAAAACAATTTTATCGAAAGATAGAAAAGCTAAGCTTTATCATGTTATAAGAAGCCTTAAGGAGTTTTTAAAATGGTTTTAAAAGTAGGAACTATTGAAAATATTATGGAAAAGTTTGCTCCCTCAATATTAAAAGAGGATTATGATAATGTAGGACTAATGGTGGGAGAGCGTGATATAGAAGTTACAAAAATATTAATTGCACTAGATTGTACTATGGAAGTTATTTCCGAGGCAATGGATAGTGGATGTAATTTTATATTAACTCATCATCCTCTTCTTTTCTTAAAACCTAAAAATATTACAACAGATACTCTAATAGGGAAAAAAATTATTAAGTTAATTAAAAATGGTATAAATGTATACGCTAGTCATACTAATTTAGATTCTGTTAAGGGTGGTTTAAATGATATTGCTACAGAAATTTTAGGATTTAATAAATATAATATTATTGAACCATCAAATAAATCAGATTACAAAAGAGGCCAATCTGGTATTGGTAGGTTAGTATTATTGGAGGAGCCTATTAAATTAATGGAATTATGTGAAAATGTAAAAAAAATATTAAATGCAGAATTTATAAGATATGTAGGTAACCCTAATGACTTAGTAAAAACCATTGCTATTATAAATGGTAGTGGAGAGGACTTTTTTTATGAAAGTGTGAAATTGGGAGCTGATTGCATTATTACAGGGGATACTAAGTATCATCATGTTAGTGATTTAAAAGAAGAAAATATATCACTAATTGATGCAGGGCATTTTGCAACAGAATGGATACCTTTTAAAATATTTGGAGAAAAGTTTAGAAGACAATTAGAAAAAAGTGGGTATGATAATGAGGTTATATTTTCTCGAATATCCCAGGACCCATATAAAACTAAGTAGTACAAAATACCATTTGCATTTAGTTTAACCTTATGTTATTATTATTTTGCAAGTAAGCCAGACAATCGCTGCTGAATTTTGCATGCAAAATTTGGGAGAGGAAAGTCCGAGCTCCATAGGGTAAGGGTGCTGGGTAACTCCCAGTGAAGGTGACTTTAAGGAAAGTGCAACAGAGAGATACCGCTAAAGGTACTTCAAAGATTAGCTTGCTAAACTTTTAAGTATACTAGTAAGGATGGAAAGGTGAGGTAAGAGCTCACCAGCGCAATGGCGACTTTGCGGCTATGTAAACCCCACCTGGAGCAAGATCGAATAGGAGAACATTATGGGACTGCCCGTCTCGTTCTCGGGTGTATCGCTTGAGCTTATTGGTAACAATAGGCCTAGATAGATGATTGTCAAATACAGGACTCGGCTTATAGACTTACTTGTACCAAAAAACACACACTTTATAGTGAGTGTTTTTTTATTGAGTAGAAATGTGAAAATTATGTAAATATACTGAAATTAATATACAAAATAATGGTATAAATCAATTCATAATTTATAAAACCAGTTATTATGCTAAAAAATACAAAAAATATTGAAGAAAAGCGAGAAATATGGTATAGTTATGAAAATGATTACAAATTGATAATCTCGAATGAAGATATTAGGAGAGAGATGTATAACATCCACCGAAGAAGTTAAGCTTTCAGGTATCCATTAGGACAAGTACTGATATTGGACGAAACTCTGGAGAGACTTTTATAAGCACCGAAGGAGAAAACTAATCATTATTTAATTCTATTAAATAGTTGAGTAGTGAAGCTCTCAGGTAAAAGGACAGGGATATTTTCAAAAGGTCATTTAATTTTGACCTCTTTTTTCTGTGTTCTAAAAAGATAATGGTCTCTAAGAATATTAATTGGGGTAAACATTTTTTTATTAACAAATCTTTTTATGCAAAAAGCTTTTTTATAACTAAAAGGGATGTGTATTTATGGACTTTTTATCAATTATTAAAGGTATTAATGGAATTTTGTGGGGTTATGTATTAATATTCTTACTTTGTGGTACTGGAATTTATTTCACAATAACTTTAAGATTCGTTCAAATTAGAAAATTCAAAGCTGCATTTAAACAAACTTTTGGAGGAATTAAATTTGGGCATAAAGCAGGAAAAGATGGAATGTCATCCTTTCAAGCCATGACAACTTCGATAGCTGCCCAAGTTGGGACAGGAAATTTAGCAGGAGCTGCAACGGCTATAGCATCAGGAGGACCGGGAGCTATATTTTGGATGTGGATAAGTGCTTTTTTTGGTATGGCTACTATTTTTGCAGAGGCAGTACTTGGTCAAAAATATAAAGAAAAAGTTAACGGCGAGATTACAGGAGGCCCGGCTTATTATATTAGTAAGGGTCTTGGAAGCAAAAAACTGGCAGCATTTTTTTCAGTAACTATAATAATTGCCTTGGGATTTATAGGAAATATGGTACAATCTAATTCAATAAGTGCAGCAATAAGCAAAAGCACTAATGTTCGTGTAATTGTTGGTATAGTAGTTGCAGTATTGGCTGGTATGATTTTTATTGGTGGAGTAGGTCGTATAGCAGCTTTCACTGAGAAAGTAGTCCCAATTATGGCTGTATTTTATATATTGGGTAGTTTAGGAATAATATTAGCAAATTTCGTTGATGTAGGACCAGCATTTAAAATGATATTTGTAGGAGCTTTTAATCCTAAAGCTGCTACTGGTGGTTTAATCGGAGTTGGGGTTAAAGAAGCTATGAGATATGGCGTTGCAAGAGGGCTATTCTCTAATGAAGCTGGAATGGGTTCAACACCACATGCTCATGCAGTTGCAAAAGTTGCTCATCCAGCTCAGCAAGGATTAGTTGCAGTAGTATGTGTATTTATTGATACCTTTGTAATTTTAACATTAACTGCACTTGTTATATTAACTACAGGTGCATTAGATGGAAAAACTACTGGTATAGCTTTAACTCAAAAGGCCTTTGTAAATGGGATGGGAAGTTTTGGTGGTCCATTTATAGCTATAGCGCTATTCTTCTTTGCTTTTTCTACTATAGTAGCTTGGTATTTCTTTGGAGAAGCCAATGTTAAATACTTATTTGGGAAAAAAGCATTGAATATATATAGAGTTTTAGTTCTCATATTTATAGTATTAGGTGCGGCGCTAAAGGTTGAACTAGTTTGGGAACTGGCAGATACTTTTAATGGGTTAATGGTTATTCCAAACTTAATTGCTTTATTAGGGCTTTCAGCTCTAGTTAAAAAGACTTTGAATAACTATGAAGATGATTTTGGAAAGAAAAACTAAAATTCTCATATTTTATTTTAGTGAAAAACATTCACTCAGTTGGTGAATGTTTTTATTACATAAAAAAGTGTTTATTTTTTTAAGCGTTTTTATGAATAAAAATGTTTAATAATTTGATTGGATGTGTTTTATGGACTTATTATCAATTGTTAAAAGTATTAACGGTGTTTTATGGGGTTATGTATTAATATTTTTATTATGCGGTACGGGAATTTATTTTACGATAAAGCTTAGATTTGTTCAAGTTAGAAGATTTAGAGAGTCTTTTAAACAAGCTTTTGGAGGAATTAAAATTGGGCATAAGGCTGGAAAAGAGGGAATGTCATCCTTTCAAGCCATGGCAACTGCCATGGCTGCTCAAATAGGAACAGGAAATTTAGCAGGAGCCGCAACTGCAATAGTTGCAGGGGGACCAGGTGCTATATTCTGGATGTGGCTAAGCGCTTTCTTTGGCATGGCAACTATTTTTGGGGAGGCAGTGCTTGGTCAAAAATACAAACAAAGAGTTGAAGGAGAGATGACTGGAGGCCCAGCTTATTATATTAGTAAAGGTCTTGGAAGTAAAAAGCTTGCAGCATTTTTTGCAGTAATGAGTATAATTGTCTTTGGGTTTATAGGTAGTATGGTACAAACTAATTCAATAAGTGCAGCAATGAGTTCGAATGTCATTGTTCGTATAATCGTTGGTGTGGTAGTTGCAGCATTAGCTGGAATGATTTTTATTGGAGGAGTAGGCCGAATTGCAGCCTTTACTGAAAAAATAGTTCCGATTATGGCTCTATTTTATATAGTAGGTAGTGTAACAATCATTCTAATGAATTCTGCTAATTTAGGACCCGCGTTTAAAATGATATTTGTAGGGGCTTTTAACCCTAAAGCTGCTACTGGTGGTTTAATCGGAGTTGGGGTAAAAGAAGCTATGAGGTATGGTATATCAAGAGGGTTATTTTCTAATGAAGCTGGAATGGGGTCAACTCCACATGCGCATGCACTTGCAAAAGTTGCTCATCCAGCTCAGCAGGGATTGGTTGCAATAATATGTGTATTTATTGATACCTTTGTAATTTTAACATTAACTGCACTTGTTATATTAACTACAGGAGTTTTAGATGGAACAACCACTGGTATAGCTTTAACTCAAAAGGCTTTCATGAGTGGAATGGGAGGTATCGGAGGTCCCTTTATAGCTATAGCATTATTCTTCTTTGCTTTTTCTACAATATTAGCTTGGTATTTCTTTGGAGAAACCAATGTTAAATATTTATTTGGTAAAAAAGCATTAAATATATATAGAGTTTTAGTCCTTGTATTTATAGTATTAGGTGCGGCGCTAAAGGTTGAACTAGTTTGGGAACTAGCAGATACTTTTAATGGATTAATGATTATTCCAAATTTAATCGCCTTATTAGGACTTGGAAGTTTAGTTAAAAAGAGTTTAAAAAATTATGAAGATAATATTGAAGAGATTGAAAAGGATGACTAAATTTTATAAAATAGTTTTTTATAATAAAACAGGATGGCATATCTATGCCATCCTGTTTATTGCGTGCTTCAGATTTATTTTATAAAAAGTATTAAAATCAGAAAAGTATGGAATTATAGTAAAATAAGCTTTTATAATTAGACATAATATACTATACTGTAAATATAACGAATTATAAAAGAGTTTAGAAGTTTAATATTCGTATAAATTTATATTTTGGAGGTAATGATCATGAAAAATAAGATATATAGGTTATATGTAGAGAAAAAAGCGAACTATAATGTTGAAGGTGAAAAATTATTAAAAGATATAGTGACGAATTTAGGAATACAGACCTTGGAGGGGCTTAGATTAGTTAATAGATACGATATTATGGGGATATCAGAAAATCAGTATGGCAAATCAAAAAATACAATATTCTCGGAACCTACAATCGATAGGGTTTATGATGAAGATTTAAATATTGAAGTAGGTGAGACCATGTTTGCCGTTGAATATTTACCTGGGCAATATGATCAAAGGGCGGATTCAGCTGCTCAATGTATACAAATTTTAACTCAAAAGGATAAGCCTATAGTTAAAACGGCAAAAGTTATAATCCTAAAGGGTAAAATTACTGAAAGTGATATATCTATAATTAAAGATTATTGCATAAATGCTGTAGACTCTAGAGAAACAGATTTGGAAAAATGTACTGATTTAAATCAAATATTTGATGAACCAGAGCAAGTAGCAATAATAGAATCTTTTACTCAAATGAGTGATTTGGATTTAAAAGGATTTTTAAATGATAATGGTCTTGCTATGAGTTTCGAAGACTTAAAATACTGCAGGGAGTATTTTAGCGAAACTGAAAAGAGAGACCCAACTATAACAGAGATAAAAGTTATAGATACATATTGGTCAGATCACTGTAGGCATACTACCTTTAATACTGTAATTGAGGATGTTTCCATAGAAGAAGGCAAATACTCAAAGCCTATTGTAGCGGCATATAAAGAATATTTAGATACTAGAGACTTTGTTTATGGTAAAACTGATAGAGCTGTAACGCTTATGGATATGGCTGTTATTGGAATGAAAGAACTTAGAAAAAAAGGAAAATTACAAGACCTTGATGTTTCAGAAGAAATCAATGCTTGCAGTATAGTTGTAGAAGCAGACATTGATGGGAAGAAAGAGAAGTGGCTCGTAATGTTTAAAAATGAAACTCATAATCACCCCACTGAAATAGAGCCTTTCGGAGGTGCAGCTACTTGTCTTGGTGGATCCATAAGAGATCCATTATCAGGTAGGAGTTATGTGTATCAGGCAATGCGTGTTACGGGATCTGGTGATCCAAGGAGAAAAATTTCAGATACCTTAAAAGGAAAACTTCCTCAAAGAAAAATTACCCTTGAAGCTGCTCATGGATATAGTTCTTATGGAAATCAAATAGGACTTGCCACAGGACTGGTTTCTGAGGTTTATGATGAAGATTTTGTGGCTAAGAGAATGGAAGTAGGGGCAGTTATTGGAGCAGCACCTTATGAAAATGTGGTTAGAGAAATACCTATAGCATCAGACATCGTTATACTTCTTGGTGGAAAGACAGGCCGTGATGGATGTGGCGGAGCCACAGGCTCATCTAAGCAGCATAGTGATAACTCATTACTAACTTCAGGAGCAGAAGTTCAAAAGGGTAATGCACCTACAGAGAGAAAAATTCAAAGACTATTTAGAAATCCTAAAGTTACTAAACTTATAAAGAGATGTAATGATTTTGGTGCAGGAGGAGTATCCGTAGCTATAGGGGAACTTTCAGATGCACTTATAATTAATCTAGATGCTGTTCCTAAAAAGTACCATGGTCTAGATGGTACAGAACTTGCCATATCGGAATCGCAAGAACGTATGGCTGTTGTTGTTAGACGAGAAGATGTGGAGCTTTTTATAAAGCTTTCAGAGGCGGAGAATTTGGAGGCAGTAGAGGTAGCAGAAATAACTGATGATAACAGACTTAAGATGATATGGAAGGGAAAAACTATAGTTGATGTAAGTAGAAGTTTCTTAGATACCAATGGAGTTAAACAGCATTCGGACGTAAAAATATCAGCACCAAAGGAGAGAGAATATTACTTTTCAAAAGATATAAAAGGAAGTTATGAAAAATCAAAGTCCATAAAAAAACTATGGATTGATACTTTATCAGACTTAAATGTTTGTAGTCAAAAGGGTTTAGTTGAGAGATTTGATAGTACTATAGGTGCTGGATCAGTACTTATGCCTTTTGGGGGCAAGTTTCAGAAAACACCAATTCAGGCTATGGTAGCAAAATTGCCTGTGCTTAGTGGAAATACAAATACTGGTACAATAATGTCCTATGGATATAATCCTAGATTATCTAAGTGGAGTCCTTTTCATGGAGCGGCTTATTCGGTAATAGATTCTGTAACAAAAGTAGTGGCCTGTGGTGGAGATTATGAGAATATTAAACTCACCTTCCAAGAGTACTTTGAAAAATTGTCAAAAGACCCACAAAAGTGGGGCAAACCATTTTCAGCTCTACTCGGAGCTTATCATGTACAAAAACAATTTGGCATAGCGGCTATTGGTGGAAAAGATAGTATGTCAGGTACATTTAATGATATGAATGTACCACCAACTTTGGTATCTTTTGCAGTAGACCTTGTAAATACGGATAATGTTATATCTCCAGAATTTAAAAAATTTGATAGTCAGGTTGTTTTAGTTCATGTAACTATTGGAGAAGATGGATTACCTGATTTTAAGATGCTCCAAGAAAACTATAAATTAGTAAAGAAATTAATAGAGGGTGGTAAAGCCCTATCAACCTATGCAGTAGGAACTGGAGGACTAGCAGAGGCTATATCGAAAATGTGCTTTGGTAATAACATAGGATTTAGCTTTAATGAGGATATTCAGGTGGAAAGTATATTTAAAGAGGATTATGGCAGTGTAGTAATGGAAATTGGTAACTGTACACTTGAGGAGTTAATTAAAGAAAACGCAAATATTGTGATACTTGGAAATACTCAAGAAGCACCAGTGATTAAGGTTGTAGGAGAAACTATTAGTCTAAAAGAAGCACTAGACAATTGGGAAGGACCACTAGAAAGTGTATTTACAACAAAAGTAAATAATGAAATAAATAACACAAAAACAAATAATGCAGAAATAAATAGTAAAATACAAAAAATCAAAACAAGTATTGAAAATCTAGGGAAAAAATCTTCAGCTTTAATTAAAATTGCAAAACCTAGAGTTATAATTCCTGTGTTCCCGGGTACCAATTGTGAATATGATTCTATGAGAGCCTTCGAAAGAGCTGGGGCTGAGGTAGATATTATGGTATTAAATAATTTATCCTCAAGCCAGATTGAAGAATCAATAAAAGTTATAGCAGAAAAAATAAGAAATTCACAAATTGTTATGCTTCCGGGGGGATTTAGTGCTGGTGATGAACCAGATGGGGCAGGTAAATTTATGGCTACATTCTTTAGGAATCCTATAATAACAGAAAGTATCAATGAGTTATTAGAAAATAGAGATGGATTAATTCTAGGAATATGCAACGGATTTCAAGCACTAATAAAACTAGGACTACTACCTTATGGAAAAATAACGGATATAACTGAAAATAGCCCAACATTAACATATAATGAAATTGGTAGACATATATCTCGTATGGTGCAAACTAAAGTAGTTTCAACATTGTCACCTTGGCTTAATAATTTGAAAATTGGAGATATACATACTATCCCAGTATCTCATGGAGAAGGGAGATTTGTAGGAAGTGATGAAGTTATTAAAGATTTGTTTGCCCATGGTCAAGTAGCTACTCAATACGTAGACTTTGAAGGCACTCCAAGCTATGATATAAACTTCAATCCAAATGGATCAATGCATGCTATTGAAGGAATTACTAGTGCGGATGGAAGAATTTTTGGTAAAATGGGTCACTCTGAAAGAGTTGGAATAAACATTGGAAAGAATATTATTGGTGAAAAGGATCAAAAAATATTTGAGGCAGGAGTAAATTATTTTAAATAAAACTTGAAATTTATATAAAAAAGCAGTAAGTATGATATTTTTATACTTGCTGTTTTTTAATTATATAGGAAATAGCTTGCGGAAATGACTTTGGACAATGTTTATACTCCACAGTATAGCAAAACGCCTACCTTAGAAAGATATATACAACTAGAGCTTCTCACTTTTGCCACTTGCCACGTGGGTGGCAATACTCAAACAGAAATTAAAAGACGAAAAACACGAACAATGAACTGTTCAAATGTAACAATATATAAAAAAATACATATAAACACGAACGATGCATATATATATAGTTTTAATGTATTGACTTAGCTAAAAATAGATGTTAATATAAAAATGTAAATTAGTTAATTAATATATTTCTAAGAATATTTTTATTTAGAGTATAGTCCTTTTATTATAGGCAATTATAAGAGTTGATTACTTTATTTCAATTGGAGGTAACAAGATGAAAGTAGGAATTGTTTTTGGAAGCAAATCAGATAAAGAGGTAATGAAAAATGCAGCAATAGTACTTAAAGAATTTGATGTTGAGTACGAAGTTCATATTCTTTCAGCTCACAGAGTGCCAGAAAGATTAACAGAAGTAATAAAAGAAATGGAAAATAGAGGGGTAGAATGCATTATAGCAGGAGCAGGGCTAGCTGCACATCTTCCAGGAGTAATAGCATCTCAGACAATACTACCGGTCATTGGAGTGCCAATTAAGGCTGCTATGGAGGGTATAGACTCGCTACTCTCAATTGTCCAAATGCCAAAAGCCATTCCTGTTGCTACGGTGGGCATTAATAACAGCTATAATGCTGGGATGCTGGCTGTTCAAATTTTATCACTTAAAGACTTAGAACTTAAAAATAAACTAATAAAATATAGAAAAGAAATGAAAGAAAAATTTATATCAGAGAATGAAGATCAAATTGAATTTTAAAATAAAATTTATGATGTCTTACTTATAGAATGAGATGCATTAGTTTGAAATTTAAATATTAAGGAGTGTTTATTAATGGGAAATTCAACATTGTTATATGAGGGAAAAGCTAAAAAAATGTTCAGTACAGATAAAGAGGACGAGATTCTAGTATATTATAAAGATGATGCAACAGCTTTTAATGGCGTTAAAAAGGCACAAATTGAGAATAAAGGTGTTTTAAATAATAGTATAACTACTGCCCTATTCGAAATACTAGAGCAAAAGGGTATAAAAACTCATTTTATTAAAAAACTAAGTGACAGAGAGCAACTTTGCAAAAGGGTTGAAATAATACCTCTAGAAGTCATAGTAAGAAATGTGGCAGCTGGTAGCATGGCAAAACGATATGGAATAGAAGAAGGAACAAAGTTAAAAACAACAGTGTTCGAGTTAAGCTATAAAGATGACGCATTAGGTGATCCACTTATAAATGACTATCATGCAGTAGCTTTGGGCCTTGCAACTTTTGAAGAATTATCAGAAATATATCATATGGCTTCAGATATAAATGATATTCTAAGGGATGTTTTCCTTAAAAAAGATATTAATTTAATAGATTTTAAAATAGAGTTTGGTAGATTTAATGGAGAGATAATTTTGGCAGATGAGATATCGCCAGATACTTGCAGATTTTGGGATGTTAAAACTGGAGAAAAATTGGATAAAGATAGATTCAGAAGAGATTTAGGTAATGTTACCGAGGCTTATGTGGAAATATTAAGTAGAATTAATAGTTAATAAAATATATAAAAAACAGTCTATATGAAGAATCTACGGGATTCTACAAGCGGATACACGAAACATAACAAGGAGGAATTTCTTTGAGTGGAATTAGGGAATTAGATAAAATGTCTACTGATGATGCAAATAAGCTTAACCAAGACAAGTTTAAAGAAGAATGCGGTGTGTTTGGTATTTTTTCACCAGACAAAGACTTAGATGTAGCGTCATTAACTTATTATGGTCTTTATGCTTTGCAACATAGGGGAGAAGAAAGTGCTGGAATAGTTTATTCTGATGGAGTTAATCTTGTTTGTGAAAAGGCTATGGGCCTTGTATGTGATGTTTTTAATGAAAAGCAAATTAGTGCTATGAAGGGTCATGCTGCTATTGGACACGTTAGATATTCCACTACAGGAGGCAGTGAATTAAAAAATGCACAGCCACTTTTAAGCAAATTCAAACTAGGGGATATAGCTATTGCACATAACGGGAATTTAGTGAATGCAGATGTCATAAGGGAGCTTCTAGAGGACTGTGGGCACATGTTTCAAACCTCAATAGATTCAGAAGTTATTCTAAACCTAATTGCTAGGGGTGCAAAAAAAGGTGTGGAAAAGGCTGTAGTGGATGCTATACAGGCGATTAAAGGTTCATATGCAATAGTTATGCTTACAAAAGAAAAGTTAATAGCTGTTAGGGATCAAAATGGAATACGACCTCTTTGTATAGGTACCATAGGCAATAGTTATGTTATTGCTTCTGAAAGTTGTGCACTAGATGCAGTGGGGGCAGAGTTTTTAAGAGATGTAAAGCCTGGAGAAATAGTTATAATAGATAAAAATGGACTTAATTCTATTAATTTTGCGGAAAAAACTAAAAATGCAGTTTGTTCTTTTGAATATATATATTTTGCAAGGCCAGATAGTACCATTGATGGAATTAATGTGTACACTTCAAGAGTTAAGGCTGGGGAACAGTTATTTAAAGAATCACCAGTGGATGCTGATATGGTTGTAGGAGTTCCAGATTCAGGTATGGCTGCTGCAATAGGTTATTCTAAGATATCTGGAATACCTTTTGGAATGGGTCTTATAAAAAACAGATATGTGGGTAGAACTTTTATAAGTCCAACTCAAGAAATCAGGGAAAGAGCAGTGTCTGTAAAACTAAATGCACTAAAAATAAATGTAGAAGGCAAAAGAATTATTCTCATAGATGATTCAATAGTTCGCGGAACTACTAGCAGAAGACTAGTAGAAATATTAAAAAAAGCTGGAGCAAAAGAAGTTCATTTTAGGGTTTGTTCACCAATAGTAAAATATCCATGTTATTTTGGAATAGATACACCTTATAGAAAAGATTTAATTGGTGCCAATAGCAATGTAGAGGAAATTAGGCAAGAGATAGGTGCAGATAGTTTAGGATATCTAAGCATAGAGGGATTACTCAAATCCTTAGGTAATACGGAATTTTGCTTAGGATGTTTTAAGGGTAGATATCCAGTATCGGCTCCATTTGAAAGTGATAAAGAAAGATTAGAAAGGTAGGGGATATTCATGATAACTTATAAAGATTCAGGTGTTAATATTGAAGAAGGATATAAGTCAGTAAAATTAATAAAAGAATATGCAGCTCAAACATTTACAAAAGGTGTTTTAAATCATTTGGGAAGTTTTGCTGGTATGTTTGAAATAGGTGAAGGTTATAAAAATCCTATTTTAGTTTCAGGTACTGATGGTGTAGGTACCAAACTTGATATTGCATTTAGAATGAAGAAATATGACAGTGTAGGAATTGACTGCGTTGCTATGTGTGTAAATGATGTCCTTTGCCATGGTGCAAAGCCACTTTTCTTTTTAGATTATATAGCTTGTGGTAAATTAGATTCTACAGTATCGGCACAACTAGTAAAAGGTGTATCAGATGGATGTATTCAGTCTGGGTGTGCGCTTATAGGCGGTGAAACAGCAGAAATGCCAGGATTCTATAGAGATGGTGAATATGATATGGCAGGGTTTACTGTTGGTATAGTGGATAAGCATAAGATTATTGACGGTTCTGCTATTAAAGATGGATATTCACTAATAGGCATTGAGTCTTCAGGGCTTCATAGTAACGGATTTTCCTTAGTTAGAAAATTAATACCAGATTTAGATGTTCCATTTAATGGGAATAAGATTGGGAAAGCGCTTTTGACTCCAACAAAAATTTATGTAAAAACTGTACTAAATCTTATAGAAAAATTTGATATAAAGGGTATGGCACATATAACCGGTGGTGGTTTTTATGAAAATATACCAAGAATGTTTAGTGATAAATTTACAGCAGTGGTAGATAAAAATAGTTTTAACACTCCAGATATTTTTAAACATCTTATTTCTTTAGGAGTAACTGAGGAACATATGTTTAATACATATAATATGGGAATAGGTTATGTGTTATGCGTTGAAAATAGTGATGCCCTTAAGGTTATAAAGACTATTGAAGATTTAGGTGATAGAGCATATAAAATTGGTCACGTTGAAGCTGGAGGTGGCGGAGTTTGCTTAAAATAGCCGTATTAATATCAGGAAGCGGAAGCAATCTTCAAGCTATAATTGATTCTATAGAAAGTGGATATTTAAAATGCTCCATAGAAGCCGTTATTAGCGATAAGAAAGATGTTTATGGCATAGACAGAGCAAAATCTAAGAATATAAAAACATACTTAGTGGATAAAAAACAATATGGTACAGGTATTTCTCATGAAATATTTAAAGTTTTAGATGGGAAAGTAGATTTAATAGTACTCGCTGGGTTTTTATCTATACTTAAAGGAGAAATTCTTTCTAAGTTTAAAAATAAAATAATTAATATTCATCCAGCACTTATCCCCTGCTTTTGTGGGGGAGGGATGTATGGAATTAAAGTTCATGAAAAAGCACTAGAGTATGGGGTTAAAGTTTCAGGATGTACTGTTCATTTCGTAGATGAGGGTACGGACTCAGGTCCAATTATAATTCAGAAGGTTGTGCAGGTTTATGGTGAAGATACAGCTCTTGATTTGCAAAAAAGAGTTTTAGAGCAAGAACATATTGCGTTGCCTGAGGCTATTAAATATATAAGTGAAGGAAAAATAAAATTTGATGGAAGAAAAGTGATTGGTATTTAAATGTTATTTAGGTACATGAAAATAAATGTGCCTTACTAGAGAGGTGGAATAATAATGATTAAAACAGCACTTATAAGTGTATATGATAAAGAAAATATTTTAGAGCTTGCAACATCACTACAAAATAATGGGGTAGAGATTATATCTACAGGTGGAACTTTTAAATATTTAAAAGAAAATGGTATAAAAGTAGTAGAAATTTCTGAGATCACAGGCTTTGAAGAGATTTTAGATGGAAGAGTTAAAACCTTACATCCAACTATTCATAGTGGAATACTCGCTATAAGAGATAATAAAGAGCATATGGAAACCATTAAGGCTAAAGGAATACAACCTATTGATATGGTAGTAGTTAATCTTTATCCTTTTTTTGATAAAGTTACAGAAGATATAAGCTTTGAGGAAAAAGTTGAATTTATTGATATTGGTGGACCAACTATGCTAAGAGCAGCTGCTAAAAACTTTAAGGATGTTATTGTACTCAGTGATGTATCAGATTATGAGAATATTATAAGTAAAATGGATGCAAAAGAAGAAGTGGAGTTTGAAACCAAAAAACATTTAGCGGGTAAAGTATTTAATTTAATATCAGCTTATGACGCAGCTATAAGTAATTTCTTACTTGGAGAGGATTCATACTCTGAATATTTATCTGTTTCTTATAAGAAACAAATGGATTTAAGATATGGTGAAAATCCTCATCAAAGTGCTGCCTATTACGTTAGTACACAAGGCACAGGAGCTATGAAGGATTTTAAGCAGTTAAATGGGAAGGAATTATCTTATAACAATATAAAGGACATGGATATTGCATGGAAGGTAGCATGTGAATTTGACGAAATCGCTTGTTGCGCTTTAAAGCATAATACACCTTGTGGAGTTGCCATAGGAAGTAGTGTACTTGATACATATAAAAAAGCCTACGCCTGTGATCCTATGTCTATATTTGGTGGTATTGTTGCTTTTAATAAGAAAGTAGACAGAGAAACCGCGCAGGAGCTTGTAAAGATATTCTTAGAGGTGGTTATTGCACCAGAGTTTGATGAAGCAGCCTTAGAAATATTAAAAGGTAAAAAGAATTTAAGAATTATAGTGTGTTCAAATAGAGCCGAAGATAAGATGCAAATGGTTAAAGTCGATGGAGGTATATTAGTCCAAAGTTCAGACCAAAAATTAATAGAGGATATTAAAGTAGTTACAGAAAATAAGCCATCAGAAAGTGAAATGAAAGATTTGATATTTGCAATGAAAGTGGTCAAATATGTTAAATCTAATGCTATAGTAGTAGTCAAAGATGGTGTGACTAAAGGAATTGGCGCAGGACAGGTGAATAGAATATGGGCAGCAGAGCAAGCCTTAGAAAGATCAATAGATGGGACTATAATGGCATCAGATGCATTCTTCCCATTTGGAGACGTTGTAGAGTTAGCAGCAAAATATAAGATAAAAGCCATTATTCAACCGGGTGGTTCTATTAAAGATGCACAGTCAATAGATGCTTGCGATAAAAATGGAATTTCTATGGTATTTACAGGAACTAGACATTTCAAACATTAGGAGATGGGATTATGAAGGTATTAATTATTGGTTCTGGTGGTAGAGAACATGCACTAGTGTCAGCTGTTGCAGAAAATTCATCTGTGGAAGTGGTGTTTTGTGCTCCAGGTAATGGCGGAACTCACAGAGAAAATAAGTGTGAAAATATTAATATTACAAAAATAGATGAACTTTTATCTTTTGCTTTGGAAAATAGAATAGATATAACCATAGTTGGGTCAGAGGAATTCTTGGTGCAAGGTATAGTAGATAAGTTCAAAGAAAACGGACTTAAAATATTAGGACCTAGTCACAAGGCGGCAAGGCTTGAGGGAAGTAAAGCATATTCCAAAGAATTTATGAAAAAATATGGTATTAAAACAGCTGCATACGAGGTCTTTGAAAATGCAAATGAGGCTACAGAGTATCTAAAAAAATGTGAATACCCTATAGTAATTAAAGCAGATGGCCTGGCAGCGGGTAAAGGCGTAGTTATTTGCAAAGATTTTACTGAAGCCAAAACCAGTATAAATGATTTTATGGTATTAGATATATTTAAGGGCAGTGGTAAGAAAATAGTAATAGAAGAGTTTTTGGACGGCGTAGAGGCATCTATACTATCTATTACAGATGGGAAAATAATACTTCCATTTATATCTTCAAAGGATCATAAACAAATATATGATGGGGATAAAGGACCTAATACAGGTGGTATGGGAGCTATAGCACCCAATCCATATTGTAACAAAAAAGTATTAGAGGAGTTCCAAAAACAAATATTAGAGCCTACCCTTGTGGGAATAAAGCAGGAAGCCTTGGATTATAAAGGCATAATATTTTTTGGAATAATGATTACTATTAAAGGGGTATATTTGATTGAATATAATGCAAGACTTGGGGACCCTGAGACTCAAGCTGTTCTTCCGCTTATGAAAAGTGATTTTATGGAGCTTGTGATTAGTGCTATAGAGGGCGAACTTGTGAATTTTGATTTAGAATGGAAGGCTGGATATTCCTGCTGTGTAATTGCTGCATCAAAAGGGTATCCAGGTAGCTACAATACAGGTTTTGAAATAAGTCAGTCCAGTAAATTACAAGGTAAGTTATTTTTAGCAGGAGCTAAAGAAGAAGATAATATTCTAAGGACTGCTGGTGGAAGGGTTTTAGGAATAACCGCTTTTGCTGAAACATTAGAAGGTGCAAGGGATATAGCTTATGCTGACATGAAAAAAATTAAGTTTCAGGGGATGTACTACAGGACAGACATCGGAAAATAGTCTAGGTAGCCAATGGAATTTCCCCTGCGTGCCTTGAAAACGAACTTGAAACACAAAATTCCATTTCGAAATTAGGCGTTTTTTCTTATATAGGTGGATTTAGGGGCGGTTCTCAAAAGTAATATTGAGAATCGTCCCTAGAAACATTGAGAAAAAGGTTGAACATTGCGACTGTTTCTTATATGATGTTAGTAATCAAAAGGGATTATAATTGAGAGATATTTATACATAGGAGATGATAAATATGAAGGTTATTAAGCGAGATGGAAGACTTCAAAAGTTTGATCTAAGTAAAATAAAAACTAGTATGTATAGAGCTTCTAATGATGCTGTACAACCTCTTAATGAATCAGACAGTGCGAATTTAGCAAATAACATAAAAAAAAGTTTGCAAAATTATCAAAAAAGTAGTATTCATTCTGATATCATACAAATTTTTGTATTGCGTGAATTAGAGAAACAAGGGTTTGGGGTTGTGGCTAAATATTATAATCAAGGAAAATAATAATAATAATAATAATAATAATAAAAGCAGATGAAAAAAACATCTGCTTTATTATATTGAATTTCTTATGTAATTATTGTAACATGGTTATAAGCATTTTTAAGGCAACGGCGAGTGACATGGTTATAAATATAGGCTTTATAAGTTTTGACCCCTTAGTTAATGCAACGCTTGTACCCATTTTAGCCCCTATAATCATAGATATTGCAACTGGTATTCCTATGGTATAATTTATTTTTCCACTTAGGGCAAATAAGATAAGTGATGTAACATTACTTATAAAGTTTAAAATTCGAGCGTTAGCAGAAGATGATACAAAATTGAACCCGAATATACTTATAAATCCAAAAACTAAAAAAGAACCAGTGCCAGGACCGAAAAAGCCATCATAAAAACCTAAAGAAAGAGCAAGTATAACTCCCAATATCACGTTTTTCCTTGTAAGTCCATGAAATTTATCTTGGAGTCCCAAGGATTTAGAAAAAAGAGTATATATTCCGATAAACATGATAAGAATTAATACTAAACCATTTAGAAACTTTTGGTCTACATTTAATACTGCTTTAACACCAAATAATGAACCTATGAAGGTAAAGGGAATAAGATATTTTAAAAGTTTAAAATTAGCTTTACCTGATTTTATAAAACCTAAAGAGCTAGTAAAAGAACCGGCAGTGGAACAAAATTTGTTAGTACCAAGCACCATATGAGGGGGGAGACCTGCAAGCATAAAGGCGGGTACACTTATTAAACCGCCACCTCCAGCTATGGAATCTACAAAAGCTGCTAAAAAACCAGCCACACATAGAAGAAAAATTTTAGTAATCATAAAACACCTACCTGATTTTTATTGAAATCAAAAGTAAATATATGATTTCTCTATCATTATAGATGATTATTAATATAATTTAAAGGAATATATCCAGTCGCTTAAATCAAGGGATTATCCAAAGAATATCCCGTAAATTTTTATTGATGCACAATAGCCTCTTGATTTATATTACATAAATACGTATTATATATATAGGGGAGTATAAAATTATAAGAATTTCTCCTGTTGTGGAAATAATAAAATAGTAGTTATAAAAATTAAAAGTATAAATAGAGGAGGATTTACAATGTTAGAGCAAAAAGGAACAAACAAAAATGTTATTGAGGGATCACATGATATAGAAAATAAATCTAAGGGAAATAAGGAAGAAATAGTTGGTGTACATGTAGGTAAGGCGGATGCTACCATTATAAATTCAAAAGGGAACAATACTAAAAAACCTAATCTTTTAGATACATTCAAAGCTAATATTATAGATTTGGTAATAATAGGTGGAATATCAACAATAGGAGTATTCGTTGCAGATGCTATATTAAAATTAGCAGGATATTTTATAACACAAAAGTTCCAAATGTCATTTGTAATTTTCATGATTGTTATGGTATTATACATGAGTATTATGGAAAGTGGAGAAAAATCCACAACTATTGGCCAGAAAATATCTGGGCTAATTATTACAAAAGGATAGGAGAGTTCGAAAAAATATGCAAAAAAGAAAAGAATATGAATTTTATATAGAAGCTCTAGAATTCCCTTCGCAAGGCATAGCATTTTACGAAGGCGAAAAAGTTACCATTAAAAACACATTACCAGGTCAAAAGGTAATTGGTAGGGTAGCTAAAAAGAAACCAACTGGTTTTGAAGCAAAACTTGTAAGAGTTCTTGAAGATGTAGATTACAAAATACAGCCGCAATGTAAGATTACAGATTTATGTGGAGGCTGTAGCCATCAATTTCTCTCTTATGAAAAACAATTAGAATTTAAAAAGCAACAGGTACTAAAGTTATTTGAAGAAGCAGAAATAAAAGATTTTGAGTTTTTAGGTATAGAAAAGAGCCCAGTGCAATTCGAATACAGAAATAAAATGGAATTTACATTTGGTGATTTTCTAAAGGATGGCGAATTAGCTCTAGGAATGCATACCAAAGGAAGAAGCTTTAGTATAGTTACTGTGGATGATTGTAGAATTGTAGATTGTGATTTTAGAGAGATTTTAAAAACTGTATTAAACTATTTTAAAGAACTAAAATTACCACAATACAAAGTAATGGAACATAAGGGATATTTACGAAATTTAGTTATTCGAAAGGCTATAAATACCGGAGAAATATTAGTAAATATTGTAACTACAAGTCAAGTGGATTTTGATCTTAGTGAAATAACTAATATGCTTAAAGAATTAAAATCTGAGGGAAACATCACAGGAATAATACATACCATAAATGATGGACTAGCAGATATAGTTCAAGCTGATAAAGTTGAACTATTATTCGGAAAAGATTATATTATGGAAGAATTATTAGATCTTAAGTTTAAAATTAATCCATTTGCTTTCTTTCAAACTAATACAAAAGGGGCAGAAAAACTTTACAGCATAGTTAGAGATTTTCTAGGGGAATCAGAATCAAAAGTAGTGTTTGATTTATATTGTGGAACAGGCACTATAGGACAAATTGTTGCAGCTAAAGCCAAAAAAGTTTTAGGAATAGAATTAATAGAAGAAGCAGTTGCTGCTGCAAATGAAAATGCAAAAATTAATGGCCTGGATAATTGTGAGTTTATAGCAGGTGATATAGCAAAGGTTATAAAAGAGGTCAAATATAAACCAGATAGCATTATTCTAGATCCTCCAAGAGTTGGAGTTCATCCAGTAGCCTTAGATTATGTTATAAAATTTGATGCGCCACACATAGTTTATGTATCTTGTAACCCTAAAAGTCTAGTAGTTGATTTGAAGGAAATGATAGATAATGGATACAAGGTTAAAAAAGTAGTACTTATGGATATGTTTCCGCACACACCTCATATTGAGACAGTAGTTAATTTAACTAAGTAATACAAGTGGTTGCAAGGCATTTTAAGTTTAACTCATATACGATATCATTATTCCGACGGTTATTCAAGTTCGTCGGAATAATGATAATTTAATACAGAACTTGGCTTACAGATTTACTCGTATTGAAAACACTATGTTTAGCTCATGGTGTTTTTCATTTTGCCACCGTTTTGTCACCCAAAACATTATTTGTTTTAGTTGCACTTATTTACATCTCTAAGTTTTCACTTTTTCATGTAAATTAAAAAGGGGAATTGGGAGTGTGTATAGAAGTATGATGGTAACACAGTGGATGTATTTATACACTTAGGAGTATTATATCTATAATGGGAAGCTGGAAAAATTAACAATTAATTACTCCAATACCATAGTTATATGCCATTCCTAAAACAATTTTTACTATTTTAGAATTAAAAAGAATGATGTAATTATTATATTAGAAGTTTTAACTATATAAATTGATTAAGTGTAGTTAACTAGAGTATCTTTATAACATAA
>Ga0105047_10004499_pt1 | contig 24235 bp, 23 predicted proteins | sample MAT04_FD_78384 | JGI IMG/M metagenome (GOLD analysis project Ga0105047, IMG submission 78384) | Freshwater microbial communities from Lake Fryxell liftoff mats and glacier meltwater in Antarctica - MAT-04 (megahit assembly) | ecosystem: Environmental > Aquatic > Freshwater > Ice > Liftoff...
AACGCCTCGGCGCATGTCATCGTGCCGCACCTCCAGCGCAACATGCCCTTCGACTCGCTCGCTGATTTCACGCCCGTGACCGAGATCGTGAAGGTGCCACTCATCCTCGTGGTGAACGACGCGGTGCCGGCGCGCAGCGTGGCGGAACTCATCGCACTCGCCCGCGCGCAGCCGGGGCGGATCTCCTACGCTTCCTCCTCGATCGGCGGCGCGCCGCATCTGGCGGGCGAGTTGTTCAAGCTGATGACGCGCACGGACATGACCCACGTGCCCTACCGCGGATCAGGCCCCGCCCTGCAGGACCTGCTGGGCGGCACGGTGCAGGTGATGTTCGACAGCCTCGCCTCCTCCGCCCCGCACATTCGCAGCGGGCGCCTGCGCGCGCTGGCCGTGACCACCGCCGCGCGCCTGCCGGCGAACCCGCAACTGCCAACGGTGGCCGAGACGGTCGCGGGGTTCGACATCTCCACTTGGTACGGCATGTGGGCGCCCAAGAACCTGCCACCCGCCATTGCAGCGCGGATGCAGCAGGCGGTGGCGCGGGTGGCGGCAAACCCGGAAGCGGCGGCCCGCTTCGCCGCGATGGGCGCCGACCCGATCGCCAGCACCCCTGAGGAATTCGCGCGCTTCGTGCGCAGCGAGTATGACCGTTGGGGCCGCCTGATCCGCGACGCCGACATCAAGGGGGAATGATGCGCGCGCTCGTCTGCGAATCCTGGCGTGAGTTCGACGCGTTGGAGGTAAAGGAGGTCGCGCCGCCGCCGATGCGGGAGGGCGCGTTTCGCCTCCGCGTCGAGGCGGCCGGCGTCTCCTTCGCCACGCAACTCGTCGTCGCAGGCAAGTATCAGCGCCGACCGCCGCTGCCTTTCGTGCCGGGCACGGAGGTGGCCGGCACGGTGCTGGAAGGCCCGTTGCCGGTCGGCACGCGCGTCTTCGCCGCACTCGACTGGGGCGGCTTCGCGGAGGAGGCGGTGGTGGATGCGATCCATGTCGTCCCCATCCCGGACGGGCTGCCGCTGGCGCCCGCGGTGGCCTTCCCGATCAGCTACCCGACGGCGGCTTCCGCGCTGATCTGGCGCGGCGGCGTGCGTGCGGGCGACTGGGTGCTGGTGCATGGCGCGGCCGGCGGCGTGGGCCTGGCTGGCGTTGAGATCCTCCGCGCGCTGGGGGCACGCGTGATCGCGCGGGCGGGCGCGACCAAGCACCCGTTCCTTCACACGCGCGGCGCCGATGCGGTGCTGGACAGCGCGCTTCCCTTTCGCGATGCCGTGCGCGACGTCACGGGTGGCGCGGGCGTCGCCTGCGTGCTCGACACGATCGGTGGCGATGTTTTCGATGAGTCGCTGCGCTGCCTCGCTGATGGCGGCACGCTGGTTACGGTCGGGTTCGCGGCGGGATCAATCCCGACGGTGCCGGCCAACATCCTGCTGCTGAAGAACATCGCCGTCGCGGGGCTCAACTGGGGCACCTATCTCGGCTGGTCCCCCGGCGACGGGCGGGCGCTGCACGCCGCCCGCGTGCGCGCGCTCTGGGACCAGCTCATGGCCTGGTGGGCGGCAGGAAAGCTGCGGCCCGAGGTGCACGCCGCCTACCCGCTCGACCAGTTCCGCGAAGCCATGGCCGAAGTGCGCGAGCGGCGCTCGGCCGGGCGGGTGGTGCTTACGCCTTCTTCTTGAGAAAGCCGGCGAAGGCGGCCTGCGCCTCCGCGGTGCGGAGCCTTTCGCTGAAGGCCACGCGTTCTGCCTCCATTACCTGCTTCAGCGCGGCAGCATGCGGCGCGCGGATCAGGCGCTTGGATTCCGCGACGGAACCCGGCGGCAGCGCGGCCAGAACCTGCGCCATCTCCAGCGCCGCCGGATCCACCTCGTTGTCCGGCACGCTGCGGGTAGCGAGGCCGGCCTGCGCGGCTTCGGCACCGCTGATGGCCGTGCCGGAGAGCAGCCACCAATTGGCCTTGGCCGCGCCCACGCGCTGGGCCAGCAACATCGACGAGCCTGCCTCGGGCACGAGGGCGAGGCGTGTGAAGGGCATCTGCAGGCGCGCCGTCTCGCTCGCCACCACGGCGTCGCAGTGCAGCAGCATCGTCGTGCCGATGCCGATGGCGTTGCCGCGCACGGCGGCGATCACGGGCTTGGGGAAGGCAATGATGGCTTCAAGGAAGGTGAAGGCCGCCCCCGGCTCGTTGGCGGGACGGTCGCCCGCTGCCGCGAAATCCGTGATGTCGTTGCCCGCCGTGAAATCCGCGCTGCCCGCCAGGATCACCACGCGCACGTCCTCATCCGTCGCGGCCGAGACCAGCGCATCGGCCATCGCGTGGTAGATTGCCCGCGTCAGCGCGTTCTTCTTCTCGGGGCGGTTCAGGCGAATGGTGAGCAGCGCGCCGGCGCGCTCCAGCAGGACGTGTTCGGACATCGGTTTCCTCCGGTTCTGGGCGGAGTAGATCAGAAGATCGCGTCGAAGGGCAGCAGGCGGATCGGGCTGCCGGGCGAGAGTTCCGTCACCTCCTCGCCCAGTTCCGCGAAGGCGTGCGACTGCGTGAGCGAGGAGAGCAGCCCCGCCCCCTCGCGCGGGAATTTTTCCGCAATCAGACCATTGCCGTCACGCCGCAGCATCACGCGGACATACTCCCGCCGGCCGAGCTTCTTGCGGTAGTCGAACCCGGACGTGCCGGCGATGCGCAGAAGCGTCTCGGCTTCGGCGCCGGCCAGACGCAGCACGAGCGGGCGGACCAGGTGCAGGAAGGTGACGACGGCCGCGACGGGATTGCCCGGCAGCCCCACCATCGGCACACCACCCACGACGCCCATTGCGGCGGGCCGCCCAGGCTTCACGGCCAGGCGCCAGAAGACCAGCTTACCCGCACCCTCGATCGCGGCGCGGACGTGGTCCTCCTCACCGGTCGAGACGCCGCCGGAGGTCACCAGCAGATCCTGCGAGCCGCTCGCCGCGTGCAGCGCGCGCGCGGTGGCGTCGCGGTCGTCGGGCAGGATGCCGAGGTCGGTGATGGCGACCGGAAGGGCGGTCAGCAGCGCCATCAGCGTGAAGCGGTTGCTGTCATAGGTCTGCGCGGGGCCAAGGGGGCCGCCGGGCGAGGCCAGTTCGTCGCCGGTGGAGAATACGCCGACACGCAGCAGCGGCGTTACCGGCAGGCGGGCGAAGCCAAGGGCGGCCGCCAGCCCGATCTCGGGGGCGCGGAGGCGGCGGCCGGCAGGCAGCGCCTCGGCGCCCTCGGCCACGTCCTCGCCGGCGGGCCGTGCATTGGCGCCGCGCTTGAGGCCTGGCGGCAACAGCAGGGCAGCATCCTCGATCCGCGCATCCTCCTGCATCATCACAGTGTCCGCGCCCGGCGGCATCGGGGCGCCGGTGAAGATGCGCGCCGCGGTGCCAGGCGCCACCTGCACGCCCGAATGACCGGCAGCGATGCGGCCGGCGAGCAGCAGCCGCGTCCCGCCCTCGGCCGCGAGGTCGGCATGCCGAAAGGCGTAGCCATCGACGGCTGAGTTGAAGAAGGGTGGCAGCGGCGCGGCGGCCACCAGCGGGCGCGCCATGACCCGGCCGAGTGCCTGGTGCAGTGGAACCAGCGCTTCGCCGCCGAGCGCCGCCACGCGCGCCAGGATGAGGGCCTGCGCGTCCTCCACCGAGAGAAGCGCCCCACCGAAGGCGAAGCAGTCGTCGGAAAGCTGGGCCATCCCGCCGCTTATAGCCGATCTGTCGCGAGACGCAGCGCGGCATCGGCAATGGCCTCGATGTCGTCTAGGGCAAGCGGGCAGGGGGCGGCGGCAGGCGGCGCGGCATCGGCGGCGACGGCCAGGATCATGCGATCCTCGGGGTGAAGCCAGGGCTTGCCATTGGCGGTGCGATGCACCTCGATCTTGGGGTGCGTGTCGCGCTTGAAGCCCTCGACGATCACAAGATCAACTGGCGCAAGATGGGCGAGCAACTCGCGCAACTCCGGCTCCGGCGCGCCGCGATGCTCCGTCATCAGCGCCCAGCGCAACGCAGAGGACACCAGCACCTGCGCGGCGCCGGCCTGCCGATGCGCGTGGCTGTCCTTGCCGGGGCGGTCCACGTCGAATGCATGGTGTGCGTGCTTGATGGTGGATACGGAAATCCCCCGACCGACGAGGCAGGGGATCAGTCGCGCCAGCAGCGTGGTCTTGCCGGCCCCGCTCCATCCGGCGAGGCCGATGATCCGCATGCTCAGTCGCCGGCGGGCCTGGCCCCTGCCGGTGTCACCACCTGCCGGGCCTTCGCCATTTCCTCCTCGACCCAGAGGCTGTGATGCTCCTTGGCCCAGTTGAGATCCACCTCCCCCGTGCCCATCGCGTCGAACGCGCCCTCCATGCCGAGCGAGCCGATGTAGATATGCGCCACCATCGCCGCGATCATCAGCACCGAGATAACGCTGTGAACGATGTGCGCGAGCTGCATGTTCGCGACATTGGTGCCCCAGAAGGGAAAGATCAGGAAGTAACCCGAGACGGCGACCGCGCTACCGCCCAGCACGGTGATCCAGAACACCAACTTCTGGCCGCCGTTGAAGCGCCCGGCCACCGGATGGCCCTTTCCGATCAGCCCGCCGCCCATCTTGAACCACTCGATGTCGCGCCCGTTCGGGATGTTGTCGCGAACCCAGAGCAGTAGCATGACGACGATGCCGAGGGTGAAGGGGAAGGCCACATAATTGTGCGCGATCTTGCCCCAGAGCGAAACATTCGCGAAGGCGTAGGGCCCGATCAGCGGCAGCAGGATATGCCGGCCGAAGGTGAGATTGAGCCCACTGATCGCCAGCACAATGAAGGAGGAGGCGACCATCCAGTGGTTGCCCCGCTCAAGCGCGCCGAAGCGGCTGATGGTGCGACCGGCCGGCCCGCCCTCGATCGCGATGCGGCCGCGCGTGAGATAGAAGCCTGCCAGCACGAGAAGCATGCCGCCCACCGCGATGCCGCCGATCCAGGCGAGCGTCACGTTATGGAAGTCCCGCCATGCCTTGCCGGCGGGCTGCACCAGCACCTCCGATTCCCGACTCGGGATTGAGGTGCGGCCCTCGATCCGGCCACCCTGGAGCAGGCGTTGGAGTTCCATCTCCTCGGCGGAGACCTGGCCGCGCGCGCCTTCGGGCGCCGGCTGGGCGAGGCTGGGCACGGAAAACGCCAGAAGCAGCACCAGGAACGGTGCCAAGATCAGCCGTCGCATTCGACTTCCTCCTGGGGACGCGTGCGCCCCCGGTCACACAACAGGATAGGGTTCAGGCGGTGACCGTGGTGCGGTAGGCCGTCCGCCAGCCCCAGGCGCCCGAGCCGTAGCCTCGGCGCTGCACCCGCTCGCGGTAGATGGTCGCGATCATGTCGCCATCGCCGGCCAGCAGCGCCTTGGTCGAGCACATCTCGGCGCAGAGCGGCAGCTTGCCCTCGGCCAAGCGGTTCGAGCCGTACTGGACGTATTCGGCACGCGTGTTGTCCTGCTGCGGGCCACCCGCGCAGTAGGTGCACTTGTCCATCTTGCCGCGCCCACCGAAGTTGCCGACGCGCGGATATTGCGGCGCGCCGAAGGGGCAGGCGTAGAAGCAATAGCCGCAGCCAATGCAGGTGTCCTTGTCGTGCAGCACCACGGCATCGGCGGTCGTGTAGAAGCACGATGTCGGGCAGACGGCGGCGCAGGGCGCATCCGTGCAATGCATGCACGCCATGGAGATCGAGCGCTCGCCCGGCTTGCCGTCATTGATGGTGACGACCCGGCGCCGATTGATGCCCCAGGGCACCTCGTGCTCGTTCTTGCAGGCGGTGACGCAGGCGTTGCACTCGATGCAGCGGTCGGCGTCACACAGGAACTTCATGCGGGCCATGTTCAGGCACTCCGGATCTGGCAGACGGTGACCTTGGTTTCCTGCATGAAGGTCACCGGATCATAGCCGTAGGTGGTCAGCGCATTGACGGATTCACCGAGCACGATCGGGTCGGTGCCCTGCGGATACTTGCTGCGTTGGTCCACGCCCTGGAACCAGCCGGCGAAATGGAAGGGCATGAAGGCGACACCTGGCCCCACACGCTCCGTCACCAGCGCCTTCACCCGGGTCCGGCTGTTGCTCTCGGGGCCTGAGACCCAGACCCAGCCGCCGTCGCGGATGTTGCGGGAGGCCGCATCGCGCGGGTTGATCTCCACGAACATGTCCTGCTGCAACTCGGCCAGCCACTTGTTCGAGCGCGTCTCCTCGCCGCCGCCCTCGTACTCCACCAGTCGGCCGGAGGTGAGGATGAGCGGGAAGTCGCGCGCGACTTCGGGGCTGCGCGCCTGCACCGACTGACCGAGGTGCGGCAGGCGGAAGCCGCGACGGTCCGGCAGGGTCGGGTATTGGGCAATAAGGTCGTTGCGCGGCGTGTAGATGGGCTCGCGATGCACCGGCACGGGGTCGGGCAGGTTCCACGCATTGGCGCGGGCCTTGCCATTGCCGAAGGGCGAGCAGCCATGCTCGAGCGCCACGCGCTGGATGCCGCCCGAAAGGTCGGTCATCCAGGAGACGGCGTTCTCGTTGGCGCCGCCGACCTGCGCGATGCTGGCCTTCTCGGCCGCCGTCAGGTCATCGAACCAGCCGAGGCGCTTGAGCACGGCCACCGTGAATTCCGGGTAGCCATCCTGGATCTCGGAGCCCTTGGAGAAGCTGCCCTCGGCCAGCATGGTCACGCCGTTGCGCTCCACGCCGAAGCGCGGGCGGAAGCTGCCGCCGCCGTCCTTCACATGGACGCTCGTGTTGTAGAGGATGTGGCTGCCCGGGTGGCGCATCTCGGGCGTGCCCCAGCAGGGCCAGGGCAGGCCGTAGAAGTCGCCGCGGATCTCGGCCGGAGCGTCCGGGCCGGCGCGCAGCGTCACCAGGTCGAACTTGTCCTGATGCTGCTGGTGCAGCTTCAGGCGGGCGGCGGAAATGCCGGAATAGCCCGTGCCCCAGGCGCCGCGGTTGATCTCGCCGAGGATGCTCTCCGCGGTCGGTTCGCCGTTGCGGATCTCGAAGGGGCGGAACATCTCCTCCGCGAAGCGGATCGTCATGTTCCGGCGCGTCGCCGCCGCGTCGAGCGCCTTCGCGAGGTCGTAGATGGCGCGGTAGTCGTTGCGGCTCTCAAAGATCGGCTCGACCACCTTCGAGCACCATTGCGCCGAGCGATTGGAACTCGTGCGGCTGCCATCGCATTCGAACTGCGTGCAGATCGGCAGCAGGTAGGTGTTCTCCCGCCGGTTCGCCAGCACGGCGAAGGTCGTCGGATGCGGGTCCGCCACCACCAGCAGGTCCAGCGCCTCCAGGCCCTTCACCGCCTCGGGCATGCGGGTGACGGTGTTGCCGCCATGGCCGAAGACGACCATGCCCTTGATGTTGTCGCGCTGCTGCACCTGGTCCCGCGGGAGGGTGATCGCATCGAAGTAGCGCGTGGTCGGGATGCCCGGCGTGTGCATCATCTGCGGCGTGTCGAAGCGCGCGCGCATGCCCTCGAAGGAGACGCCCCAGACGCGGCACCAATGCCGCCAGGCGTTCTCGTCGATGCCGTAATAGGCGGGCAGCGACGCCACATCGAGGCCGAAATCCGTGGCCCCCTGCACGTTGCAATGGCCGCGGAAGATGTTGGCGCCCGTGCCTTCCTTGCCGACATTGCCGGTGGCCAGCAGCAGGATCGAATAGGCCCGCACATTGGCGGTGCCGACGGTCTTCTGCGTCGCACCCATGCACCAGATCAGCGTGGAAGGCTTCTGCGTCGCGAACTTCTCGGCGACCGCGCGAAGCTGCGCACCGGGCACGCCCGTCACGCGCTCAACCTCGGCCGGGTCCCACTTCGCCACTTGGGCGCGGACGTCGTCCATGCCGTACACACGCTGCCGGATGAACTCCTTGTCCTCCCAACCGTTCTGGAAGATGTGCCACAGCATGCCCCAGATGATGGGGATGTCGGTGCCCGGGCGGATGCGGACGAAGTCGGTCGCGTGGGCCGCCGTGCGCGTGTAGCGCGGATCGATGACGATCAGGTTCGCGCGGTTGATCTCCTTGCCGGAGAGCACGTGCTGCAGCGAGACCGGATGCGCCTCCGCCGGATTCCCCCCCATGATGATCATGGTCTTGGAATTGCGGATGTCATTGTAGCTGTTCGTCATCGCGCCGTAGCCCCAGGTGTTCGCGACACCTGCGACCGTGGTGGAGTGGCAGATGCGCGCCTGATGGTCGACGCTGTTCGTGCCCCAGAAGGCTGCGAACTTGCGATAGAGATAGGCACCCTCGTTCGAGAACTTGGCGCTGCCGAGCAGGAAGACCGAATCCGGGCCGGACTTCTGGCGGATCTCCATCATCCGTTCGCCGATCTCGGCCATTGCCGTGTCCCAGCTCATCCGCTGCCACTGGCCGCCGACCAGCTTCATCGGGAACTTGATGCGCCGGTCACCATGCACGAGCTCGCGCACGGAGGCGCCCTTGGCGCAATGCGTGCCGCGGTTGATCGGCGATTCCCAGGTGGGCTCCTGGCCGACCCAGACGCCATTCTGCACTTCGGCCGTGACGGTGCAGCCGACCGAGCAATGGGTGCAGATGTTCTTGATGCGCGTGATCGGCTGGCTGAGGTCATGTACGCCGGTCGCGGCCCCCGAGGCCTCGGCCATGCGGGGCGCGATGCCGGCCAGCGCGGCCACGCCGGCGCCGGCAAGCCCCGCCTGCTTCAGGAAGGCGCGGCGATCGAGCCCCCCGGCGGAAAGGCCTTGGTAGGCGGAGGCGAGGCGCTGCTTGGCGCGTGCGCCGTCGGAACGCTTGATGAGCATGGCGCTGTTTCCCCGGCCTTACTGTTCGTAGCGATTGGTGCGGTAGAAGGCCTGCACCCCGGCCGAATCGGGCTGGTAGCGCGCGGCTGTGCGCGTCTGCGCGTTCTCCTTGCGGGCATCGCGCGCGGGCACCGCGTCGGCGCGCTGCGCCAGCGCCGGCGTCACCGCGGCAGCAGCGGCCGCCGTGCCGAAGCCCAGCGTCTTGAGGAATCCACGCCGTTTGCCGGCAGTCTCGTTCTCGTTCGCCATGGCGTTCACTCTCTCCCGGTATTCAGGCCGGCAGCTCGGCTGCGGCAAGTTCGACATCCATCAGGGCGCGGCCCAGCTCGCCCACGGGGCGGTAGAACACCGCCGCCTTGGCCACGCAGAGATCCGCGAAGCAGCGCATCGCCCAGGGCTGCAGATGGCGCGTGAAGACGGCTTCCGCCTCCTCCGGCACGCCGCCGCGCAGGAGCCCGGCCATCACCTCGCAGAGGAAGGCGATGTGGTCCTCAGGCTCGTGCACGCCGGGCGAGCGGGCGATGCCCAGGCGCTTGAGCTCCGCGCGGAGCTCGGCCAGCGGACGCTCGTGCAGAAAGCCCGTCAGGTAATAAGAAGCATAGGGCAACAGTTCGCCGCGCCCGAGGCCGATGAACAGGTCATGGTACTCGCGCTCCAGCGCGCTGGGCCGGGAAAGGCGCGCGGCGGCACCAAGCGCGCCCAGCGCGCGGCCGAGCGGCGTGTCGTCGGCTGGAATCGCGGCCAGGCGCATCAGGAGCGCACCGTCCACCGGGCCGCTGAGCAGGTGGCCGAGCAGCGCGTAGAGGTTGGCACGACCCTCGCGCATCGGGTCGGCGGCGGTCGCGCCGGGCCAAAGGTCGGGGCGAAGCGCCTGCCGTGAGATGCCGGTCGCGGCCTCGATCTCGGGCACGCGCTCGGCGGGGATGCCCTCTTCTTTCCAACTTGCGACGGTGCGGCGGGCCACGTTCATCGTGGCCTGGAAGGCGTCCATGCCGCCGCTCGCGGCAATGGCCGCGTCCAAGCCTGCCGTTGTCAGTCTCCCGGTCATTTGTTCCCGCCGCATGTTGGAAGACATGGCAGATTGATTGCTCCGCCGTCAAGTTCGACGCGAATTTTCCGATGGTGGGAAGAACACTGCCAGTGCATTAGTTTTTAACCGGAACGGTTTTTCTTGGGCGGTGAGCCACGCTGCCGAATCGCCTCCGCTTCCCGGGGGATATGTTGCAGCCGGGCGAAGGCGTCAGGCCGGACGCGCGCCGCCGTAGCGCCGGGTGGGCGCGTAGGGCTCTTCCGCCCGCGCCGGCGCCGGTTCGGGTGGCTCCTCTTCGGTGAGGCGCAGCGCGGTTGCCGGCTCCGGCAGGGCTGCTGGCTCCCTGGCGGCGTTCGCCGCGTCCGCCATTTCTGCTTCGACGGGAATTTCGTCGGTGACCTCCCCCGGCGGCTTCTCCTCCTCCGGCTGGATTTCGCCGATGGCCTGCGCGATCAGCTTCCGCAGCGCCTCGCCCGTCTCGCCCAGCGTCGAGGCGAAGCCGTTTGGCAGACCGCCCGGCGTGTTGAAATCCCAGGCGTAGTCGAGTGAGCCCATGTGGTCGCGGATCAGCGGATCGGCGACCCAGGCGCGGCGCAATGCGGCATTCCGCAAGAGTTCCGGCACGCCGCGCCGCAGGAAGACCGTGAAGTCGCTGCTCGCGTCGAGGGTTTCGATCGGCGGCAGGGAGGCGACGTCAAACTCGGGCTCGGCATCCGGCGCGGCGCATTCGGCGGGTGCGGCCTCGGCGGTAAGCGGCGCCTCCTCCAGCGCATTCTGTTCTGGCGCTTGCTCCGCTGGAGCCGGCTCCTCCGGCAGCGGCGGCAAGGGCTCGCCGCGCACCGCCGCCTGCTTCCGCCGGGACCAGCGCGAAAGGAAGCCTGCCGGTTCTTCCTCCTTCATTCGATGCGCCCCTTCCGGCCGAGTGAATCCACGTCCTGCCGATCGCGCTTGCGCTTGTGGAAGTCGCGCTCGACGTGGTGGGCCTGGACGAAGCTGGCCAGGATGGCGCGCAGGCCATGCGGCATGGGCAGCGCTTCCACCAGGTCCGACGGGCCTTCGGTGTAGATTTCGGCTTCGCCAGGATCGACCGTCACGGCCTGGATTGCCATGCCCTCGCCCATCGCGCGCATGACGACCCAGACGAGTGGCTCCGCCGCCTCCAGATTATCCTTGTAGTTGGGCGTATCGGTGCGGTGGAGCATGACAGCGGCTGTACCTGCGAAGTACACTTCGCGGCCGGCTTCCTCGCGCAGCTTCGTCCAGGCGGGCAGGGGCGGCGCCTCCTCCAGCACGGCCAGGGCGCGCCAGACGTGGTCCTGCCAGATGGTCACGCCTGGCCGGCGCTCGGCGAGGATCGCGACGGGAATGCTCAGTTCGGCCGGGACGTCGGAGTTCATGCCGCCTTCCCCGCTTCTGTCAGGGGCAGGCCGGCCACGAGGTTCTGCGGCTTCATTCGCACCCGCTGCGCCGCATCCATCGCCAACGCCAGGTAAACCGGCTTGCCCTTGGCGCGCTTCACCACGCGCGACGCATCCGCGAATTCGAGCACGCCCAGCCAGAGGATCCGCGCGAGGTCCGCCTGCTTCACCTTGCTGCCGTCCCACAGCGCATTGGCGATGCGCGTCGCCTCCGCATCCAGTCCGACATGCCAGGTCCAGTTGCGGTCCTCGATCACGGGGACGGGCGTGATCGTCACGCGTTCGCCCATCACGTGGTGGATGAAGCGCTCCAGCGCGCGGGCGATGCCGAACTGGCCGGGGCGCGATTCGGCGATGTCGAGCGCCATGTCATGCGCGTCCGAGCGCGCCTTGTAGCCGGGGGCGCTCTCCTCGCTCAGCACGTCCAACTCCACCTCGCGGGGCTGGGCGCCGGCCTCGGTCAGCAGCCGGCCAAGCGCGCCGAGGTCGCCATCCTCGTGGCGCCGGTCCACGACCTCCTCGTCCGCGAGCAGCGTGGCACCCTGGGTGATGGCGGCACGTTGAGTGCGGAACAGACATTCGGCGGCACGCAGCGTGAAGGCGTCGCCCTCCCCCTCCATGGCCGCGCGGGCGACGAGGTGGGTAAGCATCTGCAGGAACAGCGGCGGGATGCCGGTGACATTGCCGCGGAACAGCCGAAGCCAGGCGGCCTCGAGCGTGGGCTCGGCGGCCACCTCGTCGCGGAAGGAGAGGAACACCTGCCAGTTCTCCACGGCGTCGGCGTCGGCCAAGGCGGTCGCGTCAACGCGGGCCAGCGGTTCCGCCATCAGGCGAGCGTGCAGGGCGCGTTCGGCGTCGCAGGCGTCGGGGGGGGGAACCAGTTCGGGACGGGCGAGGAAGGCGCGCCAGAGGTCGGGCGTCGCGCGCAGCCTTCCATCCTCGTCGAGGTCGCAGAGGTGGTGGCCGGAGGCAACCCAGAAGTCGCCAGGGGAGAGCAGATTCATCGGCGCGCCTTGATGAGGGCCGCGAGGTCGGGCGTGTCCAGTGGCGTGTCCTCTGCCACCTCGGCGATGGCGAAGACCGGCAGCGCGCCGAAATCCGCATGCGGCGTCTCGCGGCGATGCAGGGTGCGGAACGCCTCGTGCACGGCGCCCGCATCGTCATGGCTGCGATGCAGCGCGAAGACGGTGCCGGGGGGCTGGTCGCAAAGACTTTTGGCGAAGCCGATCTCCTCGGCGGCGGCGGCGCGGGCGGCGTCGAGGTCGGGCGCCCCATAGGTCGTGTGGATGTGCGCGGCGAGCGTTTCCAGCGCCGCACCGTGCTGCTCCGCCGTGATGGCGGCGACCTCGACCAGGGTGGACCAGCCGAAGCTGCCGAGTCCCAGGAAGCCGCCGCGGAAAGCCTGCTGGCGCTTGCCGGCCAGGCTGCCTGGCGCGTCGTCCCAGAATACAAAGCCGCCGGGCACGGCCCATTCGCCCGGCTCGGCGGCCGCGGGGAAGACCAGCGTGTCGGACTGGTCGAGGCGCAGCGTCCGCAGCATCAGAGTATCGGCCATGTCTCGCGCCCCCCCTCGCGGTCCAGCACCAGTGCGGCACTGTTCGGGTCGATGCCGCGCTTCACGGCCGGATCGCCGGCGAAATCCTCCAGCCGGGCCAGGAATTTCTCCGCCACGCGCCGCGTGCCGCGCGCCTGCCACTCATCCATGTTGGCCATCAGATGCAGCGCCCAGGCGCCGGTGAGCCCGGCGGGGGTCAGGTCGTCGAAACCTTCTTCCAGCAGGGCGGTCTCGCCTGGGTTGTCGCCGGTGATCACATCCTCGCGCCAGGCGAAGCGCAGTTCGAAGCCGATCACCATCCAGTCCGGCACGGCATCCGCGGCCGTCGACTGCGGCAGGGCGAGGCGCATGCCGCCCACCACGCCGCCATTCACGGTGAGCGTGCCAGGCCAGCGCCAGAGGACGGGAAGTTCGGGCGGCGCGAGGGCGGAGAGCGCATCGGCCAGGGCATTCGCGCCGACCAGGTAGGCGAGTAGCGCTTGGCCCAGCGGGCGGTCCGGCTCCAGCACCACGGCGGCCTCGGCACGGTTCGGCGCGCGCACCCAGACCAGCGTGCCGGCACCGCGCGCGGGCGCGGGGGGGCCGTCCTCAGGCGCCAGCTCCACAGCGCGCGCCAGGGCATCGCCCCCCTCGCGCAGCATCACCGGCGCAAACAGGCTGGGCAGCGGAGGCAGGGCCTCACCGGCATTCACTCTGGCGCTCACTCTGGCCCACCCCCATGTTTCCTGGCAGCCGTACAAGGATATAAGCGGCCGGTCCGCCGTCGGGAAGGAACCACCCCTCACATGACCACCTCGCGCATCGCTTTCGTCTGCTCCTGCGAAGATACCATGGTGCTCGACGGCAAGGCGTTGGCCCGGGGCTGCGCGGCCGAAGGCAGCGAACTCCGCACGGCCGAGCACCTCTGCCGCAGCCAGCTCGACCGTTTCATGGCCGCCCTCAGCGAGGGCCGCCCCGTGACCGTCGCCTGCACGCAGGAGGCGCCGCTTTTCACCCAGGAGGCGGAGGATGCGGGCTTCGCACCTCCGCTCGATTTCGTAAACGTCCGCGAACATGGCGGCTGGGGCCGCGAGGGGGCCGAGGCCGGGCCGAAGATGGCCGGCCTGCTGGCGGCGGCCAGCGTGAAGCTGCCCGGCATCTCGCTCGTTTCCCTGGAGAGCAGGGGCGTCACCCTCATCCTCGGCCGCGATGCCGGCGCCATCGAGGCGGCGCGGATGCTGGCCGACAAGCTCGACATCACCGTGCTGCTGACGGGCGAGGAGGCCGTAGTTCCGGCCCGCCGCGTGGAGTTCCCGGTGCTGCGCGGCCGCGCCCGGGCGGCGACCGGCTGGCTCGGCAATTTCAGCGTGACGATCGACGGCTATGCGGCTGCCTCGCCCGCCTCGCGCGCCGAATACCTCTGGGGCGAGGGGAAGCCCGGCGCGCAGAGCCGCTGCGACGTCATCCTGGACCTGACAGGTCGCGCGCCGCTCTTCCACGAGACGCGTCAGGGCTACCTCCATGCCGACCCGGCCGATGCCGCCGCCGTGGCGCGCGCGGTCGCTGCCGCCGGCGAACTCGTCGGCACCTTCGACAAGCCGCGCTTCGTCAATTTCGAGCAGGGCCTCTGCGCGCACAGCCGCAACAAGAAGACCGGCTGCACGCGCTGCCTCGACCTCTGCCCGACCGGCGCCATCACGCCCTCAGGCGTCTTGCCGGAAGGCACAGCGCCCGGCGCCGATCCGCGAAGCGCTGCAAGGGACTGGGTGCATGTCTCCAACGAGATCTGCGCCGGCTGCGGCGCCTGTGCGGCCGTCTGTCCGACCGGCGCCATCACCTACGCGCTGCCGCCCGCCGACGCCGTGGCGCGGCGCATGCGCGCCCTTTTGGCCGGCTTCGCCGCGCCCGGCGGGCGTGACCCCATCCTGCTCATCCATGACGACGCGCATGGCGAGGCGCTGATCGATGCGCTGGCCCGCCACGGCGACGGCCTGCCAGCCCGCGTGCTGCCGCTACGGGTGAACGAGGTCAGCCAGCTCGACCTTTCACTGCTGGCCGGCGCCTTCGCCTGGGGGGCGGCGGGTGTCCGCCTGCTGATGCCGGCGCGCCGCGGCCACGGCACCGAGGGCGTGTTCCGCAACCTGGATTATCTGGCGGCGGCGCTGGGCGGCCTCGGCCTCGCCGCCGAAACGCCCCGCGCGCTGGCGATCGAGACGGACGACCCCTTCACCCTGGGCGAGGCGTTGCTGGCGGCAAAGCCGCTGCGCGCCACCTGGACGCCCGACGCCTTCCTGCCCCAAGGCACCCCGCGCGAGGTGATGCGCCAGGCCTTCCGCGCGCTCCATGTAGCAAGCGGCACTACCGCCGCTGCCGTGCCGATGCCGCCTCAGGCCCCCTTCGGCCTGGCCGCCGTCGACACCGCGGGCTGCACGCTCTGCCTCGCCTGCACCATGGTCTGCCCGACCTCCGCCTTCACCGCGAACCCGGACACGCCGCAGCTTCGCTTCCTGGAGGATGCCTGCGTGCAATGCGGCCTCTGCGTCGCCACCTGCCCGGAAAACGTCATCACCCTGGAGCCCCGCCTGAACTTCGCGCCCGAAGCGGCCAAGCCGATGGTGGTGAAGGAGGAGGAGCCGATGGGCTGCCGCCGCTGCGCCAAGCTCTTCGGCACGAAGTCGAGCCTGGACCGGGTGAAGGCGAAGCTCGTCGCCTCCGGCCACTGGATGTTCAGCGACCCCGCGCGGCTCTCGATCCTGGAACTCTGCGAGGATTGCCGCGTCATCGAAGCCACCACCGGCGGCATTGATCCCTATGCCGGGACCGAACGCCCGAACACCATTACGACCGAGGATTACCTGCGCGAGGCGGAGCGGGCGCGGAAGCTGAACTGATCCGCTGCGTCCGTCAGGCCGGCCCGCCCACGCGGATCAGGCATTGCGGCCCGATTTCGTCCAGGCCGTTCACGCCGAGCAGCGCCATGTTGCGGTGCAGTTCGCCCATCAGCAGTGCGATGGCGCGGTCCACCCCGGGCTTTCCGGCGACTGCCGCCGCATGCAGCATCGGCCGACCGACGAAAACGAAATGCGCGCCGAGCGCCAGCGCCTTCAGGATGTCCGTCCCGCGCCGCACGCCCCCATCCAGCATCACCGCCATCTCGCCCGAAGCGGCGGCGATCTCGGGCAGCACGCGCAACGGCGCCGAGGTGCCGTCGAGCTGACGGCCGGCATGGTTGCTGACGATGATGCCGTCCGCCCCCTCGGCTGCGGAACGGGCGGCATCGTCCGGGTGCATCACGCCCTTCACGACCAGCCAGCCGGGCCAGCGCTTGCGGATCAGCGCCAGGTGCTCCCAGTTCAGGTGGTCGCGCGCGGTGAAGTCGCGCTCAACGTTCTTGGCGAGGATCGGCGCGCCGCGCTCGGCGAAGCTGTTCTCGAAATGCGGCATCCCGTGCCGCTGCCAGGTGCGCAGGAAGGTGTTGATCGACCAGGAGGGGTGCATGATCCCGTCCATCGCCAGCCGGAGTGAGGGCTTGAGCGGCGTGGAGAACCCGTTGCGGACGTTGTTCTCGCGGTTGGGCAGCACGGCCGTGTCCACCGTCAGCAGCAACGTGCCGAAGCCCGCTGCCGCCACACGGTCCACCAGCGCCTCGACACGAGTGGAATCGCCCGGCAGATAAGCTTGGAACCATGTGTTGGGATTGGCCGCGATCACCTCCTCCATCCGGATCAGCGAGGAGCCGGAGAGGATCATCGGCACGTTGGCCGCCGCCGCCGCCTCGGTCAGCACGATGTCGCCGCGATAGGCGGCGAGCGCGCTGAGGCCCATGGGCGCCAAGCCGAACGGCGCGGCCCATTCATGGCCGAACAGCGTGGTCTTGAAGCTGCGTTGCGACACATCGCGCAGCACGCGCGGCACGAAGCCCCATTCGGTGAAGGCGCGCGCGGAATCCGCGAGCGCCGCGTTGCGCTCCGTGGCGCCGGCGACGTAGCCGAAGATCGGGCGCGGCAGGTGGCGGCGGGACATGTCCTCGAAATCATCGAGGCAAAGGGCGCGCTGGGCGATGCGGGTGCTCATGGGCGCAGCTTGTAACGATTCAGCCGCACCGCGCCAGACGGGCAGCCTCAGGGATGGTGGTGTGCGATCCAGTGCTGCGCGATGTCGGCGCGACGGCAGACCCAGATCCCGGGCTGCGTCTTCACCCAATCGAGCAGCTTCGCAAGCCCCGCCGCGCGACCGGGCTGGCCGATGATCCGGTTGTGCAGCCCCACGCTGAGCATGCGCCCGCCAGGCTCCTCCAGCATGAGTTCCGCGGCGCCGCGGATGTAGCGGTAGAACTCCTCGCCCGTCGTCAGCGCCGAGCGCTGGAAGCGCACATCATTGTGCGCGAGGTTGTAGGGAATCACGAGGCGCTGCTGGCCCGCGACCTCGCGCCAATAGGGCAGTTCGTCGTCGTAGGCATCGCTGTCGTAGAGGTAGCCGGCCTCGGCGAGGAGGCGGCGCGTGTTCTCGGAGGGCGCGTAGCGCGTGTACCAGCCTAGCGGCGGCGTGCCGATCTCGCGCGTGATGATGGCGGTGGCGTCGGCGATGCGCTGGCGCTCGGTCGCCTCCTCCATGCCGATATGCATCTCCCATTTCCAGCCATGCCCGGCCACGTCCCAGCCGGCCTCGCGGATGGCGGCAACGCATTGGGGCGTGCGCTCCAGCGCGCGGGCGACGGCGAAGACGGTGCAGGGCAGAGCGCGCTCGGTGAAAAGACGGTGCAGCCGCCAGAAGCCGACGCGGCTCCCGAACTGGAACATGCTCTCGGCGGCCAGGTCGCGGCCCTTCACCGGGGCGGTGCTGCCTTCGGTCAGCGCGTTTTCGCTGCGCGGATCACCATCGGGGAAGCTCTCCTCGCCGCCCTCCTCGTGGTTGATGACGAAGTTGAGCGCGAGCTTCGCACCGCCCGGCCAGCGGGGATCGGGCGGGTTGCGGCCATAGCCCTCGAAGTGGCGCATGGTCATACGCTTTCGGAGCCAGGGACGACGCCGCGCGGCAGCGTCGCGACATACTCCGCCAGTTCGCCCGGGCGCGTGACCCAGAGCTGGTCCTGGTGGGCCATGATGTGGCGGAGCGCCTGGCGCAGCGGCCGCAGGCGATGTGGCTGCCCCACGATGAAGGGGTGCAGCACGATGCTGCACACTAGCGGGCGTTTCGCCGATTGCCGCAGCATCTCGTCGAATTGGTCGATGATCATGTCGGCGAACTCGCGGGCGCTGTGCTGGCGCGCAATCAGCGCCGGGCTGTCGTTCAGCTCGACCGAGTAGGGCACCGAGAGGATCGGCCCGCCGCGCGTGGCCATCCAGAAGGGCTGGTCGTCGGCCGGCCAGTCCATGACATAGGTGAAGCCCGCCTCGTGCAGCAGGTCCAGTGTGTTGGCGGATTGCGCGATGTAGGGACCGAGCCAACCGCGCGGCGGCTTGCCCGCGTGGTGCGTCAGAACGTCCCGGCTCTCGTGGATGAGGCGGCGCTCATCCTCCTCCCACATGCCGTCCTGGCGCTCGGAATTGCTGCGGCCATGGCCGATGAACTCGTCACCTCGGGCGCGCAGTGCGGGTCCGATCTCGGGGCAGGCTCCGAGCGCGGCGGAATTGATGTTGTGCGCGGCAGCGATCTCCAGCTCGTCCAACGTGTCGAGCAGGTTCCACAGGCCGACGCGGTTGCCGTAGTCGCGCCAGGCGTAGCTGCGCTGATTCTGCACCGGCGCCGGGCTCGTGCTGTCCGAGCCGAGGCCCGCGCGATAGGCGAAATGCTCGATGTTGTTGACAACGAGCAGCGCGAGGCGCTTGCCCCCCGGCCAATCATAGACGGGCCGGGTGGGGATGGCGCTGTGCGCGTATCGGCTGTGTGCGGGGAGCTTCATGATGCCGGATGCTGGCCCGTCCGCGCGCCCCCTTCAAGCCATCATCGCCCGAGCGCGTAGAACTCCTCGTTGGGGCGCAGGCTGGTCACGTTGGCCATGCGGTTGGACATGCCGAAGAAGGCGGCGATGGCCGCGATGTCCCAGATGTCGTCATCGGTGAACCCGTGCGCGCGCAAATCCACGCTCTCCGCCTCGCCCACCTCGTTCGCGCGCTGCGAGACCATCATGCCGAAGTCGAGCATGGCGCGCTGGCGTGGCGTGATGTCGGCCTTGCGGTAGTTGGCAGCCACCTGGTCGGCCAGTAGCGGGTTGCGGGCGCGAATGCGCAGGATCGCGCCATGCGCCACCACGCAATACTGGCACTGGTTGGCGGCCGAGACGGCGACGACGATCATCTCGCGCTCGGCCTTTGAAAGCCCGGCTTCCTTGTCCATCAGCGCGTCGTGATAGGCCATGAAGGCGCGGAACTCCTCGGGCCGGTAGGCGAGCATCAGGAACACGTTGGGGATGAAGCCCGACTTCTCCTGCACCTTGAGGATGCGCGCGCGGATATCCTCGGGCATCTGCTCGAGCGTGGGCACGGGAAAGCGGCTGATGGGCGCGTCGGTCATGGCGTGTCTCTCCCTGGCGAATGGCCGTGCGGGTTCATACGCCGCATCGCCGCTGCGCGCACGCCCTTGCGGCGCGGGGCGGGCGCGCTGAAGCTGACGCGAAACGGAGGGAAGCGCATGGATCAGGGTTGGGAATGGCTGCGCGCGGAAGGCGCCCTCGCGGCCTGGCAGGCGCAATGCGACGCGGATGCGACGCTGGCGCATCGCTTGCCGCATGCGGACGCCCGGTTCGCCATCGTGCAGCCCGGCTTCGCCGTCACCATCACCTTCGCCGATGGAAGGGCTACGCTGGCCGAGGGCGGCGATGCCCCCACGCGCTTCCGCGCCGATGCCCCCACGCGCTTCCGCGCCGATGCCCCCACGCGCTTCCGCGCCGATGCCGCGACATGGTCGCGCTTCCTGGCGCCCATCCCGCCGCGCCACCATCACAATCTGCATGCCCTGCGCATGCGCGCGCCAGGCTTCGCCATGGACGGAGACGAGCTGGCCTGGGCACAGCACGCCCATCTGCTTCGCCGCACGCTGGACGTTGGGCGCTGGGTGGCGCGTGGCGGGGAGGGGCCGGCGCCGGTCTCGCTCCGCCCCCGCCTCGGCACGCCGACCCCCTGCCCGGACGTGCATGGGCGCTACGTCACGGTGCGCGCACAGGGCCGGGATCATGTGCTGTATGGCGAGAGTGCCGGCACGGGCCGCTCCATCCTTGGCCTGCACACCGCCGGTTCGGATTCACGGCAGTTTCACCGCCTGATGATGGAGCCCCGCCTGATCGAGGCGGGCTTCGCCGTCACCGCCTTCGACCTGCCGGGCCATGGCCGCTCCCCTGCCGTGACGGAGCCCGGCGAATGGGTGCTGACCACGGACCTCTATGCCGAGCTTGTCCTGGGCTTCCGCGACGCCTGGGGCTTCACCGACAATCCGGTGCTGCTCGGCGCCTCGATGTCCGGCGAGATCTGCCTCGAGATCGCCCTGCGTGCGCCAGACCGTTTCGCCCATATCGTCGCCTGCGAGGCATGCGACCACATTGCCGGGCGGCGCACGCCCTGGGCCTGGCATCCGAAGGTCAATGCCGCGATCTTCACGCCCGAATGGATCGAAGGGTTGATGGCGCCGCAATCGCCCGCCGAATGCGCGGCCGAGATCTGGTGGCACTACAGCCAGGGCGGCTACGGCACCTTCCCTGGGGACATCCTTTTCTATTCCGAAGGCTGGGACGCGCGGGACCGCGTGCATCGCATCGACACTGCGCGTTGCCCGCTGACGCTGCTCACCGGCGAATACGACTTCTCCTGCACGGCGGAGGCTTCCGCGGCCACGGCCGCGAAGATCCCCGGCGCGTGCTTCCAGCGAATGGACGGCATCGGCCATTTTCCCTTCGCGGAGAACCCGGCGCGGTTCCTGGACTTCCTGCTGCCCGCGCTCGCTACTCGATCTTGACGGCGGCCGCGCGCACGATGGGCGCCCACCGGGTGTATTCCTCGCGCACGAAACGATCTGTCGTGGGCGCGTCCATCCAGATCGGCTCGCTGCCGAGGTCACGGAGCCGGCCGCGCATTTGCGGCGTCTCCAATGCCTCGCGCGAGGCGTTGGACATCGCCTGGACGATGTGCGGCGCCGTGCCGCGCGGCGCGAAAAGCCCCATCCAGGATCGCACCGCGTAATCCGGTACGCCACCCTCGGTCACCGTCGGCAGGTCAGGACGCAGCGCCACACGCTCTGCCGTGCAGACAGCGATGATGCGGACGCGCCCCGCCTCGGCCGGTGGGATCACCGTGGGCAGGTTCATGAAGCCGAGCTGGATGGTGCCGGCCAGCAGGTCCGTCAGCACGGGCCCGCCGCCGCGATAGGGCACATGCGTCATGTCGAGCCCGGTGCGCAGCCGGAAAAGCTCGCCCGCCAGATGGTTCGAAGTGCCGACGCCGGACGAGCCGAAGCTCACCCCACCGCGAACGGTGCGGATATGGGCGATGAGTTCCTGCACGTTGCGCACGGGCATGGACGGATGCACTGCGATGACGTTCGGCACGTCCACCCACATCGCCATGCCGTGGAACACTTCGCGCACGTCGTAGCCGATCTCGCCAGAGATGAGCGGGTGGAAGACGTGGTTGGAAGCGGAGGAGGCGATCAGCGTCTGCCCATCCGGCCGCGCGCGCATGGCCATTCCCATGCCGATCGAGCCGCCGCCGCCCGGCCGGTTCTCGACCAGGAAGGGCTGCCCGAAGCGGGCTTCGAATTGTGGGGCGAAGAGGCGCGCCGTGATGTCATTCGACCCCGCCGGCGCCCAAGGCACGATCATGGTGACCGGCCGCGTGGGCCAGGCCTCCTGTGCGGAAGTGTGTCCGGCGAGCAGGAGGGCGGGCGTGGCGAGCAAGGAACGACGCAGCATGGAACGGTCTCCTGAAGACTCCCATGTTAAAGGTCAAACATCACCGTTCATATACGAATCCGGCTTGGTTCGCGCTGTGCGTTCAGTCATAAACTTGGCTCAGCGTCTCCGCGACGAGGCAGGGGCGCGAGTTCCCCTCGACCTCCATCTCGTTCTCCACCGTGAGCCGCACGCCGCCCGGAATCGCCTCGCAGGCCTTCAGCGTCATATGCAGCCGCACGCGCGAGCCTGACGGCACCATGGCCGTGAAGCGCACCTTGTTGCTGCCGTAGTTCAGCGCGCGCGAGCGGTTCTTGATGCGGTAGACCAGCGGCGAGAGGCGCGGCAGCAGCGAAAGTGTGAGGAACCCATGCGCGATGGTCTTGCCGCCGGGCAGTTCCCGCGCCGCGCGCTCGGTGTCGATATGGATCCATTGATGGTCGCCCGTGGCTTCGGCGAAGAGGTCGATCGTGTGCTGGTCCACCGTGTACCATTCGCTGGTGCCGAGCTTCTTGCCGACCCATTCAGCCATGTCTGAGGGTTTTTCGACTTCGAGCATTCGCCTATCCTCCATTTGCTTGCCGACAGCTTGCGGAGGCAGGAGCCTATTCGTCCAGCCCCACCAGGCTGCGGGCGTAGTCCCGCGCCTCGAAGGGCCGCAGGTCGGCCGCCTTTTCGCCCACGCCGACCGCATGCACGGGCAGACCGAACTCCTGGGCCAGCGCGACCACCACGCCGCCTTTCGCGGACCCGTCGAGCTTGGTGACGACGAGGCCCGTCACGTCCACCATCTCCTTGAAGACGCGCACCTGGCTGACGGCGTTCTGCCCCGTCGTGGCATCGAGCACGAGCAGGGTGGAATGGGGCACCGCCGCGTCGTCGCGCTTGAGGACGCGCACCACCTTGCGCAGTTCGTCCATCAGCGCGGCCTTGTTGTGCAGCCGCCCGGCGGTATCGACCAGAAGCACGTCCACGCCTGCCGCCCGCGCATCGCGAAGCGCATCGAAGGCGAGGCCGGCCGCATCCGCACCAGGCTTGGCCGGCGCGACCACGTGCGCGCCCGTCCGCTCGCCCCAGATCTGCAACTGCTCGACGGCGGCGGCGCGGAAGGTGTCGCCGGCCACCATCCACACCTTGAGGCCTTCGGCGCGATACTGCTCGCCCAGCTTGGCGATGGTTGTGGTCTTGCCGGTGCCGTTCACGCCGACCACCAGCACCACATGTGGCGCGTGCGCGCGCGTGATGACGAGCGGGCGGGCCACGGGGGCGAGGATGGCGGCGATCTCATCGGCGAGGGCGGACTTCACCTCGGCATCCGTGACCTCGCGGCCGAAGCGGGTGGCGCGGAACGACTGCACGATCCGTTCCGCGGCGCCCACGCCCAGGTCGGCCGTGATGAGCATGTCCTCCAGCTCCTCCAGCGCCGCATCGTCGAGCTTTCGTTTCGTGAAGACGCTGCCGATCGTGTCGGTCAGCTTCGCGGTTGAGCGGGATAGGCCGGCCTTGAGCCGAGCGAAGAAGCCGCGCGGCTCCTCGATCGTTGGCGCAGCCGCAGGCGTAGGCCCAGGCGCTGGCGCTGGCTCGGGCTGGGGCTCGGGCGGGGCCGGAGGCCCTGGTTGTGGCTCGGGTTGCGGCTCTGGTTGGGGCGGGGCCTCGGCCGGTTGGTCCGGCGGGGGGGCGTCGCCCTTGCCGCGGAGTTTGCCCCATAGATCGCGCAGCGCCATCAGGCGGCCTCCGCCAGAAGGTTGCGGCCGTCATGGCCCGTCACCCGCGCGGCGACCAGCGCGCCGCGCGCGGCTCCGGGCAGGCGGATCGGTGCGAAATGGGGGGTGTGGCCGATGCCGCCCGCCTCCATCAGCGCCTGTTCCACCAGGCCAATGCGGGTCGTCAGGAAGGCTGCGCGCGCTTCGTCGCCCGCGGTGCGCAGCCGGGCCGCGCGCTCGCGCCGCAGCGGCATGGGAAGCTGCGGCATGCGCGCGGCGGGCGTACCCAGCCGTGCCGAATAGGGGAATACGTGCAGGAAGCTGAGGCCGGCATCAGCCACCAGGCCGAGCAGGGCGGTGAAGTGCTCCTCCGTCTCGGTGGGGAAGCCGGCGATCAGGTCGGCGCCGAGCGCCACGTCCGGGCGCAGCGTACGAGCGTGGGCGGCCAGTGCCAGGAGGTCGGCGCGGGAGTGGCGGCGCCGCATGCGCTTCAGGATCAGGTCATGCCCGTGCTGCGCCGAGAGATGTAGATGCGGCATCAGCCGTGGCTCCTCCGCGAAGACCTGCCAGAACCCGGCATCCAGCGCCGCGGGGTCGAGCGAGGAGAGGCGCAGGCGCGGCAGTTCCGGCACCTCGCGTAGCACGGCGCGGATCAGTGCGGCCAGTTGCGGGTGGCTGGCCAGGTCCACGCCGGTCAGCACCACTTCCGCGTGACGTTCCGCGAGGGTGCGGACGGCTGCCACGGCCTCGCCGATTTGCATGGCGCGTGCGGGGCCGCGCCCCTGCGGGATGATGCAGAAGGTGCAGGCGTGGTCGCAGCCCTGCTGAACGGCGAGGAAAGCGCGCGTGCCGCCGCCCGCCGCCACCCCCATCGGCGTGTCGCGC
>Ga0105047_10004502_pt1 | contig 24222 bp, 13 predicted proteins | sample MAT04_FD_78384 | JGI IMG/M metagenome (GOLD analysis project Ga0105047, IMG submission 78384) | Freshwater microbial communities from Lake Fryxell liftoff mats and glacier meltwater in Antarctica - MAT-04 (megahit assembly) | ecosystem: Environmental > Aquatic > Freshwater > Ice > Liftoff...
AGCAACAGGCGGGACTGCGTCTCGACTCTCGGGAATCGGCATTGCTGGGAGGAGAGAATGGACCAGCCATCACTCCGGGTAATCCCGAGACCAGTCGGCTCATCGCGGGTGTGCGATATGACGGCGATTCGCAAATGCCTCCCGACGGGAAAATGGCCGATGACCAGATTGCGACCCTCGAAAAATGGATCACCATGGGGGCCCCGTGGCCGGTTTCGAATTCGCTCCCCGATGCAGCAAAGCTGGAGAAGCAGAGGTCGCACTGGGCATTTCAAACGGTGAAGCCGGTCGCACCTCCCCCAGTCCAAGAGGCCGACTGGTGCCGGACTCCGGTCGATCAGTTTGTCCTGGCGAAACTCGAAGCTCAACAACTCGCACACTCCCCACTCGCGGATCGGCGGACCCTGATCCGGCGGGTGACATACGACCTCACGGGGTTGCCGCCGACTCCGGAAGAGGTCGAGGCATTCACCCACGACCAAGACCCCGAGGCCTACAGCCAGCTGGTCGACCGACTGCTGGAGTCTCCCCAGTACGGCGAACAATGGGCGCGGCACTGGCTCGATGTGGCCCGTTACTCCGACACCAAAGGCTACGTCTACGCCCGCGAAGAGCGGTTCTGGGTCCATGCCCCGACCTATCGCGACTGGGTCGTCAAAGCCCTCAATGACGACCTGCCCTACGACCAATTTCTGAAGCTGCAAATCGCAGCTGACCAGGTCACTCCCGATGACAAACCGAACCAGGCAGCGATGGGTTTCCTGACGCTGGGGCGGCGTTTCCTGGGGATCACCCACGATGTCTATGATGACCGGATTGATGTCGTCACGCGCGGCACAATGGGGCTGACGGCGTCCTGTGCCCGCTGCCATGACCACAAGTACGACCCGATCCCGACCGCCGACTATTACTCACTCTATGGGGTCTTCATGAACTCCTGTGAGGAGTTGATCCCCGCCGGCGAGCCAACCGAAAAGAATGAAGCGTATCTCGCCTTCGAGAAGGACCTGCAGGAGAAGATCCAGAAGCAATCCGAACTCCTCGCGAAGAAACGAACCGAAGCTGCAGACCGCATTCGCAGCCGGATCACCGACTACCTCGTCGCTCAAACCGAGATCACCAAGTACCCGCAAGAGGGTTTCGACCTCATCCTGGCGACGACCGATCTCATCCCCGCTGTCGTCTGGAGGTGGGAGTCATACATCGCTGCCGAAACTCATGTGGGCAATCCGGTCTGGGGGCCATGGCAGCGTTTCGCGGAGCTGAAGCCGGAGGAATTCTCCACACGATCGGGCGAAATCGCCGCGCCGCTGACATCACCGGGTAACAGCTCTGACAACCTGCTGGTCGTGGCACTCCTCCAACCGCCACCGACGTCGATGCGAGATCTGGCCGAGCGTTATGCGAAGCTCTTGAGCGAGATCGACAAGGCCTGGATCACGAGTGTTGAGGCGGCACTCAAACTCGGAGCCCCGTTGCCAGCGGGGCTCCCTCAACCCGACGCCGAAGCCCTGCGCCAAGTCCTCTATGGCCCGGCCTCGCCGTGCTTGATCTTCAATGAGTCGATCCTCTCGACCGAGATCTACTTTGACTCGGGATCGGTCAACGAGCTCTGGACGGCTCATAACGAGATTGACCGCTTGCTGATGCAGAACCCCTTGGCTCCGGTTCAAGCGGTCGTACTCCAGGAGCGCGAGACGATCCGTCCCAATCGCATGCTCCGAAGAGGGAACCCGGCCACCAAAGTCGGGTTCGTCGACCGTCACTTCTTGTCACTCATCGCGGGACCAGAACCACTGCCGTTCACACACGGCAGTGGTCGTCGCGAGTTGGCCGAAGCAATCGTCGACCCCGGCAACCCGCTGACCGCCCGTGTGTGGGTTAACCGCCTGTGGCAACATCACTTCGGGACGGGACTCGTGCGAACGCCCAGCGACTTCGGCATCCGGGCCGAGACACCCAGCCATCCCGAGTTGCTCGACTGGCTGGCGACGCAACTCACTTCGAACGGATGGAGTACGAAGGCCATTCACCGGCTGATCGTCCTCTCGAACACTTACCAGCAACGATCGGACGGCCCCGCAGACATCGCGGCCCGGCAACGCGCCGAACTGTTCGACCCCGAGAACCGGATGTTGTGGCGGGCGAACGTCCATCGACTGAGCTGGGAGGAGTTCCGCGATACGCTGCTCTCGACGACGGGGCAGTTGGATCGCCGATTAGGAGGCCGGGCGACCGACTTGTTCGCCGGGAACGGCTCGGCCAACCAACGGCGCACGCTGTATGGAATTGTTGATCGCCAGTTCCTGCCGTCAGTGCTGCGGATGTTCGACTTCGCGAATCCCGACTTGTCGATCCCCGCTCGCAGCGAGACGACCGTCCCGCAGCAGGCCCTGTTCTCGCTCAATCACCCGCTCATGGCAGAGAAGTCGCGGGCACTCGTGGAGCACGCTCACCTCTCCGACACCGAAGACGCAGCGGAGAAGCTCAACCGTCTGTTCCGCGCGGCTCTCCAGCGCGAGCCGACAGCGAACGAACGCGAGAATGGATTGGCTTTCGTGCGTACCGAGGTCGAAGCATCGCCAGTCATCCTCAGCGAAGAATCCAAAGCGTGGAGCTACGGCTACGGCGAATTCGATGAGGCGGCCCAAAAGCCGAAGAGCTTTACTCCCCTGCCTTTCTTCAACGGCAACGCCTGGCAAGGCGGCGTCAGTTGGCCCGATGCGACGCTGGGCTGGGTGCAGATCACAGCCGGTGGCGGCCATCCCGGGAATGACTTGCAGCACGCGACCATCCGCCGCTGGACCGCTCCCCACGCAGGTCGCTTCGCGATCGCTTCCCAGGCCATCCACGAGGTCGAAGCCGGCGACGGCATTCGCTGCCGGATCGTCGCTAGCCGAGGCGGTGTCCTCGCTCAAGCGGCCATCCACAATCGAACCGAGGACCTCAACGTCGCGTCCGTCGAACTCGAAGCTGGAGACACGGTCGACTTTATCGTCGACATTCACACGGGACTCAACAGCGACCAGCACTTCTGGTCCCCCGTCATCACCGGGGCCGCTGCCACTCCTTCCACCTGGAACGCCGAGCGTGACTTCATCGGCCCCGCCCCGGTGTTCCTCACGAATTGGGAACAACTGGCTCAAGTGCTGCTGCTGTCGAATGAGTTGATGTTTGTTGATTGAGGAGAGCCCGCCCGGTTTCAGCTCATTCTCCGGAGACGCGGAGACGCTCGCATCATGAAGACCAGTCGCGGGAAGTCGCCGAACTGCCTACGATGTATCGAGCGCACTCGAACAGGGATTGGAGTTGTCGCTCTCATTGAGGAGTCTCCGAGTGATCGATGGAATTCTTCGCCTTCCGGGGCGCGACCCCCGCGGAAACGCCCCCGCATCACCTAACCCACTGCCGCGGAGCCCCCGGAGGTCATGTCGCTCCGCGACTGACATTCCGAGGCGAGAACCAACTGTGAGCGGGAAGTTGCCCGGCCTGCGGAGTGCGAGTCGCGGAGCGATATCGCCTGCGGGCGTACTATTGCTGCTTGCACTCCTGCTGCCGAACTCGCTGCACGCTGCTGATGTTCCGCCCGAAGTCATCTCGGCTCAGCAGTCCCGAATTGCGACGATTCAAAAGGCCATGCCCGCAGTCGTGGCGATCTTCGACAGCGAGGGGAAAGGCGGCGGCTCCGGCGTACTCATCACAGCTGACGGATACACCGTCACCAACTTCCACGTCGTGGAAGGGATGGGGGCCTTCATGAAATGCGGGCTCAGCGATGGGAAGCTGTACGACGCGGTCATTGTCGGGATCGATCCCACGGGCGATGTGGCAATGATCCAGATGCAGGGACGGACCGATTTCCCGGTGGCGGAGATCGGCAACAGCGACGAAGTTCAGATGGGCGACTGGTGCTATGCGATGGGGAACCCGTTCCTGCTCGCGACCGATTACCAGCCGACGGTGACTTATGGAGTGGTGGCCGGCACGCACCGCTATCAGTTCCCCGCCGGGACTTTCCTGGAATACACCGACTGCCTGCAAGTCGATGCTTCGATCAACCCTGGGAATTCCGGCGGGCCGCTGTTCAACGACCGAGGCCAACTCATCGGGATCAATGGACGCATCTCCGTCGAGAAGCGGGGCCGAGTGAACATCGGGGCCGGGTACGCGATTTCGATCAATCAAGTGATGAACTTTCGCGAGCATCTGCTGAGCGGACGAGTGGTCGATCATGCCACACTGGGGGCCACGGTGACCACCGACTCGGAAGGCCGAGTCGTCATCGGGCAGATCCTGGAGCAGTCGGAGGCGTATCGACGCGGGCTACGTTCCGGGGACGAACTGGTCGAGTTCGCGGGGCGCCCCATTCGCAGCGTCAACCAATTCAAGAACATCCTCGGTATTTACCCGAACGGCTGGAAGTTGCCGCTGACCTACCGGCATGAAGGCGAGCAACGCTCGGTGATTGTCCGATTGCGAACGCTGCATCGGGCCGCGGAACTCGCTCGCGGCAGTGAGGCAGAAGAACCGACGCCGCAGGGACCAAAGCTCCCGTTTCCGCTTCCCGGCTTCGAGGCACTCGGAAAGAAATCTGACAACCCGTTTGCTCATCTCTACTCGGAGAAGTCAGGATATGCGAATCACCACTTCAACCAAGTCGCCGTTGAGCGAGCGGTCGAATCCATGCTGCCGTGGGGCAACTTCGCAGCCGCAACAGGACCGTGGACGTTAAACCTCACAAGTGCCAAGGGGGCACCTCTGCTGGTGAAGCTGACCGACACGACGGTCGCCGTTAAAATTAACGACGCTCCGTATATCCAGGAGCTGTCGGAGCCCCTGCTCGATAAGCCGCCGGGGAGCGGAGGGCTACTGATCGCGTTCGATCATCTTCGCCGCATGCTCATCAACCCCACCCAGCGATTCTCGGAGTTTTACTACGTCGGCTCCGAGCCGCTCGACGGGACAGGGCCCAAAGTCGATGTTCTCGTCGCGCTGCAGGGGACCGCCATCAGCCGTTGGTACTTCCAGCAAGAACCGGTCGCTCTCGTGGGATGGGACACCGGCATCGAAGAGGACACCGACGAGTGCGAAATTCGCTTCACCGAGCTGGCCGACTTCGGCGGACGCCTACTGCCGAAGAAGCTGACGATTCGTCGAGCCGACACGCTGGTTGGAGAGTTCGAGCTGGAAGCCGCGACACTGCAGGGAGCGAAGCCATGAGACGATCGCCATGTTGGATCGCGAATCGGAATTCACCACGGAGGCACGGAGGCACAGAGAAGCCATCTTCCGACCAGTCGGTGGAGTTCGGAGGTCAACGCCAAGACGCGAAGGCGCTCAGGCACATCGACATCACGGCGATTCCCGACTTTGAGCCTTCGCGTCTTCGCATCTTCGCGTTGAATTCTCCTTCCCTTCGATCCACCCCACACGACTCTCCCATGGCCCCCTCCGTGCCTCCGTGCCTCTGCGGTCGATCTCTAGTTCGATTTTGGCTGTGCCTCCCCCTCCTACTTCTCGTCCTCGCTCCCTCTCTCCCCGCAGCTGAGCGATCCCGCGCTGCGTCCGAAGTGCAGTCGAAGGTCGTCAAGCTCTTCGGAGCGGGCGGGCTGGCGGGGTTGCAAGGGTACGGGACTGGCTTTGTGATCTCTCCCAATGGGCACATCGCGACGGTGTGGAGCCATCTGCTCGACGGCGATACGGTCTCGGTCGTCCTCTCCAATGGAAAACGCCAGACTGGACGAGTGCTCGCTGCGGAACCGAAACTCGACTTGGCCGTTATCAAGATCGAGGCCGAAGGTCTCGACCACTTCGACCTCCAGACCACTGCCACTGGCGGTCCCGGAACTCGCATCTACGCCTTCAGCAATATGTTCAAGGTCGCCGCCGGAGACGAACCACTTTCTGTCCAGCACGGGATCATTTCCGCCCGCACCCAGCTGACCGCGCGGCGCGGTCGGTTTGCGTCGAATTACAACGGCCCGGTCTATATTGTCGACGCGATCACCAATAACCCGGGGTCCGCCGGGGGCGTACTCACCACGCGCGATGGCCAGTTACTCGGCATGCTGGGCCGCGAACTCCGCGATGCCCAGTCGCAGGTCTGGGTGAACTACGTAGTGCCCATTGGAGAGCTGGCCCCCACTCTGCAAGCGATGATGCAAGGGGAGTACACCCGCGCCAGTGTCATCGATCCGCTGGCCGTGCTCCGCAACATCCCGCCCCGCACCTTCGGAATGATCCTCGTCCCCGACATCGTCTTTCGGACCCCCGCCTACATTGATGAAGTCCTCCCCGGCAGCGCCGCCGAGACCGCCAAACTCCAACCGGATGACCTGATCGTGTTTCTCAACGGCAAGGTCGTAAACTCCGTCCGCACCCTGCAAACCGAGCTGAATCAGCTGCAACCCGGGCAAGATGCCGAGTTCGTAATCCGTCGCGGCGGGGAGTTGATCACGGCGAAGTTCCCCGTGCCCGTGGATTTGGATGAGAAAACGCGGTGAGGCTGACGACGACGATCGTCTCGCCTGTTCCGGAATAAAGAGGCCGGGCGGGGAAGCCCGGCCTACTGGCGGCGTTCTCGCGCTTTGGCCCGCGCTCGGTCCATCTTCTCGTTGACCCTCGCGAAGTTCCGCAGCCAGTCGTCGTAGCGGTCGGCTTTGAACTGGAAGAACTCGCCGACTTCCTGATGGGGTAGCAGCAGAAACTTCTCGGCGGCCAGTCCCTCGATCACGCAGTCGGCGACCGCCTCGGGGGTCACGGAACTCAGGTGCAGGAACTGGTGGACCGGGTCTTCCAGGTCGAGAAAATCGGTTGAGACTCCGGCGGGGCACAGGCACGACACCCGGATCCCGCGCTTCTGATACTTCACCGAAAGCCACTCCGCGAACGACACAGCCGCGTGCTTGGTCACCGAGTACGGAGCCGATCCAATTTCGGTCAGCAGCCCCGCAGCTGACGATGTGTGGAGCAGATACCCCTGCCCGCGCTCCAGCATCCCCGGCAACACCGCCCGGGAGGCGTACACGTGAGCCATGACATTCACGCCCCACAGGCGTTGCCATTCCAGATCGGGAACGTCGACACCGCCGCTCGCAGTGACACCGGCATTGGAGACAAACAGGTCGATCTGGCCGTAGCGCTCGATCACCTGGCCGACCAGCGATTGAACTTCGGCCTCGTGGCTGACATCACAGCGGACCGCCCAGCCGCCGATCTCACCCGCCAACCGACTGGCCGCATCGAAATCGATATCGGCCACGACCACGCCGCGTGCCCCCTCAGCAGCAAACCGGCGGCACAACGCTTGACCGATTCCATTCGCTCCGCCGGTCACGACAGCGATCTGATTCGCCAGCTGCATCTGATGTCCTAATCCGCCCGAGGTCGATACGCCTGAGCCACCATGCAGCCCGCGCTCGCGCGTCATGCTACTTCGCGGGGGCGACCGTGCCCATGAGTGACTGCACCTGGCCATGCACCGTGCCGACGATCTGCTCCTCGATCGTGTCGGCCCAGGGGCTCGGACGGCCGTAGTATAACATGGACGACGCCCCTTCATATCCCCCCTCTTTCAACACACGTCGGGAGGGGATATACGCCATCGTGTCGTTCGCGTAACCCGCCACCCAAACCGGCAGATCGGCATGCTGCATCCGTATCTCCGTCTTCAGCCGGATCGAGTAATCGACCACGACTTCACCACTCAGAATCACCCACACCGGGCCATCGCCCAGCTTCCACGTCTGCACGGGATAGGCATACGACGAACGAACAGCGCCATAGGTCGCGATTTCTTGTTTCTGAAACTTCGCCCGCCCGACCTCGTAGATGTTCTCCGAGGTCAATTGGACTTCGACTTCCGCAGGTGTCGGGATACTCGCAAAGCCGATCTCTGATGTTTCATACCTCACATCGAGATCCCCCGAGATGGGCCTCGCTTCGGAGATCAGCGCCGACTGGACTTCGGTTGCCAGCCGACTTCCATACTTCTGGGCCAGTTCGACCGTGCCACGCGGCAGGGGGTTCTGGTCGCCTCCGCAGCCCGCCCAGAACATCGCCATCGCGCCCGGATACTCCTCTTCGAGATCCTGCATCGCAAAGCCAGGGTAGTCACCGCACCACTCAAAAAACGAGAGCGTCGTCGAGTGGCACGCATACCCGAACACGATCGCCTTGATCTTGTCGTCACTGCTCACCTGCAACACGGGCACTTCATGATCGACCGGGCCCAGAAGCTCCCCGGCGGCTCGTAGATCGGGAACCTCAGATTCCTTGTTCGTCCGGCGATTCACCGCGAAACCGACCTTCCCTCGGCTCCAAGCCAACTCCGACGGAGTCAGGTCCGACAGGGCTTGCCCCACAGCTGTCACGATCTCGTCGAGCATCCCGGCGGTGTACTCGGTGATGAGCTGCCGTTCTTCCTCGGGCAGCGTATTCAGATACATCAAACTGTGGCCCACCACGGGACCGCAGTGCGTGTGTGAGAAGAACAGCGCGATACGCGATCGCTCCAGCGCATGCTCTTCCGAGATCCGCTGGCAGAGCGTATTCGAGGTCTCCTGGTCGATCCCGATTAAGTCAAAGGTGATCGCTGCCACGCGCTGACCACGCGCATCTTCCAGCACCAGCACCTTCCCCCAAAGCGGGGTCTGCGTCCCCTCTGCGCGATGTTGGCGGGACGCATAGCCTGACATCCACATCAACTTGTCGGGAGTAATATCCGCCTTCGCGACACCGGCCTTCCAGCCAGCGGCCTGGGCGGTGGAGGCCAACAGAAACAGGACGAGCACGCTGACGTAGACCGTGACCCGCTCCACGCGGCGGAACAGATTGGAGAACATGCCATTGTGAGACAAGAGGCACCAGAAGTCTGATTCGGATAAGCGATCCACTTTCGAAGGCACGGCCCATCGTCGCTTCGACCCCCGGAGATGTCAATCGGGAGGCATCCGGCGTGCGAGGTGCCCCCCAGTCCAGTAAGCACGTTCGCCCTCGCGAATGATTCGCCCCCCGGCTGTTCAGCCGTGATGCATCACTAAATCTCATTCAGCCGTAGATCGTTGGTGAACAGCGACAGCAGGCGGTCGTCGTTGCCGTTGCCAGCGATTCGCGGGAAGGTCGTGATGCCGCCCTTCACTTTGAAGCTGCCGATGTTTTCGGCGACGAAGCCGAAGTGGTCGGCGCCCGCCACGGTGCCGAGGACTTGGCCGCCGATGACGGTGCTGGTGATCTTCGAGAAGACGTTGGCGACATCTTTCGTCCCAGCCCCGCTGATCTTAGTGTCATCGCCAGTGCCGAATTTCCCATCGCCCCCGGCTGTCGCACAGGCGACGAGGTCGCTGGCGATCCAGTCGTGACCGACGACTACGAGCCCGATCTGGGCGTCGGCGTTGGGACGGCCAAATGCCCCTCCGTCACCAGCGACGATTGCACCGTACTCGACACGGCCATTGACGGTCAGCTTCCCAATCGCCAAGTCGGTCATGCCGACGGGTGTCCCTTGTCCCCGAGCCGAGATAAGAGCGCGGTTCGTGCCATTGCGAATGATGCTCCCTTTGATCGTGGCGGACGCAATGTCATCTGGGAATGAGATGGCTCCGTTGAAGAAAAAGTCTCCGGTCGTGCTATCGGTCCCCGCGATTAGCGAACCGCCGAGCGTCAATGTGCCGATGCGCATCGCCCGCACAGATCCAGTGTTTGTGAGATTTGCGGCTCCGCTGGCGCTGCCGCCGATGATATCGCCGGTGATGGTCAGCGTGGTCAGCTCCAGGGCGGGGCGAATGGATCCACTGAAACTCCTTGTGCCCCGCTTGAGCGAGCCGCCGATCGTCACGCTCGCCAGATTCCGATTCGTCACGATGGCGCCGGTTCCTTCCGTAGAATTGGCAGCGTCGAACGACCCGCCGCCGACATTACCCGTGATCGCCGTTGATCGCGCTACGCACCGCCACGGTCGTGATCTTCGCTCCACCGACGGCAGCCACCGTGAGACCTGTCAGATTGATCGTCCGCAGCTGCTGCTTGGTCGTATTGCTGCCGTTCACGTTGCCTGCACTGAACGTGAAGATCGAAAAGATTTACGGTTATCTCTATACGCCGAAACGCCCGTTGCCGAAGGCCGACCGGCTGGCCTTGGTCAAGTCGTTCTACGGGGGGGCGAACCAATTCGATCCGGACATCCAGCTCCTGTGTGCGGCCGGGATCTACGTCTTCAGCCCGTCCCCGCGAGGGGTAGCCGACAGATCGGCTGCCTTCGAGAAGCTTAATGACAGAGACATGGGGGGCTATGAGGTTGTCGATGTGATGTATGGGGGGAAGTACATCAGCGAGCTGCTGGGCATCCCGCCAAGCCGCATCGGAGTCTTCGGGCACAGCCACGGTGGGTACGAAGTCATGAGGGAGTTGACATTCCCGGGCAAGGTCGGCCAGGTCGCGTTCCAGTTCGATGGGGGATTCGGAATCTCCGTGGCCGGGTTCTCAAGCGTTGAGGGGCAGTCCGAGAAAAGCAACATCCGGGAGTGGATCACCAAGGAAGCTGGCAGCGAACGCAACCAATGGAAGGACCGGTCGCCGATCAACCATGCCGACAAGTTGCGAGGGCGACTGCTATTGATCCACGGTACGAACGACAAGCGCGTCCCGTTTGCTGAGAGCAAGGCCCTGGACGACAAACTCGTTGAACTCGGCAAGCGGGATCAGGTCCAGCTCCTGGCCCTGCAGGGAGGAGGCCATGTGCCGATTTCGACGGACGAGTTGATCGCCCAATATCAAGCATGGTTCTCTTTCCTTAATTCCCAGGATGAGGGCTCATGAGCCGCTGGGTGGCTTAGGTTGGTTCGCATTGGAGCCGACCTGTGTGGTCTGACACAAGCGGCTATCCGGAGAATGCGATCCACGAAAGAACCTCTTACGTCGGGCGGTACTGGCCGTCGCTTTGGGCCGCCAGTGATTCCGCAGGCTGGCCGTGCAATAACCGGTGGGCAATGGGTGCCCCATCCTCGCTGACGTGACGGCTCTGAGTTTCGGACTTGAGCGCCGCCATGAGTGCGGCGCGATCGGCTTCCTCAAGTCCAGCGGTGGGTCGTCGATACCGCACCGATCGGTAACCCATTTCTATCAGCAACCCTGTTGATCGTCGCGGCCATTACCCGGGTGAGCTCACAGATTCGGTGTAACGCACTCTCTCCACGCTTGATTCCCGTCCGCATCTGATGGACAGTGTGTAATTCCCGCTCGCTTTCCCCCACCCAGGTACTCGTTCCCATGCTGGCTCATGTTGATCGTTATGTTCCGTTTGGCTTGGTTCGTGACATGCTGGCCACGCCGGACGTGATCCGCCGGTTCGATGTGCATCAGATGGCCGACACCGCGAAGGAGATCGCCCGCGTCGGAAAGTTGCTGCTCACCGGGGAAGGGTCCAGCCGCATCTTTCCAGCCAAAAGCGCGATGGCTCATGCCCGCCGCCAGGGGTGGCCGCTCTCGATGCATACCGAGGCCGGTCGCCAGGCCAGCGAATACTTGCTCCAGGACTGGGCTGTTTTTGCCCTCTCGAATTCGGGGCGGACTGCTGAAGTCATCGGACTGTTCAACGACCTCCAAGCCGCCGGGCACACTGCTCGTTACAGTCTCACCGCGTTTGCAGGCTCGAAGCTCGAATTGCTCTCGGCAAAGGGCTACACCCTCAGTTGTGGTCCCGAGGGGGCGGTGGCCGCCACGAAGAGCGTCATGGAGCAGGCGTTGTTTTACCGGGCCTTGCTGGAAGCGGTGGCGGGTGTTTCATCGCTCGAGAGTCGACTCGGTGTACTGGCCGACGCCGTGCATGCCGCGCTGACCACGACCGTCCCGACCGAGATCGTCGAGCGGATCGCGCAAGCGGGAACGATCTACTGGGCCGGACGCAACGAGGGCGTCGCCGAAGAGTTGACACTCAAGACCAACGAAATCACCCGCAAACCCGCCGACTATCTCGAAGGGACCTACGCGGTCCACGGTATCGAAGAGGTCATGAACGCCCGCGATGTGCTGCTGTGGATCGATCCCTATGGCGAGTCAGAGCAGAAGTTCGCCGAAGTCCTGGCCAAGGGCGTCGGAATGACAATTGTCGCCATCGCATCGCGCCCCACGCAGTTCCCGACGATCTTGGTCTCGGAGGCCGGAGACCTCAATCCGTTTGTTCAAATGGCGGGCGGGTGGAATGTCCTCGTCGATGTCGGGATTCAACTCGGCATCGATCTCGACAAGCCGCAAAGGGCTCGCAAGGTGGGGAATGAATTCGTCGGCTAGAGCCGCTCGACGCGGCAGGTGACTGAATCGGGGATGGTCGCTGCTGCCGCTACATTCCGACTATCCGTTCAACGGCTCCGACCCGATTGTCACGGAGGTCAGCTGCTCCGGACCATGCGAGCGAGCGTAGTCGATGACCTGCTGGACAGTCAGGACTTCGACCTGGTGCCGGACCTCATCAAGGGTCACCACGCGACCGAGGTGGAACCAGTCGCGGGCCAACCCCGCAGCTCGTGAACCGGTCGACTCCTGCTGCATGATGAGCGAACTTTTGGCGCGGACCTTACAGCGTTCCAGCTCTTCGCCTGAGATCGATTGGGAGAGCTTGTGAAGCTCCTTGAGAGTCACATCCCAGGTCGCTTGAGCCCGCTCCGCCGTCGTCCCCGCATAGACGATCACGCGTCCTTCAGTCTTCAGCGTGTTGAGACTCGCGTACACCGTATAGACCAGCCCGCGATTCTCCCGGACCTCGGTAAAGAGTCGCGAACTGCTTCCCCCTCCCAGTATGCTGGTCGCCGCCCAGGCGGCGTAGTAGTCCGGGTCGCTCGCCGAAACGGCTTTGTAGGCCATCGCCAGATGCGTCTGCGTCGATTCGTGAGGGATGTGCAGGCTTCCACCGGGTGCAGCTGTCGCCTTCGGGATGGGCGGGGCGGCTCCCTTCCAATCCGACAGCAGCTGGCGAATTTGCTCGATCACCGCATGGGCATTCACATTGCCGGCGACACCCAGGATCGCGCCCTGGGGCACGACGCAGCGCTGGAAGTGTTTTCGAACTCCCTGAGCGGTGATCGTTTCCAGCTCTTCCAAACTTCCGTCGGTCGGTCGCCCCCAGGGGAGGTCGTAGCAGCGCTTTCGGAGTTCCACGATCGCCTTGCGTTGCAGGTCATCTTCTTGTGCCAGCAGGGACTGCTGCACCCCACTGAGCACGGGGTCGAACAGATCTTCCTCGAAGCTGGGCTCCAGTAAAATGTCTCGATAGATCTCGAATGTCGGGGCCAGGTTCTCAGCCAGGGTGGCTCCCGAAAGAGTCAGAAAGTTCCACCCCACTTGCTCGTCTCGTTGCACACCCAGACGGTCGAGTGCCGACGACAACTCTCGATTCGGACGTTTTCCCGCCCCTCGCGTAATCCAATCTGCCAGCGCCGCAGCTGTTCCGTTCGTACCGGCGGGTTCGTAGAGACTTCCAGCTGGAACGAGCAGAGCAAACGACGCCGACCGGACATCGGGCATCTCCTCGACGATGACGGTTAACCCGTTCGGCAATGTGTCCGAGTGAATGGCAGTCGAAGGCGGTGAAATCGGTTGCGGCATGGAGAATTCGATCCGAGCGCTGGCCAAGCGGGGTTCGGGTTTGTCATCAGAAAGACAGCCCAGCACAGGCAGCGCAGTAGAGGGTATTCGTTTATCGCTCGTCCGCCAATGCATGGGAAGTCATGAACCGCAGATCAAACCTATGAAACACCCAAAAAGACCCAGCGCCCGTGGGGCGGGTGCGTCGGGGATGAGAGTTCAGAGTCGGCCTGTTCTGGCCCTATCGATCCTTCGCCACTTCCCCGATCAGCCTCAGAATGGTCTCCCGAACCTTCGCTTCCGAGTCGGCAGTCAAATAGCTCGACCTTGCTCGCCAGGTTTCATATCCGCCCCATTCATGCTGCTGGGCAGTGGGAAGGTAGCCGTTGTAGCCATTGGCCAAGGAGACGCAGAACGTCGGCTTCAGTGGGCTCTCTTTCTTAATCGCCAGGCCGGTTTCGACGAACGTCTCGCAGGGAGTCGTCGTTACGCCGAGGTCGCCGATGCGGAAGGCCTGCACGATCGCCAACACCGTGTCGGGGTAGCCGTCGAGCAGCACCGACTCGCGGGCATAAACATCTTGCATCTTGCTGTACGGCCCCGGTCCCGTTTCTGCCAGCCGCTTTTTGGCTTGGGCGAGCTGTTCGGCGTTCGGCTTGCGGACTCCGAGTTCGATCTCGGCTTGAGCCGCCTGGAGCGGCACCCAATCGTGGTACTCGATCCCTTGGTAAGCTTTGAACGCCGCCTCTGCGACACTCGCGGCGACCACTCGGATCTGCTCTCCCGGCTGTCGCGGAGGCACTCCATCCGAGCCATAGTTCACGTTGTTGATATTCCCGCTGGTCCCGTTGGACATCACTCCCACAAACGGGGGCTCGACAGATGTCGCGTCGAGTTTGATGGCGACCTGCGTGGCAAACTCCGCGAAGTAGTCGCCTGACAGTGCCGGATTCCCACCCACATAGTGCAGCGAGTAGTTCGCGAAGAGGCAGATCGGTCGGCCACTCGTCGACTGGACGGAGATCAAGCAGACCTCGGGGTCGGTCGGGCCGCTGGTCTCCCGCGTCACAGCTCGGTCAAAGCCGGGGTTCATCCGAACCTTGTCGGTCGTCCCTTCGAACGGGTCGGTATTCACGACGCCGTCGTTCGTGAACCAGCGGCGGTTAAACACCTGGTTCGGATTGCTCTCCGCTCCCCAGCCGATCTTCGCCGGTTCGCGTTGCTTCCAAGCCTTCTCGACGCCGATGGCGATCTTTCGAGCGAGCAGGCGTTTGTATTCCTCCTCCGGATCACTCTGGAACACCCCGGTCACCGTAACCCCCGAGTGCGTGTGCGTCGCCGACATCAGCATGTGGTCGGCGGGGATCCCGGTCATCTCAGTGATGAGCGCCTTCGCCTCGTCAAACACATCGCGTGGAACCATGCAGCTGTCGACCACGACCAGCACGAGTGCAGACTCGCTGTCATCGAGAACCAGGCAGCGGGCGTGCAGCGTGTCGTGAGACGTGGAGGTCTTGTGATCAGTCATTCCGCCATTGACCGACACGGGCCATTTCTCGGGCGTAATGTCTTGAGCAAATGCCCCGGCTCGAAAGACCTTGTCGGCGGCACTCAAGGAGGGCGTGCCGATCAGGACCGCCAGTAGTAATATGACACTCAGCACATTCAGACGCATGGCAATCACTCCGCGGAGACCAGTCGATCGATCAGCGAATGAGCATACGTTCCCTGCCAGTGGCATTCAATCGTGGGGAAGCAGTTGGCGGATAGCGGATGGCGGATGGCTGATCCGATAGCGCTGAATGGCCTCTGGATATGCCTCGCACTCGGCTTCGAAGACACGTTTCGCGAGGCTGTCGGCGTTGTCGTCATCGAGTACCGGGACGACTTTCTGGACCAATATCGGACCGTGATCGTACTCGTTATCGACGACATGCACAGTGCAGCCCGAGACCGTGCACCCTCGGGCAATGACGGCCTCGTGAACGTGATGACCGTACATCCCCTGTCCGCAAAAGGCCGGGATGAGAGACGGATGAATGTTGAGGACTCGGCCCTCGAAATCTTCGGGAACTTCGACCCGAGACAGGAAGCCACCCAAGATCACGAGATCGACACGCGCCGCTCGGCAGCGTTCAAAGATCGCATGGCTGAATGCGGTCACACTCGGGAACTGCTTCGGAGAGAGAACCACGCAAGCGTGCCCGCGGGCTGCTGATTTTTCTACTCCCGCACAGGAGCGGCTGGCGATCACACACTCGACAGCAGCGTTCAACTGACCGAGGGAAATCTTGTCCAGCAGATTCAACAGCGTGCTGCCGCCGCCAGAGATCAGTACAGCCAGTCGCAGGGGATTCATCAGCACTCATTCCATAGAACCGATCACGGACCATCGGAGTGTAGTTTATCCAGCCGTCGCTTCCATAAGCATCGAGTGGGAGAATCGCTCCGATTTCGGGGAGGCCATAAGCCGCTGACGTGCGGGACACGTACTTTGTGATTGTCGCCGGACTTTCCGAGTCCGGTGACTTTGCACGGTACGTTTCGCACAATCGTTGACTAAGCCGGTATTTCTGGGGAGGCGTCCTCCGGTGAAGCGGCCACGGCAGACTGCGGGAGGTTGAGCGGATCTGGATCGGCGATGTCTCGCTCAATCGGAATGTTCCAAAATAGACGTAGCAGGCTCATCAGCCCCACCGTTCCACCCAAGGTCACGACGCCCAGCCCAGCGAGCAACACCCAGTCACCGAAGAAACGACGGATTGCGAAAGCTGTGGCCCGATCATCCAGCGCTCCCGGCCCCACCGTTGAGATATCGATCTCATACATCCAGACCCAACGCCAAGACACCATTACCAGGATCGCCCCAAGCGCCAGGAATGGACCATAGGGGACCGCCGACTCGCGAGAAATGCGACGGGCCAAGGGACCGAACACGAGCGCCAGCAGCGGTGCAACAAAGAACGCGACGACTGTCGCCTGCCACCCGAGGAACGCTCCAATCATGGCCATCAGCGTAATATCGCCAGCCCCCATCGCCGGACGCCCCCATGCAAACGCGGCGGTCTTTCGCACCACAGCTGTCAGCCCAGCTCCGACCAATGCCCCGACCGTACTCCAGCCCAGTCCATGCCAGTGTTGGTGCTGCTGGATCCACTCGGGAATATAAGGACCACGCATCTGCGGAATCTCTTCGTTCCAGTCGACCCATAAGTGGGCCATCTGCAATTGGCCGGAGAACACAGCTCCGACGATCGCGATCCCCAGTCCCCAGTACACGACGAAGTTCGGGATGTAAAGTGAAGCGAGGTCAGTCGCCGCGATTACGAGCAACAGCCCGACGCAGACCGAGTGATAGACAATTCGCAGGTCGATCCACGTCTGGCTCGGCCTGACCTCGGGGGTCTGCTGGCACTGCAGTTCATGCATCGAAAACGCCAGTGCCGCACCGAACAGCAGCCCCACAAGCGTCATGAGAGCCGGCCACCGATGCACCGGAGTATCACACGCCACCATGGCCGGTCGAGTCAGCGTCCCGCAGACAATCGCCGTCACGACCGCTCCCACGACCGACCAGCTGGCGGCGGGAGATTCAGCGAACAGTTGTTGGAGCCAACCAATCACGAGTCATGCCTTTGGACCATCGCCCGAGTACTCGAAACGCAGAGCTGACGCCGCCTCGCTCGCCCGGAGCGCGCGTTCTTAACCCTCGACTTGTCCCCAATCGGGCAGGATCAAATCGGGCTTTACGATCGATTTGATCGTCGACCGGTGGGCCACCTTGACCCCCTTGCCGCCACGACCGGTGACGGTGTACTTCATCTGGCCGAAGCTCATCGCCTTGTCGTTGTCGTTGATGACCTTCAAGGTGTCGGAGGGTCGCGACATTTTTTGAGCACCCAGCAGCACATCCCCCGCATCGAGCTTGATCCCGCGGACTCCCTTGCCGGCTCCCGAGAGCACCGGGACATCGGTGACCGAGAAGTGAATGAGCCGGGCATCGCGCGAGATCAGGAACATCGTATCGACATCTTCGACCAGTTCGGCGTGAACGACCTGATCCCCTTCGACCAACCGGCAATACCGACGCCCGCTCTTGGTCGATGGCAGTCGGAACGCCGAGAGCGAGAGACGCATCACCTGCCCACTGGCCGTCACAATCATGAGGTACGGAGCCGGGGCCGGTTGATCGTCGACCTCAGTATCGGGCGGAGTGAACCGTGTGTCGGTGCTCAGCGCGGTGAAGAGCGTCGCGCCGTCGCTCATCCGAATATGCTTCGACAGCGGCTCGCCGTAGCCGGTACTCGCCGGGATCTGCTCGGCGGGCAACGTGTAGGCCGTCCCATCGCTGCTGAAAAAGATCGCGTTGTCGAGCGTGCTACACGGCAACACCGTCAACAACTGGTCGCCCTCTCGCATCCTCAGCTTGTCGAATGTCGAGATGCGCCCAATCCGGCGGACCCAGCCTTCGGTCGAGACAACAATGTGCGTATTCTCTCGGACGATGTACGCCTGTGGATCGAACTCCGCAATCTCCTCCGATGACCCCAAGGCCGTGCGTCGCTTGGAACCAATTGTCTCGCCCAGCTGCTCAAGTTCCTTACGGACCTCGCCCCACAGCAGCTTCTCGCTGGCAAGGATTTTGCGGATGCGTTTGGCCTCGGTTTCCTTCTCGTGCAGCTCTTCGCGGATGCGACCGATTTCGAGCGTCGAGATGCGGTAGAGGGCCAGTTCGAGGATCGCGTCGGTCTGCTCTTTGTCGAGCGGGAACGCCTTCATTAACTTCTCGGCGGCATCCGGTTTGCCATCGCTGGCACGGATTAACTTCAGGGCCTTGTCGAGGCCATCGAAGACAATCTCGAAGCCCTTGAGGATGTGAATTCGCTTTTCGAGTTGAGCCAGCAGGAACTCGAACCGCCGCCTCACAGTCGCCAGACGGAACGTCAGGAAGTGCTTCAGAATCTCGACCAGCCCACACCGCTTCGGCCCCAGCACGCCATGCTCGTCCGGGACCAGACACGTCGCGTTATACGCAAAGTTGTCTTCGAGCCGCGTATGCTTGAACAGATACGCCATCACCGCTTCGGGCTCAGCCCCGCTCTTGATCTCGATCACGATCCGCAGACCGTGCTCGTCGTCCGACTCATCGGCGATGTCGATCAGCTGGGGCAGTTTCCGCGAGTCGCGAATCTCGCCGAGCGAACTCATCAGCGGCCCGGTCTCGACGCCGTAAGGAATTGTCTGAATGGTGATCCGATGCGGGATCTCCTTGCCCTTCTCCTTATCAAGCGCCCACTCCGATCGAATCTTGATCGAGCCGCGTCCCTCTTCATAAATGCCGAGTAGCTCCTTGCGGTCGGTGACGATGCGGCCCCCCATCGGGAAGTCTGGCCCGCGCAGCTTCGTCATGACCTTCGCTGTGCTGGCCTCTGGCTCGTCGATCAATAATACCGCGGCGCGGATGACCTCTCCGAGGTTATGGGGCGGCATGTTGGTCGCCATGCCGACCGCAATCCCCGAGGCTCCATTCACTAGCAGATTCGGAAACCGCGCGGGCAGCACCACCGGCTCTTGCCGTGTCCCGTCATAGTTCGCCCGCGTGTCGACCGTCTTGAACCGCAGCTCATTCATCAGCTGATCGGCGACCTTGGTCAACTTGGCTTCGGTGTAGCGTTCCGCTGCGGGAGGCAGACCGATGATCGAGCCGAAGTTCCCCTGCCCATCAATCAAAGGTTCTCGCAAGGAGAATGACTGCGACATGCGGACCAGAGCGTCGTAAACCGACACAGTGCCATGCGGGTGGTAGTTACCCGTGACGGCTCCGGTAATCTTCGCACACTTGGCGTACTTGGCATCCGGGGTCAGCCCCAGGTCCTCGTACATACCAAATAGAATCCGCCGCTGGACCGGCTTCAACCCATCACGCACATCGGGCAAGGCGCGCGACATGATGACCGACATGGCATAGTTGAGATACCTCCGCCGCGTCTCGTCGCTAATCGAGACGAATTGAATGTCATCGGCCGGAACATCTCCGGACCCATTGGCGGAATTGCGGGAAACCATGCAGAACTTCTCCTCGTCCCCGGTCTGACAGCGGACAGCTGTCCACTGGGGGGGATGGATTTTTGAGGATCAGTGGAGAATTGCAAGGGCCAGCCGACAATCAATACGGCAGGTACCCAGACCGGCCATCAGCGATCAACGACCAGCCTCAAAAATCCGGAGTCGTTGCCTTGGGCATCACGGGGACGTTTTTCGTTGGCTTCATCGCTGGGGGACGGGCTTTCCGGGAGGGGCCGACTTGGGAGATCACGGCCCCCAAGCCCGCGCCGCTCGGTCCCGCATCAGCGGCAGCACAGCTGGAGTTCAGCTGGAACGACTCGGGCTCCGCGTCTGCGAGATTTGCGGGTGGACTCGGCAAGATGGTGCTGTTGACTCCAAACACGGGAAGAAGTTCGTGACCCGCTCCCCACCCCGCGACCCAGTCACGAGTGAAGTCCTGGGGGGCGGTCGTACCTGCCGAAAGGAGGAACGTTTTCATCCCGCTGGCATACGCGTTCTCTACTCCCCACCAGTGAATCGCTGATGCGTCAGTCTCCAGCGACATCACGCCTCCTCCCTGGTACACCGATTCTCGCGAGAAGAGACCGACCGGTCCGCCGGGCCCCATGGGCAACACTTGATAGACAGACTTCCCGGCAGACAACGTAGAGCCATTCAGGAAACACTGCGTCCCCACAGCTCCACTGTCCAGCGTAATCCCCACTCCGGCACTCGACCAGAGGACTGAGCTGCGAACCTCAACGACTGATTCCGCGGCCCCCACACGCACAAGCGATTTCATCCCCGCGACGAGACTCTTGTCGATCAACAGTTGAGGAGGGGCGTGCCCCTCCGAAGGGATGGCGTCGAGCATCGGCCAAACTGAATCGCCCCCTTCCACTCGGCAATTCCGAATCGCGACCAGCCCCCCCTGCATCAGCAGAAATCGTTCGGGATAGGTCCGAGTTTTACTGGCCGTTAACAGGAGTGATCCGTTGGTGATTGTCAGCTGTCCGTCTTCCACAATGAACCACGCCGGAGCACGAGTGGCTCCGGGTTCGGTCTTGTATCCCGGTTGGATTTTGAGAGGAGTTCCTTCCGTTTGTTCAAACAGAATCTGGATTCGCTTTTGGCGAACGACAAACGGGTCGATTGTTCGCAGTCCCGAGCCAAACGCCACGACGGTCGACCCGTCGGGACATTTCTCGCTATTGATGAACTGCCCCAAGGCTGGCTTCTTCAAGTCATAACGCAACGATGCTCCCGGGTCCGGAGATTCCAGAACGCCGGCAATACTGGGGCTCTGCCCAAACGCGATGACATTGGAGAGGACTGACTGCGGGGGATCGGGCAGTTGCGACCATTTCGGACCGGCGTTCCCCAGTTGAGTGCGAATGCCCTCTAAGCCGATCTCAATCTGTTTACTCGAAACAAGCCCACCGGAATTCGAGACGGCTTGCAAATCCGCCCCCACGGGGATCAGAGTGCCCGTTGTGCTCGGTTGCCTCCAAAAGGCCCGCCAAGCGTCCTCGTCACGCACATCAACCGCAGCTGTCCCGTCCGCGAAACCGAGTTGAGCCCAGTGCGGCCAGCCGACGAAGGCCGACTTTTCGACCGCCCATTTGACGAATGGCACACGCGGCCGATCAAGTGATGCCGCAGATGTCGGCCAACCGCTGAACTGCACACCGATTGCGTCTGCAGAATGACCGGGCAGGTATGCCAGCATCGCCCCCAATAGATTGATGTCACACTGCGGAGGCTGCTTGCCCGTATGCACGCAGGCTACCCCCGACACCCCCGACAGACACGCGGAGGAAACGAGAGTGACCAGCCGTGTGTCACCGACAGCGTCGCTGGATTCGACCTGGATCGTACTGGCATTCCCGGCAATCAGCAGGGATTGCCCAGCGACCAGCGCCGAATTCGCTCCCTTTAAGACCACGGGGCAACAGGGCCCCATGCCGCGAACGACCGCGTTTTCCAGGAGAATGCGGCCACCCGCCTCAGCGACAATCATCTCGGTGGCCGCTGGACCGAGGTGCGTGAGTGTGGAACGTTGAACTCGCAGGGTTGCCGCTCCCACACGAATTCCCGCTGTCGATTGCTCCGGCATCACAACCAGATGGACCCCTTCCAGCGTCAGTGTGCCTTGTCCCAGATGAATCGGAGTGTTCTTCGAACGCAGGATCAGAACCGGAGCGATTCCGTCGGCCCCTCGGAGAATCCAGCTGCCAAGTTGGTTCAACTCCAGAGCGGGGATCTCGTGGGGGCCAACATCTGCGAACTCAAAGACGGCGTCTCTCGCGACATTGGTCTGAGCCATAGCCAGATCGCGAAACTCTCCTTCATTGGGATTGCCTCGACGAATCACACGGGCGTGGGCTGATTTGGCTTTACTGCGAGAGAACCAGACCCATTCGGGAAGTTGGGCGGTCCCGTCGGCGGAGAACGGGATCTCTCCTCCGAACGGAGTTCGATCGAGATTGGCCAGAGTCAGCGTCGCAGAAGCGTGGGTCGCGGAGATATCGCCCGAGCTCGGAGTGACCGCGGGGTCGGGAGGCGTCGTCGCCGCAATCGCAGCGAGTGTCGCGAGGGCCGAGGGATCTGCTGCGGCAATTGGTGCAGGGGGAGCAGGAACGGGCGTGGCCGGAGGAGGGGTGACGCCGGCTTCGCCAGTGGCGTACGGATTCGCCCCCGCTGAGCCGCCAGCGGACATATCGTTGTAATACTTCAGCGAGTAAAGAACTCCGCCCAGCGCAGCCAAGACCACTAAGCCGAGTATCCCCAGCTTCAAAGTGTTGGGGTCGAGTTGCGTCGAGGGCGGTTCTGAAAGCAGCGGCTTGTCGATCCGGCCCGGAAGTGCCCGCTCCGGTTTGGCTCGCTTACCCCCATCGTTTTCGGCGGAGGAAGGGGCCAGCGCCTTTCGGGCGGGGAGCGATTCACGACTCGCCACTTGGCCGACTTTCGCCTTCGATTTCGAAGTCGGCACTGGGACATCTGGTTCGTCTTCTTCACCCGGCTCAGAACGCTCGACGCGTGCGTTCGACGATTTTCCCGTACGCCCCGGCTGGGAGGCGACCGGACGACGCCGCGCCCCCTGAGGACCTGCGCTCACTTCCTCGGAATCCTCATCGTCCTCTTCCGGATCCCCATGCGTGACATGATCAGCGGCCAGCATTTGGAGCTGGTCGGCCGAAAACTCTCCTCGCAGGAGGGCCGGGGAATTAAGATCCGCGAGCAGCTGGGCGGGGGTCTGATAGCGGTCGTCGACCTTCTTCGCCATCATTCGCTGGAGGACCGCCACGACCCCGGCGGGAACACCTTCATTCCAATTTCGCGGGTCCGGCACGGGTTGCAACGCATGGGCTCGCAGCTTGTTCATGAGGTCCCCTTCGGGGTAGGGAGCCTTTCCCGCCAGCAGGTGATACCACGTGCAACCCAACGAATAAATGTCACTTCGTATGTCAGCCGCCTTGCTGTCCCGACCTTGCTCCGGGGACATATAGTCGACGGTTCCGACTGTCGTTCCCGCTTTGGTGATCGCGGACTCACCGTCATCCTCAATGATGCGGGCCAGTCCCATGTCGGCCAGCTTCACGACTCCATCCCGTTCACGAATCATGAGATTCGAGGGCTTGATGTCGCGGTGTACAATCTGTCGTTCGTGGGCGTGTTGCAGCGCCAGGGTGACCTGCTTAATGATGTCGAGAGACCGTTTGACCGGCAGGACTCCTCGCTTACGAAGCAGCTCAAACGCATCGATCCCCTCGACAAACTCCATGGCCAGATACAAGTAACCATCGATTTCTCCGGACTCATACACGGAGACGATGTTCGGGTGTTCCAGCTGAGCCCCGGCCTGTCCTTCGGCCTTAAACCGGCGGACGAGAACTAAATTCGACGCCTTATCTTGGGGGAGAACCTTGAGCGCCACCGTACGTTTCAGCTGCTGATCGACCGCCAAGTAGACCGCTCCCATCCCTCCTGAGCCGACCTTCCGCTGGATCTTGTATTTCCCCAGCGAGGAGATCTGATCGAAGTCATGCGCGGGAAATTGCGGGGAAGGGTCATTCGCCATGCGGGAGACTCAAGGAAGTACCCTCGGCAATCAGGAGATGCAGCAGCCGGAGAAGTGGCCACAGGGGAATCAACGAGAAACTCGTCTGAGGTCAATATACATCAACAAATCCCATCCGGTCAAAGTCAGCTCCGCACGCGCCAGAGTTTCCACAAGATGTTTGTGGAAATGGAGCCGCCCCGACTTCAGAATCGGGGCGGCGATCTGTCTGTCTGATGGCCACGGGCATTTGCCAATCTCAACGAAGAATAGATCGCTGGGATTCTACTTCCGTTTGCCGCGTCCCGGTTTGGCTCCTTCACCTCCGGGCATACTCATGCCGGGCATGCCGCCCATGCCGCCCATACCCATTCCGCCGCCGGGCAGACCCATCCCGCCTCGGCCTGATAATGGGTTCGCCGAGCGACCGCCTTTCCCGCCCTTCTTCCCAGAGCCCATGCCGTAAGATTCGGCCATGTCGCCTCCGCCCGCACCCATCATCATCCCTGCGCCAGCTCCGGCCTCATCACTCAACGATTCGA
>Ga0105047_10004504_pt1 | contig 24198 bp, 22 predicted proteins | sample MAT04_FD_78384 | JGI IMG/M metagenome (GOLD analysis project Ga0105047, IMG submission 78384) | Freshwater microbial communities from Lake Fryxell liftoff mats and glacier meltwater in Antarctica - MAT-04 (megahit assembly) | ecosystem: Environmental > Aquatic > Freshwater > Ice > Liftoff...
CATGGGTTGGACGTGGCGTGATCGGCGTTGAGTGGGCGGCGCTGGTGCTGATCGTTGTCAAAATGGTAGCCGTCCATCCAGATGTATTCATGGTGCGAGGGAATCGAACGCTCGCCCAGGTGCACGAGGTAACTAAATTTGAGACAGGTCACCCGCCCAAGACCGCGCGGAAATGGGTGTACAAAAAAGTCACGCGTTGTTCGCTGGTGAAAATTCCAGGTGGTGCGGCGCGGCTCGGTGTCGACGATGAAGTGCTCGCAAACACCGTCGCTGCGGTAGACCTTGAGCAGCACCTTGAGATTGACTTCCGGTCCCCAATTGACATTGAAGCGGATTTTGCCCCAGCGCAGGTAAAACGTTTCTTTGAAGTCGTTGTTACGGGGGAAGGATGTTCCCAGTTGACCTTCGACGGGAACCGCATATTGTTCGGCGAATTCCATAGGTTTTCCTCCTGAACAGGTGTGGCCCGCAGCCTATCTGGGCTCGAGGTGCATCAAAAAGCCGACGTGGTCCGACACTCGCCCATATTCCTGGTCGGTGAACAGGACACGCGCCGCGGTTGGCTTCAGCGCACTATCGCGGCGCATGAAGATGAAATCGATCCGGTGGTCGTCGTGCAGCAACTGCGGCCAGTTGGGTTCTTTGCGGCGGAAGACCCTGTCAAAGGTCGCGCGGGCGTTCACCTTGAGCACCTGGTCTTCGTAATCTGAGGCGCCCACGACATGCATGTAACCTTCGGCGCCGGCCTTGATGTTGAAGTCGCCGCACAGCAGCGAGGCGACCACGGCTTTGGTTTGCCGCCGGTTGGCCCAGGCGACGAGCATATCAAACTGCTCGCGAAAGCCATCACTCCACCAACTCAGATGCGCCGAGAAAATATTGATCAGCCCAATGTAGGGCGTATCGATCTGCACCATCACGGTCTTGCGCGCATGGATGTCGTAGACATCGTGACTGCGCGAAACATAGCGGGCTTCCGTCTTGAGCAAGGGAAATTTGCTCAAGACGGCCACGCCTTCCCGATAGCGGTCAAAACCTAGATGCGCCCAATCGGTGAACAGATGGTATGGTTTGTCGAGACGTTCCAGGATAATCTTGGCCGCATTGGAGTTCCAGTCACCCTTGCCGTCGTTCCAGTTTTCGGCTACCTCTTGCAGACAGATGATGTCGATATCCAACTCGTTGATGGCACGCGCAATCAGCGAGAACTTGGCATCCTGCTTTTCTTCCTGGTAACAATGGAGATTCAGGGTCAGTACTTTGAGGTCGGCGCGCCGTGCACAATAATTGACGCCATCGTTGTTGTCCCACAGCTCGCCGGCGGCGCTCACACAGCCGAAGGCATATTCGACGCGGAAGGCATCCCGGATCCGAATGCGGCCAGTGTACACCTGGACGCCATATTGATTGGGGTTGCGTGCGTTGCTCTGCTGGCTCTTGTCCCAATGGTCGCGAGCATAGAAGCAGGGCGTGCGGTTGGTGGTTTGCCAGCCGTCTGTGCTCCACTCCACAAAAACATCTTGCGGGTGCAGGATCGCCGAGACGGCGACGGTGACGCCAAGGGTCTTCTGATCGACCTGCAGCAGGGGACTGTAGGCGACGCCCAGCAGGGTCAACCCGTCGCGCAGGCGCAGACCGGCATCGGCGGCGATGGAAAAATTGGCGCCGTTGCGGTTGATCCAGTACTCGGCGCCGTTGGCGCGACAATAGAGCGAATATTGGATATTGCCGGGCAGCGAGGAATGCGCAGAGGCTTGTCGCCACGTCTGGGCGCACCAGATCTCGCGGTTATCCCCCGCCGGGCCGACGTAAACCGCGGGCAGCGTCTCCCATACGCCGTTCTCGCCAGCCCAGCGCACTTCCACGGTTTTCGTATAGGCCAGGTTCTCAACCGAGAGGAAGAAACCCAACACCTGCTGTGCGATGCCCTTTTTGCGCCCAATGCTGTTTTCCGCGTACAGCAGTTCGACAACGTTCACGGCAACTCCGCTTCCGCTCATGCAACAAAACTTAGCGCACTATTCTACCACAAGCCTGTAGCGATTGGTGTCGGGCGCCAGCGCAAAGGGTGCATTCCAGGTTGCGGGCACTTGTGATTTCTGGTGAATCGTAGCCGCGGTTTCCATACCGCTGATAGTGTTGCCTGGCCACTTAACCAGGATGCGACCTACGCGGGCGGGGGTGTACAAACGGTTAGCGTCTATGCTACACTTTTGCGCAGCAAATGCGACGGCATTTTTGACAAACGCAACCGAGGAGCCATTCAGATGAGTGAGCAAAAAATTCGTGTCTTGATTGCTAAGCCCGGCCTCGACGGCCATGATCGGGGCGCCAAAGTGGTGGCACGGTCGCTGCGTGATGCCGGCTTTGAGGTGATCTATACCGGGATTCGCCAAACCCCGCAAATGATCGCCGAGGCCGCGCTCCAGGAAGATGTGGATGTGGTCGGGCTGAGCATTCTCAGCGGCGCACACCTGACGCTGTGCCCCCGGGTGGTGGAACTGCTGCGCGCCCAGGGCCAGGATAATGTGCTGGTGCTCGTGGGCGGCATTGTGCCCGACGAAGATGTGGCCAAACTTAAAGCCGCGGGGGTCACGGGTATCTTTGGCCCTGGCACCTCAACGCAGGAGATTGCCGACTACATCAGGCAGAACGCCCGGGTAGCCGCCTAGATGGTGGTGGCAACTCAACAAACGCGCATCAGCGCAGGCGATCTGGTGCAGGGTGTCCTCGACGGCCAGCGCCTGCTGTTGGCGCGCACGATCACGCGCGTCGAAAATCAGGACGATGACGCCGCCGCGATGCTGGCTGCGCTCTATCCGCATACGGGACACGCGCATATTGTCGGCGTGACTGGGGCGCCGGGCACCGGCAAGTCGACACTCGTAACGGCGTTGGCGCGCAGCTACCGCCACGCGGGATTGACCGTCGGCATCGTGGCCATCGACCCCACCAGCCCCTTCACGGGCGGCGCGCTCTTGGGCGACCGCGTGCGCATGCGTTCATTGGTGGGGGATCCCGGCGTCTTTGTGCGCAGCATGGCCACGCGCGGCAGCTTGGGCGGGCTCAGCAAGACGACGGGCGATGTGGTGACGGTGCTCGACGCCGCCGGCTTTGACCGCGTCATCGTCGAGACGGTCGGCGTCGGGCAGGCTGAGGTGGAAATTGCCAGCACGGCACACACGACATTGGTCGTCGAGGCGCCGGGCATGGGCGATGAAGTGCAGGCCATCAAGGCCGGCATTCTCGAGATTGCCGATGTGATGGTGGTCAACAAGGCCGACCGGCCTGGTGTGGACAAGACCGTGCGTGCGCTGGACATGATGTTGCAGATCGAAGGCAGCGGACCGCGCTTGATCCGCCATCACGGCCATTTGCTGCGCGTCGAAACACCGGCCGCATTGGCCGAAGACGAGAATCGTTGGCAAGTTACCGTCATGAAGACCGTAGCCGCGGACGGCACAGGGGTCTCCGAGTTGCGCGAGCGAATTGAGGCGCACCGAAGCTGGCTGCAGGAGTCGGGCGAAATGGCGATCCGCGAGCAATTGCGCATCGCCAACACCTTGGAGAACATCATTCGCGCCGAACTGAACCGGCGTATCCTGGCCAGCCTGCCAGCGGCCAAGATGGACGGCATGGTGGAAGCGATTCGCCGGCGCGAGACGGACCCGTACACCGCGGCCGGTGAAATGCTGGCACATATTTGAGAATCGTATTGATTGTCGACTCAATCGGTAGCGATCTCTACTAGCACTTGGCCGCGTTCTACGACTTGGCCGGCTTGGCAATTCACCTTGACGACGTGACCGTCCGCCGGCGCGGTTACGCGCAACTCCATTTTCATCGCTTCTAGGAGTACAAGGGTGTCGCCTTTCGTTACGGCGTTCCCTTCGACCACCAGCACGTCGAGCACACGGCCCGGCATCGCGGCGGTGAGCGTGCCGCTGCTGGCGCCGCCATCGCTCCGGCGGCGGCGGCGCTCGTCTGCACGCTGCAGCGTCCAAGTCTGCCCGTCCACGGCGACGTGTTGTTTGCCCTCGGCGGCGACGGCGTAGGCGCGCAGACGGCGCCCTTCAACTTCCAGATCCAGCCGGCCCGGCGCGCTGAGGCGGGCGGCGATATGGAAAGTTCGTTCGCCGACGCGCACCAGAAACAGCTCGCCTTCCTGGTCCACCCGAACCGCCTGCACCGTGTCCCCGATCTGGTATTTGAACTCACGCTCCATAGGCTTGTGGACTCCGTTTGAATTGCATCAGCGCTGTCCCAGCCGGAAACCATCGTTTTGCTGCCAAGGGCTGAAGGGATCGCTAGTAAGCAAGCGGTTGTGCTCGCTTGCACTCGCGGCTCTGACGGGGGAACCCTGAAGCGTCTCTGCCAGTGCGGCTACAGCCAGCACCAGGTCGGGCGGCGTGCCGGCGGCCGGGCGCCAGTTGGCCAGGTCGGTGTCAATAAAGTCTGTCGTGGTGTCGCCGGTCTGAAAGCGCCCGTGAGCGAGGAGATCGCGCAAGAAGGCGATGTTGGTGAGCACGTCGCCCAGAACGACATAATGTTGGAGCGCCCATTGCATTTTGCCGATGGCATCGGCGCGGGTCTCACCCAGGACGATCAGCTTGGCGATCATGGGGTCGTAATAGAGGGTCACTTCATCGCCGGTGGTCACCCCGGCGTCGACGCGCACGTTGGGACCCGCCGGCTCGACGGCTAGAAGCACCTTGCCGATGGCGGGCAGGAACTGATTGGCCGGGTCTTCGGCGTAGATGCGGCACTCGATGGCGTGGCCACGCTGGCTCAGATCGGACTGGCGGAAGGGCAGCGGTTCGCCGGCGGCCACACGCAGTTGCAGCTTGACGAGGTCGACGCCAGTGACCAGTTCGGTAATCGGATGCTCGACCTGCAGGCGCGTGTTCATCTCCAAGAAATAGAAATTGTGCGCGTGATCGACTAAGAATTCAAGTGTGCCGGCATTGGTGTAGCCGGCAGCTTTGACCGCCGCCATCGCCGCCTCGCCCATGCGTTGGCGCAAGTCGGGGGTGAGGAAGGGTGAGGGCGTTTCCTCGATGATCTTCTGGTGGCGCCGCTGAATAGAACACTCGCGTTCGAAGAGGTGAACGGCGTTGCCATGCTGGTCGCCAAAGACCTGGAACTCGATGTGGTGCGGCTGCTCGATCCGTTTTTCGAGATAGATGCGGTCGTCGCCAAAGGCATTCATGGCTTCGCGGCGCGCCGATTCCAGGGCGTAGGGCAGGCCGGCGCGGTCGTGCACGGCGCGCATGCCTTTGCCGCCGCCACCGGCGGTGGCCTTGACCAGGACCGGATAGCCAATCTCGTCGGCCGCCTGGCACAAATCGGCGTCGTGCTGGCTGGCCTGATAGCCGGGCACCACGGGGACGCCGGCCGCCTGCATCGTGGCGCGCGCCGAGGTCTTGGATCCCATCACGCGCATGGCGGTGCTGGTGGGGCCGACGAAGATGATCCCCGCCGCGCCGACAGCGTCGGCAAAATCGGCGTTTTCGGAGAGAAAGCCATAGCCGGGATGGATGGCGTCGCAGCCATGCTCTCGGGCGGCCTCGATGATGCGCTCGCCGCGCAGGTAGGACTCGGCCGGCGCGGGTGGGCCGATGCGAACCGCTGCGTCCGCCAAGGCCACGTGCAGCGCGGTGGCGTCGACGTCAGAGTAGACGGCCACCGTCGCGATGCCCATTTCCTGGCAGGCACGGATGATACGGACGGCGATTTCGCCGCGGTTGGCGATCAGGACTTTGCGTAGCATAGATGAACGCACGATAGTCAGTCCCCCTCCACAAACAGGTCATACCAGCGGGCAATCGTGCCGGTATGATCTGTTGCCCAGATCTCCCAGACGCAATGGATGTATGCCACAACCCGTTCACTGCGTGCAGATGGGGTGGGTGCTTCTACAATATCGGCAATCGTCAGACTGCCGGAAAACGACGGGGGGGTCAGCCACACAAAGCGGTTGTGCTTGGGCTGTCCCTGCAAGCGCACGGCGCGTTGGCGAATCCACAGCGCCTTTTCCGGCGGCATGCGCCGCACCAACACGCCGTAAAGCGCCAGGAGATGCACCGCGACCGACTGGGTAGCCTGGTCGGAAGGCGTCCCAGGGTGCTGGGCGGCATAGGCATCGACCAGTAGCACCTTCAGTGGGTTAGCCGCCAACGGCGGTTCACCGGCGCCGGTCAGGGCCGAATAGAGCGCCCAGCAGGCGGCTGAGGCGCCCAGATAGCGGTGGGTTGGGCCGTTGTTAGGCGGCAGCAACGCCCCGCAGCCGGGACAGGGTTCAAGCAGTGTGTGGGTCATAGTCGCCAAACATACTACGTTCGCTTGCGCTAGACAAATTCTTGAGCGACGACGCTGGAATGCTGTCACCGGTCAAGCGGATAGGATTGGGGGCGCCAGTGAATGCCCGGTATGCTCAGAGGAACGACTATTGCGGATCCCCCCACGTGATCTCCAGTTTCGGGCGACCGGCGACATTCCAATTGCCGGTGTCGGAGGAGACGAAAAACTTGCCGCTGTGATAATTCTCATCGGCCGAGTAGAGCACAAAATGCACCGGCTTGCCCTGCGCGTACGCCTGGGCGACGCCGTAGCCAACATCCCACGTCCACGCAACGCCCGGCCAGGCGGGCGCCGACTGCACGGGTACAACCCAGGTGCCACCCAGGTTTTCCCAGGCCAGCGGCGCGTTGTTCCAGGTGATTGTGTGTTCATCCCACGCTTCCGCCGCAGTCAGCACCTGGATCCACGACGGCTTGGCCAGTTCATAACTTCCGGAATTGCCAAACTGGTGGAGCGTCAACGTGGCTGAAATGATGACCTTGCCGGATGGAATCGTGTCCAGCGCAAAACTGACGAAGTACTTGGCAAAACAAGGCCAATCCGCCACATCACTCTGGTTTTGAATGTTGAAGCCGGGGGCGGCGCCGTAGTTGGCATTCGCCCACTCATTCCAAATGTGGTAATCATCGCCTGGGCACTGGTTGTCGAGGACGCTGCCAACGTCGGCGTCGGGAACCGAAGGATCGAGCAGTTCAGGGCGCCGCACCAGGATGGTGCCGCGCGCCACGGCCGGCGCGGCCTGATAGGCCGGCAGCCCAAAGTGCAACTGGCCCCACGTGCTCGGCGCCGTGAGCGACAACGTCTCGGGCCAGACCTGATCGGCCAACGGCGGGCCGGCAGCGGTATCACGATCGTGCAGGATCAACCCGATCCCCCACGTCGTCCCCGGCGCCGGCGTGCCGGACAAGCCCAGGCTGGTATACGGGATTTGGTAGGTCATCACCCAGCCGCGATCGTCGCCCTCCGTGTTGATGCCATCGCCGCGCCAACCCGGTGTGCTGGTGAAGGGCACGGCCACGGTGGCCCAGCCGGAACCGGTTCCCTGCTGCGCAAGCTGGTACTGCGGGCTGGGGTCAGGGCTGAATTGGGCCACAAAGCGCAAGGCGGAGGCGTCGGGCGCACTGCCCGCGTTGCCATCGACGTCGATGAGCAGCGTGGCAGCGTCCCACTCGGTCAAGGTGTCGAACGAGGGTGTTTGATCGAACCAGAGCCGGCGATCAAAGATCTCGACCGATACGTAGAGAACGCTTGGGGTGTAGGCCACCCGCACATCGGCGTAGTTGCGCGACGGCGACACCTGGCCAAACCAGAAAATAGCGGTTTCACCATATGGCGCCTGACCGCTAAAGAAGGGTGCGTTCACCCGTCGCGCACCGGCCAGCGACGTCGTGGCGCCCGGCGTCCACGTTGGCGTTGGACTGGACGCCCGCGTCGGCGTCGCGGTCGCCGTTGGCCTGGCGGTGGATATTGGCGTCGCGGTCGCGGTCGGCGCAGCCGTCGCTGTTGGCGTGCTTGTGGGGGTCGGCGTGGCTTGTGGCACGATAACCGCGGGCAAATAGACACCGTTCCCATCCTGCGCCGCCACAGGTAGCGACCACAGACGCAACAGCAGCAGTGCCATGACACCCACAACGGCAACCACGCCGCTCCACACACGCCCGATGGGTCGAGATCGTCTATTGGTCATGATCGGAGCCGCCACCCAGCGTGTCACTCATCCACTCAATCTGGGCGGGGCCGGTCACGTAGATCACCGGATCGCCCTGATACCACTCGATCTTGCCGGTCACCCGCACCACCTCTCCCGGCGCATAGAGCGTCTCCGGTAGTTGGGTGAAGTTGCCCCAGTCCTTCTTCAGGATGCGTACCAGGAATTCCCCCTGATGCGGTTTCTTGAAGCCCAGGTAGACGGCCTTGCCGTTGTTGAAGACCTCGTACAGCGTTCCCTCGACAGTAGCGTCGGAACCGGCAAATTCACGCGCCTGGCTGTAGGTAATCGGCGCGGGCAGGGGCGGCGCGTTGGCCGCGCTGATGGTGTCGCTGGCGGTTGCCACAGCAATTCCACTCGGCTGTCCTTGCGCGAGGGCCACCACCGTGCCGTCGGTGCCGACAAAGTAGAGCGTGTCATTGCTGGGAACCCACTGGGCATACCCGCTCCAATACTGATCGTAGACCGCTCCCTGTTTCCAGAAACTGTAGAAACCCGCCGGCCACTGGCGTGTGTTGTACAAACTGGACCCGCAGTAGTGGCTGGTGCTAAAGCCGGCGCCGCACTGATCCTGATCCTGTGAGGTTACAATGTTCGGCAAGTCGGAGGTCACGATGGGGGCCGCGAAGCTCCCGCGACTCTCTGTGCGGTCGGTAATCGCATGGGCGATGCCTGCTTCCCAATGACCGCCAAATATTTGATCACCGGCCATGGAGAGGAAGACCTGCTCGTCGGTGGGGAAGAAGGTGTTTTCCATAAACCGTACATACCCCGCACTGTAGCCAGCGACAGTGGTGTCGTCGAGCATCAACTCGCCGAAATGCGAATCCCAGCGCCCGTCGCACGTCGTGTCACCCGGCAAACAGTCCCGCCCGCGTATGACCATGTAGGCCACTTCTTGGCCGGTGGCAAAACGCTTCACCACCGGCTGCGGCCCCATGGGGAGGTAATTGCCGTCGCCGAAGCCGCCATGCCCAAGATTGGCGACGAACGCCGCCTTGCCATCCGCCAGACGCAGCGCCATCAGCACCTGCTGATCGGGGCGGCTCACGAGATTGGTGCGCATCGTGGCGTTTGACATGGACCAGGGCGACCAGGTATAGAGGGTTGCCCAGTTGAGGCGCAACTTGACCAACACGAGGCCGTGGCTCTCGGCAATCACCGGCCACCCGTTGAACACTTCGGCAAGGGCAGCGGAACCACCAGGATCGCCGGGATTGAGCGCAGTCAGCTTTTCGCGCCAGGCGCGCACGCCATCGGCATTGCGGATCGCGTGAACGTAGAGATCTTGGCTGGCGGCTACGACCAGGTCGGTCGATGGCGAATAAGCCGGCGGCGTATGCACCGCGGCACCGGCGTCGTAACTCCAATCCACCGCCATCGTGGTTTTATTGATCGCATAGACGCGATTCCCCAAAGCGGCATACACCCGGTTGCCGGCAAGCGCCGGTGGCAGCGGCAGATTGCTGGCAACGCCGCCGGCGACCTCGCCAGCCGTATTGCCGGTCGCCGCGTCAAGTTTGTAGAGCGTGCCGTTGCTGGAAAAGACAAAGAGCGCCTGCGTGTCTCCGTCGTAGGCTGGCGTGGACAGGATGTCACCGCCCGGATTCTTGTTCCACAGCACGTTGCCGTTGGCATTGTCCAGCGCAAACACGCCATGACTGCCGGCCGCCACGTAGACGCGTCCCCCCCCGGTCACCGGCTGGCTGTTGCGCGGCAACCCAAATTTGCCGGCACTGATGCCGCCGCTGGCGGTTGGGCCGTTCCACGCCCACTTCCACCGCCACGGCGTCGGCATGGCGGCCACCACAAAGCTCGTGTGCTGTGCGTCATGCGCATGTTGCGTCCATTCGGCAATGCCCGTCGGCTGTGGCGATGGCGGTGTGGTCGCGACCGTGCTGGTTGCTGTGGGCATCGCGCTTGATACCGACGTAGCGGTGGCGGTTGATGTGGACGTGGGAACCGGCGTCGCACCCGGTTTGGTGGCCGTTGGTTTGGGTGTCGCCGTTGGCGTAGATGTCGCTTGCGGGGCAAAGATCGATGGAAAGAAAACCTTCGTGCCGGCTGGCACTTGCCCCTTGGCCGATGGTGTCGCCGACCAAAGCCCGGCCAACATCGCCAGCAATACCAATGTGGCTAATGCTGTAATCATTCGTTTGGGAGAATTCATAGTCTGTCCCTTAGTGGTGAAAGGGCGTCTGCCGCCGACCCTCGATTGGCCACGCGGGCTTCACGTTGGGTGCGGGGGACTGTGACAAACGCAACGAAACCTTGTGCAAAAACATACAGGGTTTCCTACACACCATGGTACCACAGACGCCACGCAGCGAATCGGACAATTGTCCCGTGTTTGGACGGCGCGCGATCTACGGTTCAACGCCGTACGGCCCATCCCCCATTCAGCCTTCCGGCGCAAAAGACCGCCCAGATGCTGTGAGGAGCGCCTGGAATGTGTTACACTGGAGACAGAATGACCCGTAGATGAAACAACAGATGAAACAACAGATGGATCGAGTTTGGGCATGGCAGAGGCGAACCACCTTCCAATCGAGTGGGTCGGGCAAGTAAAATCGGACGCGTGCAACGAAGGGCAATGTTGGCGGAGGTAAACGATGGTCGTTGAAATCAGCCCGCTGCTGAAGACAGTGGCTCAGGAGTTGCACCTATCAAAGGCCGATCTGATTTTGCAGGGCGTGCGAGCCTTGCTGGAACGGCAACTGCTTCAGATCAACGCCCAGCTTCTGCAGATTTGCGGCAGATACGGCGTCCATTCGGTCGAAGAAATGGAAACCCGCTATCGAGTTGGCGCCCTGGAAGAAGCAGATTCCTGGCGCGGCCTAGAACGGTTGGATCACCTTGAGTTCGAACGCGATCGCCTTTTGGATCTACTTGGAACGGTCGCGTGATCCTGATAGATTGTAACCACCTCCGCCATATTGCTACGGTCGAGTACGCTGATATTGTGGTAGATGCGTTTGTCCCAGGTCTCAACGAGTTGCGTATCTTTCTGCGCGACAGCAGCTTTGTCGACGTTTGGTTCTCGCTCAAACTGACGGATCGATATAGCTATCACTGGGAAAGACAGACGATTGACGGGACGCTCGATCGTCACGACAATGCTCCACATCAACGGTGGGGGTCAGTCGCCACCTTCCCACATCACTTTCACGATGGCAGCGAGAGCAACGTTGTGGCAAGCTATCTCAGTCAAGCCCCAGACGAAGCGCTGCAGCATTTTTTGACGTTCGTTCGCGATTAGCTCCGCAGATTACAGTTTGACGCTGGAGATTCTGGGGCGCTTCATCGAGTGCAAGGTTGGCTTTCATGCTGTTAGCGTTCGACACAGCCACGACCACAGCGTCATTGGCCGTCTATGATCTCAGTGCCGGCCACCTGTTGGCCGAAACAACCTGGCAGGCGCGCCGGCGCCAAACGCAAGACCTGCTGCCGGCCACCCAGTCCCTGCTCGCCCTCGCCGCTGTGGCGCCAGCGGCGTTGACCGCCTTGGCTGTCACCACGGGACCGGGCAGTTTCACCGGCGTCCGTATTGCCATCAGCACCGTCAAGGGCATCGGCCTGGGCCTGCCCCACCCACCGCGTGTGATCGGCATCCCCACCCTCAGCGTTGCCGCCGCGCCCTGGCTCGACTCGGCCCGCCGTTGCTGTCCGCCCGTGCGCGTGTGCGCCTGCATTCAGGCCGGGCGTGGACGGTACAACTGGGCGTGGTTTGACGGCGATCTGCTTGCACGACCCACCGTTCACGAACATCAGGCCGGCAGCAGCGCCGAGTTAGGCGAAGCGCTGGCATTGGCCGCGCCGCACTCGATTTGGCTCACGGGCGAAGTGGCTACTGATCTGGCCAACATCGCCGGCGCCCTGCCCCACGTTACTGTGCTCGATCCCGTCAGCAGCCTGCGTCGGGCCGGGCAACTGGCGCGCCTGGCAGCGCTGCATTTTGCCGCCGGTACTGCCGACACTTTGGACGCCTTGCAACCCTTGTATCTGCGCAACCCATGACGCCCAGCCGTAGCAAGCCAACGCGTACGGCCCACCCATCACGATTCCATGTCCACACCTGACACCGTTTTCTCACTGATGACCCTCGCCGACGTGCCGTTTGTCGGCACGCTGGAACCGCTGTGCTTTCCCGCGCCCTGGTCGGCCGACACCTACCGCAACGAGCTGCTGCACAACCAATATAGCTGCTACTTTGTGCTGCGCCCGACGATGCCCAGCGCACGCGGCCTGCCGCCGATCTTGGCCTATGGCGGCTATTGGCTGATGGGCGACGAGGCGCACATTGTCACGATTGCCACCCATCCGGACCATCGCCGGCGCGGCCTGGGTGAACATCTGCTGCGCGGCCTGATCGACGAAGCGCAAGCCAACGGCGCCCACTCCGTCACGCTGGAGGTGCGCGCCAACAACCAGGCCGCCAAAGACCTCTACAGTAAATGGGGATTCGTCGAAGTAGGTCTGCGCAAAGGCTACTACCACGACAACGGCGAGGACGCCATCCTGATGACGCTCTTCCTCTAGTAGGTTCCCTCAGAGCCACGCACGTCAGTAAGTGGGATCTTCCCGCTACTCGCTCGTAACCGGCGCCGGCCTGGCAATGACGACGATGCGATGCGTGTTATCATCGCGTGGCCAACAACTGACGAGGGTCAACCGCTCGTCGCCAGTCGCCTGGATATACTGCACATTTGACTTGCGCTGTTTCGCTGTGGCAAATTTCTCGGGCACGATCAGCACTTCCTCCACGTCATACGCATACTTGCTGCCACCGTCATACACATAGATGGTGTCGCCGCGCTTGAGTTGATCCAGTTCCCGAAAAACGGATCCCAGGATGTTGTTGTGCCCGCTCATGACGATGTTTTCCTGCTCCCCGGGCACCGCGCTGTTCTTGTGCCAACCGGCTGCATAATTCGCAACGTCCCACGCGCTGAAAATCGACCCACTCTCGGTCTTGGTCGTGCTCCACCCCAGTTCCACGACGGGCGTATCCACCTTGATGCGCGGGATCACCAGCCGGTTGGGCAGACTCCGCCCGCCGGTTATTTGATGAAGAACCGGCGCCATGGCCGGCGCGTTGGGACGAACGACGGCATCTACGATCGCATCGTTCTCGCCAGCCGCCACCGCTACCGTCGCCGTCGTATCTTCCTCTTGCGCCGCCGCCGATGAGCCGCACGCACCAAGTGCGAACGCCGCCAACAACAGGATGACCCACCCAATCTGCCTCATAAAAACCCTACCCATTCATCTACAATGCCTATGGTTGGAACGCAGACAGGCGACGTCCCTGCGCCACCGCCACCACGCGTTCCACCGGGCCACCCGCAGGGGCCAACACTGCCGCAAAGGTCGTCTCGCCACCCCGCGCAACTACATTGTGCTCGGGATCCACCTTGCGCGTGGCCACCACGCGCCCGAGCGGATCATACGCCGTAATGACTACTTGCACTTGTACTGCTTCTTCCGGTCCCACATTTTTCACGCGCCCACTGACGGTGTAGGACGCATAGCGTTCGCCATCCGACTTGAGGTCGACCACTTCAAGATCGCGGTAATAACTGCCGACATAGGCCGGTAGCGCGCGCAACGGAAAGACCCGGTAGCGCGCAAATTTTTCTTGCGTCTCCCCAAAGATGATGGCAAACGGTGCGCGATCACCGACGTCGACCAGATCCAAGGCCACCAGCCCGTCAGCCTTGGCGATCTCTTTGTTGGATTCATCCAGCAGACTGACCCCCACGCGCACTTGTTCCACCGCGGAACCGCTGTTGTTCAGCACCTCACCGAGCACCGATAGGCCCCCAATCGTGGTCTCGCTAAAGAGCACATTCTCGACCGAGACCGCCAGCGGTGTGGGCGTGGGCGTGCGCGTCTCGTTGTCGGCGGCGTCGACCTCTTCTTGCCGCGGAATGATCAATTCCTCGCCAATTTGCAGGAAACGCGGGTCAAGAATGCCATTAGTATCCTGCAGGGCTGCCACACTGACGCCATACAGGTTGGCAATCGTCAGCAGACTTTCGCCCGACTGGATGGCGTGAATCACCGGCGTCGGTGTGAAGGTGGGCGTGGGCGTTGGCGCCGGCGTATAGGGCGCCGGTGTGGCGGTCGGCGGCAAAGTGGCAACCACCACGGCCACCGACAAGGTGGCCGTCGGCTCTGGCGTGGGCGTCGGCTGCAGCGTAATCACCTGTCCACAGGCAGCCAGCAGCAACATGGCCGCCGCCGCTGCCAGACCGGCTACAGCAACGGGTCCGAAGCCAAGGTGACCGGTTGGTCGCCTGCTCAACTGCGCAGATGTAGGAAACCGCCTTTGCGTTTGCCGCCAAAACATATAGACTGGAGTATAGCACAAGCGCAAACGCAGCGGGATCTCAATGGAGGCTTGGATGAGCAAAATCGCCGTAATTTCCGACAGTCACGACCACCTACAGACGCTGGAACAGGTGCTGGGCCTCGCCAATGCGGCGGGGGCAGAGGCATTGTTGCACTGCGGCGATCTCTGCGCACCCTTTATGCTCGCGCTGATGGGCGAACGCTTCCGTGGACCAATTCATGTCGTCTTTGGCAACAATGACGGCGACGGTCGCCTGCTGCAAACCATCGCCGCCAAGTATCCACAGATCGCCCTCCACGGCATCTACGCCGAACTGGCGATTGGTGACCGGCAGATCGCCATGATTCACTACCCCGAACCGGCACGGCGCATCGCCCAGTCCGACCACTTCGACCTGGTCTGCTATGGCCACGACCATCTCAAACACCTGGAGCAGATCGGCCGAACGTGGCTGCTCAACCCCGGTGAACTCATGGGCCTCAAAGCGCCGCCCACCTGGGCACTGTACGACGCCGCCGCGAACACAGTATCCATCCGGGAAGCCAAGGGCGAGTAGGGCGTCGTTATTGACTCTCTTGCATCTCTACTTCCGTCACACCGGCCGGTCCATGTAACGTCATGATCAGATCATTCAACACGTCACGACTAAGAATCGGCTCACTGCCCATGGCTGTCGCAACGGCCGAAACTGCATAAATCGTCTGTGCTTCGATCCGAACCCGCACTGTATAGCGATCCAGCCGCTGAGCACTGCCGGTTGTCCCGCGCAACAGTACGGTATCCTCATATTCCGCGCCGACAGCCATCAGAATATCATGCGGCAGCAGGGTTCCATCGGCGCCTGTGTCAACAAAAGCAGACACAGTGACAGGTTGCTTATCAGGATCATATCCGTCAACGGTCACCTGAATAAACGGAGCGGCGGGCACATAAGAACGATCGTACTCAAACGACAGGGCACGGGTCATGCATTGACCTCAATTTGCGGATGATTGATGCGGAGTTCGCGCTCAGGAACGGACTCAACTTTGCGCCGTAAAACAACGCGATTGGGATATCGTGCGCGTACGCGTTGCAAGAGGGAGATCGGGTCAGAGTCATGGTCAACTAATTGACCTTCATGAATTGCCACAAATTGTCCCAGATATGTCTCCACCAATGTAGGATGCAACGCGTGAAACGCCTCTACATTCTGATTCATGCCAGCGCGATTGGGATCAACGGGAAACGGGACAAAGGACCGGGTGATTGATTCCAGCAAAACTTCGGCCACGTCGCGCTGGGTGCGAATGGCCACAGTTTTTACTCGACGATATATGTCATCGGGCACTTGCAGTAGAATTGGTGTACTCATCGCAGATACCTTTTCACCATGGTTCGGGGCACGACGTTGATTATATCACAACAGAATTGCTTCAAATCCACCTACATGGAGTCCGTCAAGCCCGATCGATCACGGCCAGGCAGCGGTCAACCTCGCCGATCGTGTTGTAGTGCGCCAGGCCGATCCGCACAAGTCCGCCGCTAGGCTCAACGCCCAGACGCTCGCTGATCGCCAGCGCATAGAAGTTGCCATTCCACACAAAAATGTTCTGGTCGGCCAGCTTGCGCGCGAGTTCTTCGGGCGTCTTGCCTTCTTTGCGCACCGAAACCGTCGAAACGCGTTTATCCCAATGATAGCGATCGGTGATGCCGTAGATGCGCACGGTGGGAATTGCCTTCAACCCAGAAATCAGCCGGTCCATCAACAGCAACTCGTACTCCCCGACTACCTTCCACGCCGCGCGCAACTTCTCCCGCCGCCCAGCACTGGCGGGCACAGCCCCATAGGTGACGCCAAGGCTGGCAATATAGTCAATCGCCGCCCCCGTGCCCGCAATGCCTTCATGGTTCTTGGTGCCGGTCTCCCATTTGCCGGGGAGTTCGGCGCCCGCCGGTCGCACGCGATAGGCGCGCAACCGGTGCAGATGCTCGCGTTTGCCGTACATCATGCCCACGTGCGGCCCGAAAAACTTGTACGCGCTGCATGCCAAAAAGTCGCAATCGAGTTCTTTGACGTCGATCCACCCGTGCGGCGCGTATTGGACGGCGTCGACAAAGGTGTAGGCGCCCACCGCTTTGGCCCAGCCGATCACCTTCTTGACGTCGTTGATCGTCCCCACGGCGTTGCTGGCATAGCCAATCGCCACCAGCCGTGTGCGCGGGGTGATGAGCGACTGCAGATGCTCCATGTCCAGCATGCACGTTTCCACGTCGACATCAGCCCACCGCACTTGCGCGCCCGTATCCTCGGCCAGCATCAGCCACGGCGACACATTGGCGTCGTGGTCGAGCCGCGTCACCACAATCTCATCGTCGGGACCGAACTCGGCGGCCAGCGAGTGGCTGAGGGCAAAGGTGAGGCTGGTCATGTTGTTGCCGAAAAACACCTCTTCCGGCTGCGCGCCCAACAAGTCGGCCGCCGCCTGCCGTGCAGAATCGATGACGGCGTCGCTGCGCACGCTCGTCTCGAAGACGCCGTGCGTATTGGCATTGCGCCGCGTCAGATAGTCCGTCATGGCCTGGATCACCGACTCGTGAACCTGGGTGCCGCCTGGATTGTCAAAGAAAACTCCAGGCCGCCCGTTATACAACTCTTGCAACGCCGGAAACTGACGGCGCACCGCCTGTACATCAAACATGCTTCTCCCTGCTTCCTTCGTGTTGATCAACCCGTTGTGTTCAAAACCTGATTCTCGGCAGCATGTCTGCCAGCAGCCAGACCCGCTCACGCGCCAACAGCCGCGCAAACTCACCGCCCGCCAGCAAATCGACTACCCCCGCCACTTGCCGCAAACCGGCGAGACCCAGCATCACTTCCACTGCCCTACGCGGTTCCCCCGCCAGCCACCGCCCCCCCGCCGCCACCGGCACCACGCGCACACGCCCGTCGGTCGGCAGGCCAGCCTCGACACAGGCCAGTTCGATCGCACGCTCAAAATCGCCCAGGTGGTCCACCAACCCCTTGGCCAGCGCTTGCTCACCCGTCCATACACGGCCACCGGCCAGATCGTCGACCGCCGCCAGCGGCAGCTTGCGCCCTTCGGCCACCCGCTGCTTGAACGCGCCATAGTAGTGCTGCAAGCTCTCTTCGACTGCCTGGCGTGGTTCGCCTTCCCACGGCGTCAGGCTGCTCGCCAGGTCAGCGTGCGCGCCCCGTTGGACTGTATCCCACCCAACCCCCAATTTTTTAAACGCGCCAGCGGTCACCGGTTTGGCCATGATCACGCCGATGCTGCCGGTGATCGTGGCAGGTTGCGCCACGATCTGGCGACCAGGCGCCGCGATATAATAACCGCCGCTCGCCGCCACATCGCCCATATAGACGATCAGCGGCTTTTCCTGGTTCAACAGCACCAACTCGCGCCAAATCAGGTCGCTGGCCAAGGCCGAACCGCCCGGCGAGTCCACATGCACGATCACGGCGCCCAGGCTGTCGTCCCGGCGCGCCCGGCGGATCAGTTGCTGAGCCGTGCTGCTCCCAATCGTCTCTTCGCCCAGAATCGGCAGCGCCACCGGGAAGGAGCGGCTCTCGCCGGTCATGATTGAACCAACCAGGCTGATCACACCCACATCGCACGCCGCGCTGCGCCGCGGCTGCCGGCGCAGCAGCCCGCGCACACGGCCATACGCTTTACATCGCGCCGGTCGCTCGGCTTGGCCCAGCAGCGCAGGCAGTTCGTCTTCGTAGAGCACCTGGTCGACCAGCCCCGCCGCAAGGGCTGCCGCCGCCCCCAACGGGGCGCGATCCACCAGGTCACGCACCATCTGCTCCGGCAGGTTTCTGCCGCCGGCCACGGCGCCGACGATCGTGCCAAACAGGCTGTCAAAGAGCCAATTGTATTGCTCACGCGCGGCGTCCGTCAGACCATTGAAGAGAAAGCTGTCCGCCGCCGTCTTCCACGGCGCCACGCGCACCACGTCAAACTCGACGCCGAGGCGCGCCAGCAGATCCTTGAAAAAGGTGGGGGTCGCCAGCAGACCGGTCACATCCCATTCCGCCAACGGCGCCAGCGTGATGCGATCAGCCGCGCAAGCCGCTACAAAGGTAGCGGCTGTGACTTCCTCCAAATGCGCGACGACCTGTTTTGCCGCAAACCCAGCCTTGTGGCCGTGCTGGGCGCGATCCCACCCGCGAAAATGTTCGCATAAACTGGCCAGACTTTGTGCCTGCGCCAGGCTCAACGTGGCGCCCTTGAACAGGAAGAGCACGCCTTTGACATCCGGATCGACCGCCACGCGGCGCAGCGCGCCGGCAATCGTCTCCAGGCTCAGCGGGGCAGAATAGATCGGCAAGAACGTGTAATACCAGGGGACATCCGGCTCGCGTTCCAGCAAGTCGGCATCGAGGGTCAGCACGACGTAATCCGGCAGTCGTCGCTTGAACAGACGCCGGCGCAGATTGAGCACGCCACAGATCGTCGATTGCCAAAGGTAGCCCAACAGTCCACCGGCACGTTCCAGCCAAGATTCGGACGCCACGAGTGGCGCACCTGCAGTTGATTCGGTCATACCGACCATTGTCCCCACAAATGATGGGATTGGCAAAATGAAGGCTGCAATGCATGGGATAAGTTGCATCTTGCGTAACTTTCGACGCACCTGCTACACTGGCAGGCAGCCGCACTGATGCGTCTCGTTTCCTTCATTTTGCCAGGAGGTTGTGCCCATGATTATCGGACTCCCCAAAGAAATCAAAGACAGCGAAAGCCGCGTCGGCCTGACGCCCGGTGCGGTGAAAGCCCTGACCCGCCGCAGCCACCGCGTGCTGGTCGAAGCCGGCGCCGGCCTGGGCAGTTCGCTCGCCGACGAAGAGTATCGCGCGGCCGGCGCCGAGATTGTCGCCGAAGCCGCCGACGCCTGGTCGGCACAGATGGTGGTCAAGGTCAAGGAACCCATCGAGGCGGAATACAAATACCTGCGCCCGAACCTGCTGCTCTTTACCTACTTGCATCTGGCCGCTGACCGCCGCCTGACCCACCAACTCCTGGAAAAAGGCGTCGTCGGCATTGCCTATGAAACGGTGCAGACGCCGGACGGGCGCCTGCCCCTGCTCCAACCGATGAGCGAAGTGGCTGGCCGCATGGCGACGCAAGTGGGCGCGTTCTACCTCGAGAAACCACAAGGCGGGCGCGGCATCCTCATGGGCGGCGTGCCGGGCGTGGCGCCGGCTAGCGTGGCCATCCTGGGCGGTGGCTCTGTGGGTTCTAACGCCGCCAAGATCGCCATCGGCATGGGCGCACAGGTCACTGTGCTCGACACCAGCCACGAGCGGCTGGTCTATCTCGACGATATCTATCATGGCCGCCTGCGCACACGCACCAGCAACGAATACAATATCGAGGAAATCGTGCTGGCTGCCGACCTGGTCATCGGCGCCGTGCTCATCCCCGGGGGGCGCGCCCCGCATCTCGTCACGCGTGCCTTGGTAGCCAAGATGAAGGAAGGCGCCGTCATCGTCGACGTGGCGGTGGACCAGGGCGGCTGCATCGAGACGACGCGCCCAACGACGCACACCAACCCAACCTATGTCGTGGACGGCGTGCTGCACTACTGTGTGGCCAACATGCCCGGCGCCGTGCCGCGCACCAGCACCTTCGCCCTCAACAACCAGACCATGCCATTCGTGCTGCAGTTGGCCAACGAAGGACTGCCTGCGGTCCTCAAGAACCCTGTGTTGCGCCAGGGTCTGAACACCTACAACGGCCATGTGACGCACAACGCCGTGGCCGGGGCCTTTTTGCTAGCCTATGTCGATGCGGAAACGGCCTTGGCCTAGTTTGACAAAAACGCGAGTGGCACGGTTCACTCACCTGTAGTAAAATCGCGCAAATAGTTTGGCGCCAACCACGGCTTCTGGCGTCAAGCGCCAGTTGGATATGCTTTGTAGTGCTTTTGCCCGAAGAAATACTAGACATTTCCCGTGCGCTGTGGCGTAATGCCCCGCAAGAGAAATTCGTTTCTCCAATCTCTTCTTTAGCTATCCAGAATCACAACTTTCAGGCAATTGACTGCGTCTAACCAAGGAGATCACCGAACATGAAACGTGTATGGCTCGTGATTACCGTAGTTTTGCTGTTCAGCTTTGTGCTGACCGCGTGCGTTGCCCCGGCTGCGGCGCCTGCCGCCGCACCAGGCGCCGCAGCCACCGAAGCGGCCGCCGCTGAGGCGCCGGCCGCCGAAGTAAAGGATTTCGTCACCTGGTACCAGTACGACGCCGCCAACGAAGACCCCGCCAGTGACGAGCGCGTCGGCAATGAGTATCTGCGTGACACGGTGCCGGTCTTCAACGAGGCCTTCGCCGGCAAGTGGAACTGGGTGAATCAGCCCAAAGCCTGGGACAAAATGGCAACGGAGCTAGTTGCTGCCGTACAGGCCGGCGGCGACGTGCCCGATCTCTTCGAGGCCGGCAGTGGCAGCGTCACCACCTTCTACACGAATGGCACAATGCAGGATATGTCGGAGTGGGCCAAGGCACAACCGTGGTTCAGTGACCTTGACGCCAGTTCGGTCGCCGCCTGTACGGGGCCTGACGGCGGCCTCTACTGCATACCGGTGGCCCAGCGGCCTCACCTGGTCTACGTGTGGAAGGATCGCTTTCCCAATGGCTTCCCCAAGACGCCTGAAGAATTTATGACCGAAGCCGAGCGGCTGAAGGCAGAAGGGCTGTATGCCATCACCTTCTTCGGTTCGACCGCGTTCGACGGGGGTGGCCTTGCCCGCGCTATCTGGACCACCATGTCATCGTTTGGCGGCACCATCGATGACGGCAAGGGCGGCATGCTGCTCAACACGCCGGAAAACATCGCCGCCATCGAGTTCCTGCGCACCATTGTCCAAAATGGCTATGTGCCTGAGATCGCCTTCGCCGGTGGCTTCCAGGAAGAAGAAGCCTTTAAGGACGCTTCGGCCGGCTCGTTCCCGACGGGTCTCTTTGGCTACCGCTACGTGAATCCGCTCACGGCGCCCAACGGCACTAAGTACGCCAAGGGCAACCAGGAAGATATGCTCGACGCCATTGCCGCCGGTGACGTCCTTCTGTCGCCGTTTGTGGCGGCTGAGGGCCAGAAACCAGGGTGTGACATTGCCGTAGCTGGATTTTCCATTCCCACGGGGGCGAAGAATGTAGACGCAGCTCACGACTACATCAACTGGATCATGAGCCCCGAACAGAACGCAGACTGGGTTCTGCGTCCAGGTGGCGGCTTCCCCGCGCTTAAGGCAATTCAGGCCGCTGCGCAGTTCCAAACCCCCTTCTACAAAGAAGCTGGACAAGTCCTCAGCGAGAGCGAATGCCATCCGTGGGCCGGCTCGCTGGTGCGGACCGGCGAAGCACAGAAGCTGGCCATGGCAGCGATCTACAAGCTGATCAAAGAAGATCCCACCGCAGATATCGCCACTGAGCTGACCAAGACGCAGGACGAGTACAACGCCGGCAACTAGTACAGTCGCCAGGCGCAAAATTGACCACGTGTCGCGTGTTACAGGTTGCGTGTTCCGTTTTGCCACGGAACACGCAACCCGCAATCAATCATCGGGTAATCTACTGACAAAACAACCTGGCGACTCCCGTTCGCGTTTCTGCATACGGAACACGCTTTGATGCAACAGACAGCGACCCGCAGGAAAAAACGAAGTTGGTTCCGCAATACCCTCCCCTTCTGGCTCATTCTGCCCACCGTCCTTATTCTGCTCGCCATTCAAGTCTATCCTGCCCTCTACACCGTCTGGTTGAGCTTTCAAGAGCGCGAACCGGCGGGCTGGGTCTTTGTGGGGGGCAATAATTTTACACGACTCTTTGGCATGGGCATCTTCGCCGAAAGCATCGGCAATACGATTGTATTTCTGATCGGCTATGCCGGGTTGACGCTGGTGCTCGGCTTCAATATTGCTCTCTTGTTGAATCGCAAGCTGCGCTTTGCGGGACTCTATATCACGCTACTTTTTATCCCGTGGATCATCGCGGACATCATCGTCGGCATCGTCTTTCGGCTACTCGTAGTGCCTGACTATGGCTTGCTCTCCGGGATTATGCAAAACCCAGCGTTCTTTCCCCCCACGGGGCTATCCATTCTAACAGCCGTACGCCCACAGCCGTGGTTTGGCGGTTTCCCCTTTCCGCCCGCGCCGGCGATGATCTATCTCATCCTCGCCTCCTCCTGGCGTGCGCTGCCCTTTATCACCCTACTGCTGCTCGCTGCCATGCAGACCGTCCCTACTGAGATCATCGAAAGCAGCCGCATCGACGGCGCCAACGGGCGGCAAGTGGTGCGTCATATCATGATTCCGCTGATGTTGCCGACACTGGTCGTTGCGATCTTCAGCCTTACCCTCAGCGGCATGAACGGCGTCGGCATGGTCTTCAGCCTGACCGGCGGCGGCCCTGGCTCTTCGACCGAGGTGCTGAGCTATATGCTCTACTCAATCGGCTGGCGACAGTTGAATTTCGGGCGAGCCGCCGCCCTGGCCCTCCTGATCGCCATCGTCAACTGGGTGCTGATTCTAGGCGCCTTGCGCGTGACTCGCCTCGAAGAAAGGAGTCGCTGATATGGCCCGTCCCTCTCGCAAACGCGTGGAATCCTGGCTGGTCAATGGGGCACTCATCGTGATCTGCTTCTTTGCGTTGGTGCCCGTGGTCACAACCGTGCTCATCTCCTTCAAGGGCGAGCAGGATATCATCCGCAAACCACCCAACTTTCTGCCCTGCGACACTCCTACCCAGGCCTTCGATCCGAGCGCGTGTCGCTGGGCGGTGGAAGGCTACCAACGCGTGCTGGCCCCCAAGGCAACTCCCAACGCGCTGCTGCCGTTCGCGCTGACCGGCAACCTGATCCGCACCTATGTTCCCAACTCGCTGCTCTATGCAACGGCGACGGCGCTCCTGGTCGTGCTGCTGGCCGGTATGGCCGGCTATGCGTTCTCGCGCTATCGGTTTCGCGGCCATCGCGCCCTGATGATCGCGATTCTTGCTATCACCGGCGTACCCTTGCTCACCAACCTGCTGGCCCTCTACCAGGTGAGTGTGACGTTGCGCAAGGCACAGCTGCCTTTCTACGACGATCGCCTATTTTTGGTGGCAGTTTACCTTGGCTTTTTTCTCCCGCTGAGCGTCTGGATCGCCAAGGGCTTCTTCGATGCCATCCCGCGTGACCTGGACGAAGCCGCCCTGATCGATGGTTGCAGCCCCTTCGGCGCCCTCATGCGCATCATCATGCCGCTCGCCCTGCCCGGCCTCATGGCGATCTTTCTGCTGACCTTTGTCAATGTCTGGAACGAGTTTATCGCCGGCTATCTGCTCATCGCCAAGAATGAGTACAAGCCCGCCATGTTCGGCCTCTACGAATTCCTGGGCCAGAACATCATCAATTTGCAGGTCGTGGCCGCCGCCTGCATTCTGATCGCCCTGCCCATCGTGCTACTCTTCCTCTTCGCACGGCGCAGCTTCTTCAGCGCCATGGTGGAAGGCGCCGTCAAGGGGTAGAACGCAACCGCAAAGAACGCAAAGCAATAGGGAGTGCCAATCATGGACAATATTATCGAGTTGATCCCCCAGGCGACACGCGCCGGCGTTGAGTCGGCCCGCTTCGCCGGCCACGTGGTCGTGGTCACGGGCGCCGCCGGCGGCATCGGCAATGCCACCGCCCTGCGCTTCGCCCAGGAACAGGCTGCCGTTGCCTGCCTCGATATCGATGGCGAGGGCAACGCACGTACCGCCGCCGCCTGCCGCGCCTTGGGC